>JACCDP010876694.1_pt1 | contig 43384 bp, 39 predicted proteins | sample 7445841 | NCBI WGS metagenome assembly JACCDP01 (sample SAMN15323441, study PRJNA562643) | freshwater metagenome | isolation source: river surface water | place: USA:Blue River Watershed | collected 2017-08-17
CAATGTATCTTTGCCATATGAAAGCTGTATTTGCAAAAGACACCCACACCATCACCACACACTTGGTTTTGCCTGAGAATACCAACACATTGGGCAATTTAATGGGAGGGCAATTGTTAAACTGGCTCGACATTGCAAGTGCCATAGCAGCACATCGTCATTGCAGAAGAGTTGTGGTTACGGCTGCCGTCAATAATGTATCTTTTCAACACCCAATTAAATTAGGTGATTTGGTTGTCATTGAAGCCAAAGTATCAAGAGCATTTGGATCATCCATGGAGGTTTTCATGGACATCTTTGTTGAACACGGCACCACAGGTCAGCGAACCAAATGTAACGAAGCTATCTATACTTTCGTAGCGGTAGATCAATTGGGAAATCCCATTCAAGTTCCTGAACTAACTCCAGAAACTGAAGAAGAAAAAATTCGATTTGATGGTGCTTTAAGAAGAAGACAGTTGCGCTTGATCTTAGCCGGTAAAATGAAACCGGAAGAAGCAACAGAGTTGAAAGCGCTATTCAACAATTAATTTATCCCAAAATTCGCAAGGAAGCTTCCTTGATTTTAACCAATGATATGTGGTGAATGCACCTGTCGTTTTCACCATGACTGCATTTATTTCCCAACTTGGAGCATGGCTTGGTTCCTCTTCCTTCTGGTTCAATTTGCACACTATCCTTGCCCGGACGCCAAGGATACATACCCAAACCTGGTCGGGTACATCCCCAAATGGAAATGATTGGTTTTTCAAATGCAGAAGCGATGTGCATAAGCCCCGTATCTCCACAAACCACCATTTTTGACTTTTTTAAAACCGATGCACTTTGTCCCAAAGACCAAATTCCAACTCCGTTAAAAACACCTTCTAAAGATTGTAACTCCTGGGCAACTGCGACATCTTCTTTGCCCCCAAGCAAGACTTTCTTTCCAGGTATTTGTGAGATGATATCTTTCCAATGCGCGGCATCCGGTCGTTTTCCAAAGTATGTAGCTCCAATGGGAACAGCCGTATAATCACCCCATTGATTATTTACCTCCTCATCTGAAGAATAATAATATTCCAAACCTTGGCCATCATCCTTTAACCCCAACGTTTTCAAAGTTTGAATATATCGTTCAACAATATGAGAGATATGCCCCTTCACGCCCCATTGCACCCAAAGAAACTTGGCAAAATTCCTTTTGTCCACTGAGAACGTTAATGCCTTCAATCTCCTCTTGACAATGCGCGACCGAACGTTATTTTGAAGATCTATGATGTAATCATAACCTTCCGATTCCAAAGCTGGAATAACTTCTTGAATAGACTTATCAAATGTAAAAACCTTGGTGATTCTGGGATTTTGCGCTACGACAACTTTAAACTTATCCTTAACCACATAATGAATCTCTGCCCCACCCTCTAACTGCTCCTGAAGTATTCTCAAAACTGGAGAAGTCAAAACGATATCACCAATAGAGGAAAAACGGAGAATCAATATTTTCGCCTGAATCACGGTATTACGCTGGGATTACTGAGCTTCGTATTTCTCTACAATTCTTCCTGCATACTCCGCCCACATTTCTTTGTTGGTCAAGCGAGTTAAATCCAAAGTATCCTTCTCGTAATAGTATCCACCTCCATCGACATTGACCATTTTAAGTGTTACGATGATGTCGTTCTCCTCACTTATCTCCCAAACACCATTGACAGGTTGATTCCCCCCCATATCACGAATCAAAGTGTAATCCTCTTTGAACTCCCATAAATAATCCTCATCACCGACCAAGGAGTCCAATTGATTTTCACCATTGACCGTATATTCAACCAATTTCCAATTTCCAATTACTCGGTTCTTAACCGATCTAAAGGAGATAAAAGGTCCATTTTCATACTTGTGACATGCCATTAAAAGCATAAACAATCCAATGATCAAAGTTAATTTTCTCATAGTGCTCAATTTTAATCAAATATATCGAGTCCAAATCCTTGCTCACTCCACTTAACATTTAAGTTTGCACAAACGTTTTTTAATTATGTGGATAGATACCCATGCGCATTTATACCAGCAAGTATTTGAAGAAGACTGGCCCGATGTAGTTGCAAGAATTCGACAAGAAAAAATCAAACATGTCATGTTACCCAACATTGACATGGATTCTATTGCTCCGATGATGAAGTTGGTGCAGGAAGACCACCAGCTTTTCAAACCGATGATGGGATTGCACCCATGTGATGTCAAAGAAGATTTTGAAAACATCCTTGCCCAAATGGAACCGCTCATCCAAAGCTACAATTGCTGCGGAATTGGTGAGACCGGAATTGATTTGTATTGGGACAAAACAACGTTAGATATTCAAAAAAAAGCTTTGGTGATTCAAATTGAATGGGCCAAAAAATATAAGCTACCCTTGATTATTCATGCTCGAGAATCATTTCATGAGATTCTTCCTTTGATAGAGAAACACCATGACGAAAACTTGCGCGGCATCTTTCATTGTTTCACCGGTAGTCCTCAAATTGCTCATCAGATACTTAAACTAGAAACTTTTATGATGGGCATTGGTGGTGTCATCAGCTATCCCAAAACAAATCTGAAAGAGACACTGAAAGAAATTCCTCTTTCTCACATTGTACTAGAAACTGACGCCCCATTTTTGCCTCCTGTTCCGCACAGAGGAAAAAGGAACGAAAGCAGCTACATTCCCCTGATTGGATTTCATCTTGTAGATGTTTACGGCGGAACGCTTGAAGGAATTGCGCAAGCCACAACTCAGAATGCGATGCGTATATTTGAATTATCATGAATCCAGCAGCTCATCTTTTAATCATTTACACCGGAGGAACTATTGGTATGACAGAATCATATCCAGGAGGTCCTTTGGTTCCATTTGACTTCATCAACATCGCAGACCATTTGCCTGAGTTAAAAAGGCTAGATTTAAAAATTGATGTTGCACCATTTCAGCACCCCATTGACAGCAGTGATATTGACCCCAGTGTTTGGCGGAGAATAGCCGATCTGGTTGTTGAAAATTATTACCAATATGATGGGTTTGTTGTTCTGCATGGCACTGATACCATGGCCTACACTTCGTCAGCATTAAGTTTCATGCTTCGAGGAATTCAAAAACCCGTTATCCTAACAGGCGCCCAATTACCTATTGGAAAGATCAGAACAGATGGCAAGGAAAACTTGATTACAGCCATTGAAATAGCATCCAGCAAAGAAAACAACAGCCCCGTTATTCAAGAAGTTGCAGTATGTTTTGGCGCCCATTTGTTCAGAGGAAACAGAGTGAGTAAAGTGAGCGCCGAAGGATTTGAAGCTTTCAGAAGTCCCAATTACGATGCTCTTGCCGAAATAGGTTTGCACATACATTACAGGCATAACCTTTTGTATCGATCAGAAACGCCATTTGCCCCGCAATTGGAGATGAACACAAACGTTGGGCTCATCAAACTTTTCCCAGGCATTTCACAACGAATGTTTGACGCATTGGTTCATTCAGGTCCATGGGATGGGATGGTCATTGAAACATTTGGAAGTGGAAATATTCCTCAAAAAGATTGGATGATTGATGCCATCAAAAAACTCATTGATCAAGGAACAATGGTCATCAACATTTCACAATGCACCCAAGGCTACATTGATCACCAGTTGTACCAAAATGCAAAAGTACTGGATCAAATGGGCGTAATAGAAGGCAAAGACATGACCACAGAAGCGGCAATTACCAAACTCATGAATGTACTTGGATCAAATTCAGATCGCAATCAAAAAGTTCAAGAAATGATGCTTTCTATTGCAGGCGAGTGTTCTTTCAAGAATTAGTTACCTTCGTGTCATGTCTTTTTTTAGCAAGCTCTTTAAGCAACCCGAGAAAACAATTGATCCAATTAGCATGGAGTTGGTTCAGATGGATATGCATTCCCATTTGATACCTGGCATTGATGATGGAGCCCCAGACGTTGAAACGAGCATTTTACTGATTGAGCGTTTAATAGAATTTGGTTATAAAAAGATTGTTACAACTCCACATATTTATAAAGAAATTTATCCCAACACCAAAGAGATCATCCTCGCTGGAAAAGAAATTGTTTTAGCCGAACTCAGAAAAAGAAATATCGACGTCAGCTTTGATGCTGCCGCAGAATATTTCTGTGACGAACACTTTATGGAATTGCTTGAGAAAAAAGAGATTCTCACATTTAACGGCAATCACCTGTTGTTTGAATTATCATTTGATTCAGAACCCTATTATTACAAAGAAGCTACATTCCAAATGCAGCTCAATGGATATCAGCCCGTCTTGGCACACCCTGAGAGATATCTTTATTGGCATGAAAAATTTTCGAATTATGAAAATGCTGTTGGCCGAGATGTGTACTTACAAATCAATATCAATAGTCTGACAGGTCAATATGGACCGAGTGTAAAAAAAATGGCAGAGAAGTTAATCGATGCAGAACTCGTAAGCTACCTGGGTACAGACACACACCATATGGGGCACGTGCAGTTGTGGGATACAGCCAGAAGAAATCCACATTTAAAAAAGTTAGTGGAGTCAGGCAATCTGCTGAATTCAGCTTTCTAAAAGTTTTGCTGAGCAACCATTGAGCTAGTATCTTAGCGACATGGAAGACAACATGGTAAAAATTACAGTGGTAGATCGTCAAGGTCAAGAACATGAATTAGACGCACCAACGGATATGAACATGAACATGATGGAGCTTTGCAAAAGCTATGAGCTGCCCGTAGAAGGAACTTGCGGGGGTATGGCCATGTGTGCAAGTTGTCACATGTACATTTTATCTGACCATGACTTGGGCCAAAGAAATGACGACGAAGAGGCCATGCTCGATCAAGCTTTTTTTGTAAAAGGAAACAGTCGATTGGGTTGCCAATTGCACATCAGCGAGTCTTTTGATGGATTGAAAGTGCAACTCGCTGAAGTAGGGGCATAATACGAAACTACCTTTTTTCCGGCCAACCTTCCTTCCATTGTTCTCCCTCAAAAAGAACATGCTTTAAACCATTTGTCAAAACCACCCATTGGGCATGCAATGCGTAGTGGTATTTATTGGCTTGCTGCAGCACCGAATCATCTATCTCAACTTGCGGTGCCTTGCACTCTACTATGCCTTCAACACTTCCATTGGCATTGTATACAACAATGTCCGCTCTTGATAATCCGCCCAATAATGGTATTGAAACCTCTGATTTCATGAGGTGATAGCCAATACCAATTGTTTCATTCAAATATCGAATTACATGCTGTCGAACAAATTCCTCTGGCGTTAATACCAACCACTTTTTTCTCAAAAGGCAAAATATCTCCAATTGACCTCGATTATCTCGATAATTGAAAGTATATTGTGGTAAGTTTAACTGCATGGGTTGAATCGTAAAAATCAAAATTATGGAAACTAAAGAAGAAATTGTAAAGAATTGGTTGCCTAGATATACAGGCACACCACTAGAAGAGTTTGGAGAATATATCTTACTGACCAATTTTGATCACTACCTACAAAAATTTGCTGAATGGCACAATGTTCCAATAGTTGGACAAAATAGAAGTATGCCCACCGCAACAGCGGGGGGAATCACCATGATTAACTTCTCCATGGGTAGCGCAAATGCCGCAACCATCATGGACCTTTTGACTGCAATTCAGCCGAAAGCTGTATTATTCTTGGGTAAATGTGGCGGGCTGAAAAAGAAAAATAAAATTGGAGACTTCATTCTGCCCTTGGCCGGTATCCGTGGAGAAGGAACCAGTAATGACTATTTCCCTGCGGAAGTGCCTGCATTGCCCTCGTTCAATTTGCAACGTGCAGTATCATCCATGATCAGAGACAGAAATCTGGACTATTGGTCTGGTACAGTTTACACCACCAATAGAAGAGTTTGGGAACATGATGAGCCTTTCAAAGAGTACTTGAGAAAAATCAGAGCCATGGCCATTGATATGGAAACCGCCACTTTGTTTTCAGTTGGCTTTTACAACAGAATTCCTACTGGAGCTTTGTTGCTTGTTTCCGACCAACCCATGATTCCACAAGGAGTAAAAACTTCTGAAAGTGATTTAAAAGTTACTACTAACTTTGTGGACCTTCATATACAAATTGGAATTGATGCTTTAAAAGAAATCAAGAATGAGGGACAATCAGTGAAGCACTTAAAATGGGATTAACGCACAATCAAATTATTCGAGATATCCAACTAAAAAAGTTGGACACCATCTATTTTCTCAGTGGCGAAGAGCCTTTGTTCATCGATATGGTGGCAGAGTCCATCGAGAATGACATTCTGGATGAATCCGAAAAAGGCTTTGGCTTAACCATCGCTTATGGTCGTGATTCAGAATTGAAAAATATCTTGAACATGGCCAAAGGTTTTCCCATGATGGGTACCTATCAAGTCATCATTGTCAGAGAGGCTCAAGATTTAAAAGAATGGAAAAAAGCCGAATTGCTTAAACCATTGGAAGCATACATTGAAAACCCTACTCCAACCACCATCCTTTGCTTTGCGTTCAAAGGCAAATTGGATGGCCGATTGGCGGTGAACAAACTTATTGCAAAAAAAACCAAGGCATTTGTATCCGATCGAATCAAAGACTACATGGTCAGTGATTGGATTTTGGAAATGGTAAAATCCAAGGGCTATTCAATTCAAAAAAACATAGCTGAACTATTGGCGGAATACTTGGGAAATGACCTTTCAAAAATCATCAATGAAATCAATAAACTGGCCATCATTTTTCCTCAAGGAACTGAAATCACCGGTCAGATAGTACAAGATTACATTGGTATTTCAAAAGACTACAACAGCTTTGAATTGCTCCGTGCCTTGCTTGAAAAGAATATCGTTCAAGCCAATAGAATAGTTGAGTATTTCATCCGCAATCCCAAAAACAATCCTGTACCTCAACTCATCGGATTGCTCTTCGCATCTTTCAATAAATACAATATTTATGTCAGTGCGGAAAACAAAACCCACACCGCGCAATTGATGAAATTGAATAGCTACTCCATCAAAGATTATCAATTGGCTGCTAAAAATTTCACACCTGCCAAATTGGATCGCATAATCGGCTACCTCTATGACGCAGATAAGAAAACCAAGGGTATTGGAGCGGGGCAGATGACAGATGGCGAGATTTTATTGGAGCTTATTTTTAAAATCATGCATTAGTTCATGTCTACATTTGCGACATGTTACAAAATGATTTATTGATTCGCGCAGCATTGGGCCAACCTGTATCTCGCACACCAGTTTGGGTGATGAGACAGGCCGGTAGAGTATTACCTGAATACCGAGAAACCCGAGCGCGAGCAGGAAGCTTCATTAATCTAGTTACGAATCCAGAAATGGCGGCTGAAGTGACGGTCCAGCCTGTGGATCACTTGGGTGTAGACGCTGCTATTATTTTTAGCGATATCCTCGTAATCCCTGAAGCCATGGGCTTACCCTACACAATGGATGAAGGTAAAGGTCCATTTTTTCCAAAAACAATTGAAACCTTGGCTGATGTTGAGGCACTTCAAACAACGGGTATTGCGCAACATCTCCACTATGTGAAAGAGGCGTTGGAAATCACCTTACATAAATTGGAAAATCGAGTTCCTTTGATTGGATTTGCGGGAGCTCCATGGACGATCTTCTGTTACATGATCGAAGGAAAAGGAAGCAAGGAATTTAACAAGGCCCGAAAGGTTTTAATCAGCCAACCCGAATTGGCACAGGCATTGCTTGCGAAAATTACAACCGCAACAATTGAATACGCGCAAATGCAAATCAACACAGGCATACACTTATTTCAACTTTTTGATTCTTGGGCAGGAGTCCTGAATACAGAAGTTTACGAGAAGAGTATTCTTCCTCATGTTGAGCGCATTCTCTCCGCAATTCAGCCTCAAATTCCCACAACCTTTTTTGCCAAAGGCGCGCACTACGCATTGCCTTTGATGAAAAATATCTCCGCCAATGTAATTGGATTGGATTGGACCATGAATCCAGCTAATGCGAGAGAAATTCTGCCCGGAAAAACATTACAAGGAAATTTAGATCCAGCATTGTTATATGGAACTGATCAAGAAATCATCAAATCCACCCACGCGATGATGGACAAATTCGGAAATGCGCCCTATATTGGCAACTTAGGACATGGCGTTTATCCCGACATTGATCCAAAAAAATTGAAACTTTACATCGAAACGATACAAACCCGTTAATACCAATTGCTATGAAAACCCTTCGTTTATTAATGGCTGTAGCTTTTTTATTCAGCTTGAATGTGGCAACAGCACAAAAGAAAGACGACAAATCCAAGTCGGACAAAACAGAAAAAAAAGAGGATAAAAAAGATGACAAGGCCAAAAAAGAGCCTGTTGTAGACACGGATCCCAACGAAGTAGCCAACGGTTCCTTCGAGCAATATGATGCGAAAATTTTAAAAGGTAAAGGTCAACTTCACTTGGCATGTAAACCTTGGTATACAGTAAACAAAACAGGTGCTGATTTATTCGCTTCTGGAAATACCAAGAACAAAAAAATCAACGCACCTGAAAACGATTTGGGAAATCAAATTGCACAAGACGGAAACAACTATGCTGGTTTCATCGCATACAGCAAAGACCCCAAGGTAAACCGCACTTACCTTTCTCAGAAGTTGAAACACACTTTGAAAAAAGACCAGATGTACTGTGTTACTTTTTCTGTTTGTTTGGCTGAGAATTCTAAAATGGCTGTCAACAACGTGGGTGTTTTGATCGGTTCTAACCGAATTCAACATGAAGACGACAAGAGTATCACTACCCCACCAACTATTGTTATGCCTGCCAACCGCCCAATCAATGACATGGACAAGTGGACTACCGTTTGCATGTATTACTACGCTAAAGGAAACGAGAACTTTATCACCATTGGCGGATTTGGAAACGATGGCGACATGAAGTTTGAAAAAATCAAAGGCGCTGTAAAACCAGCTGCAGGTGGTGTTTCAGTTAATGGCGCGTATTATTTTGTAGACAACATTTCCATATTGCCAATTACAGCTAAAAGCGAATGTAATTGTGGCAAGAGTACTGTTGTTGAAACAGATTTCATCTACAGCCGTTCAGGTGCTAAACCAGCTGGAGCCAAGCCAGAACAGCTGGTAGCTGCAACAGCCGTTTATTTCGGAAAAGAGTCTGAATACATTCCTGCACAATTTGAATCAGAGTTGGACGAAGTTGCTGAATTATTGAAAGCCAATCCAGCCATCCAAATCGTTCTAACCGGACATGCAGATACTGAAGAAATGGAAGAAGCTAAAGTTCGTACAGAAATGGTAGAAATTGCCAAGCGCAGAGCTGAATCGGTGATGGAAGCTTTGGTGAGCAGAGGTGTTGATGCTTCAAGAATGAGTATCGATTCAAAAGATGCCAATGAATTAGCCAATACCAAAGGAACTCCTATGGGTAAAGCACAAAACAGAAGAGTTGTTTTCAGCGTAAAATAATTTATTGTAGAAATGAAAAGGGCTATCGATGATAGCCCTTTTTGTATACCTTTCACAACAAAACCAGCCCATACTCCGTTTGAAAACTCAATGAGAATATCCATCCTCTTCGTTTTGATCAACTTGGTTTCGTCCTTGAATTTCAATGGACAAAATTTGGTCGTCAATCCAAGTTTTGAAGAAATGGATTTTTGCCCCATTGACTTTACATCACGCCGTTTGCAATCGGTTAAAAAATGGACACAGGCGGGCGATGGCACTCCTGACTACTTCAATCGCTGCAGCAAAAAAGTAGGCGTTCCAGACAATATTTTTGGTAAGCAAGAAGCCCGCACGGGCAATGGTTATGTAGGGCTTGGCTCTTACCTCAACAACAAAATGCGCTACCGAGAGTACATTGTAGGTAGACTATCAAGAGCATTAAAACCAGGGGAGCAAGTTTGCATAACGTTGTATTATTCCGCAGCAGACTTTTGTCAATTCGTGCATGATGGATTTGGAGTTGTTCTTTCTGCTAAACCCTTGACGCAAACTTCCTACAAAACCATCACAGTACCTCAAGAATCCATGAGCAATCCTCGATTCAACATGATGGATGATTTTACAGGATGGTCTGAATTAAGTGCAATATTCACTGCAAAAGGAGGTGAAGAAGTCATTACAATCGGCAATTTCAAAGACGAGAAAGATATGCGATTGATACATCGCACCAAAGACTCAGGCATGGCAGATACCCGCGACTACGCATATGTTTACATTGATGATGTAAGTGTAACGCCCGTTCAAAAAAAATCAGATTGTAGTTGTATCAACGATCAATTGGCTGCTGTTGCTACAGACCCACCCCATGAACTAAGTGAATATGACGAAATAAAGTTGGATGCCATTCACTTTGAATTCGATCAATTCACATTAACGGACTCCGCTCAAAAGCAATTGCAAGACATCTATATTCTTCTTCGCAAAAACAAGCACATGTACATGGAGATATTGGGGCATACAGACAACGTAGGCGGTGCGGAATACAACCAATTGTTATCTGAGCAACGTGCACAATCTGTGATTCAATTCCTCACACTCAAGGGCATTGAATCCAATCGTTTCACCATCATAGCCAAAGGCATGAGCGAACCTGCAAAGAGTAACGAAACGGAACAAGGGAGGGCCTATAACCGACGTGTAGAATTCCAGATCCGTCAAAAACGATTTGAGCTCGTCAAATAGGCCTCATTCAGATTATCTTTGTCACTCAATTTTTTATCATGTATAATATTACTTTACCCGATGGTAGCGTCCGTCAAGTTGAAGCAGGCGCTTCATCTATGACCGTTGCGCAGTCCATTTCTGAAGGATTGGCGAGAAACGTATTGGCCGCAGTTGTAAACGGCGAAGTTTGGGATGCCACTCGTCCATTTGTTTCCGATTCTATTTTAAAATTGGTAACATGGAATGATACAGAGGGTAAATCCACAATGTGGCATAGTTCGGCCCACTTGATGGCAGAGGCTTTGGAGGCCTTATATCCAGGCATCAAATTGGCCATTGGCCCACCCATTGAAAATGGTTTTTATTACGATGTAGATTTTGGTCAACATAGCTTTTCACAAGAAGATTTTCCCAAAGTAGAAAAGCTTATGTTGGAGTTGGCTAAGAAAAAAAGCGAATACATCAGAAAGGAAGTTAGTAAAGCTGAAGCCATTCAGTACTTCACAGAAAAAGCTGACCCTTACAAACTTGAACTTATAGAAGGACTTAACGACGGTGAGATTACGTTTTATACACAAGGTGATTTTACAGATTTGTGTCGTGGTCCCCACATTCCTCACACCGGTTTCATCAAGGCCGCAAAAGTTTTAAATGTTGCTGGAGCTTATTGGAGGGGAGATGAAAAGAACAAAATGTTGACTCGCGTATACGCCATTACTTTTCCCAAGCAAGCAGAGTTGGAAGAGTACATGGTTCAATTGGAAGAAGCCAAAAAACGCGATCACAGAAAGCTTGGAAAAGAATTGGGCTTGTTCCATTTCTCTCAAAAAGTTGGAAGTGGCCTTCCCCTATGGTTGCCTAAAGGTGCTGACCTACGCGGCAGATTGCAAGCGTTTTTACAAGCTGCTCAAACCAAAGCTGGATACTTGCAGGTAATTACCCCACATATTGGTCACAAAGAATTGTACGAAACCAGTGGCCACTGGGCAAAGTATGGTGCCGATAGTTTCAGACCCATAGAAACGCCACAAGAAGATGAGGTTTACATGCTTAAACCCATGAACTGCCCTCACCATTGTGAGATTTTCAAAGCCGAACCCAAATCTTACCGTGACCTTCCCTTGCGTCTGGCTGAATTCGGAACCGTTTATCGTTACGAACAAACCGGTGAATTGCATGGATTGACCCGTGTTAGAGGATTTACCCAAGATGACGCGCATATTTTCTGTACTGTGGATCAAGTGAAAGAAGAAGTGGGTAAGGTGATTGATCTGGTACTGTACATTTTCAAAACTTTGGATTTCCATGATTATTTGGCGCAAGTATCCTTGCGTGATCCCAACAATCCTGGTAAGTATATTGGAAGTGATGAGAATTGGGAAAAGGCAGAGACCGCAATCAAAGAAGTTGCGGATGAAAAAGGATTGAAAACCGTTGTGGAGCTTGGTGAAGCTGCATTCTACGGACCCAAATTGGATTTTATGGTTCGCGATGCCATTGGAAGAAAGTGGCAATTGGGAACCGTGCAGATTGACTACAACCTACCTGAGCGTTTCCAATTGGAATATACTGGGGCGGACAATCAAAAACATCGTCCGGTAATGATTCACCGCGCACCATTTGGATCAATGGAAAGATTTGTCGCGATTCTTATCGAGCACTGCGCAGGCCAATTCCCACTTTGGTTAACTCCAGAGCAAGTTAGATTGCTTCCAGTGAGCGAAAAATTCAATGAATACGCAAAAAGTGTAGCAACTGAACTAAAAAATTACGATATTCGCGCCTCCGTTGACGAAAGCAACGAGAAAGTGGGAAAGAAAATCCGAGAGGCAGAATTGGCGAGAGTACCATATATGCTGATTATTGGAGAACAAGAACAACAAGCTGGAACTGTTTCTGCACGTAAGAAAGGAGCCGGTGATTTGGGAGCGTTTTCCATAACAGATTTTGCTACTCAAGTACAAAACGAAATCAAGGAAATGCTTTCCGCATAGTAAAAAAAATAAATGGAGAAAAAACCAGGCAGTAGACCCCCTTACCCTAGAAGAGATTTTAGGAGAGAAAAGGAACCCGAGCATCGCATTAACGGCCGTATCAACGTGGCAGAAGTACGTTTGGTAGGTGATAATGTAGAGCAAGGGGTATACCCTACTCAAGAGGCTTTGCGTCTTGCACAAGAATTGGAAATTGACTTGGTTGAAATTTCTCCCAATGCTACGCCTCCAGTTTGCCGAATCATTGACTACAAGAAGTTCTTGTACGATCAAAAGAAGAAGCAAAAAGAAATGAAGGCGAAGCAAGTGAATGTTACTGTTAAGGAAATTCGTTTTGGTCCCAATACAGACGATCATGACTTTGCCTTCAAGCTAAAGCATGCGATTGAATTTTTGAAAGATGGAAGCAAGGTAAGATCTTGGGTATTTTTCAAAGGAAGATCGATTGTTTTCAAAGACAGAGGAGAGATTTTGTTGTTGAAGTTTATTCAAGAGCTTTCAGAATATGGAGTTCCTGAGCAAATGCCGAAGCTAGAAGGAAAGAAGATGTTTGTAATCATCAACCCTAAAAAGAAATAAATTAAAACCCTAATACAATGCCAAAGTCGAAAACCAAATCCGGCGCTAAAAAGCGTTTTCAAGTGACCGGTAGCGGAAAGATCAAGCGTAAGAAGGCGTTTAAGCGTCACATCTTAACCAAGAAAGAAACTAAGCGTAAGCGTAGTTTGGGTAACGATGCGATGGTTCACCCTTCTGATGTAAAATCAATCAAGGCTCAATTGCTCGCCTAAGTCAAGCTCATTGACTCAAAAAGCAAGGTCAAGTTTAACCCGATTGTTGGTCATAAGCGCTACAGCCACCAACCTTCAAAAAACAAAAAATTATGCCACGCAGTAAAAATGCAGTAGCTTCTCGCGAGAGAAGAAAAAAGGTCCTTAAAATGGCCAAAGGCTATTTCGGTTCAAGAAAAAACGTTTGGACCGTTGCCAAAAACGCAGTTGAAAAAGCATTAACCTATGCCTACATTGGTCGTAAATTACGTAAGCGTAATTTCCGCGCATTGTGGATTGCTCGTATCAATGCCGGTGCTCGTATCCATGGTTTGTCTTACTCTCAATTTATGGGTAAAGTTCACGCCAAAGGTATTGAGTTAAACCGCAAAGCATTGGCTGACTTAGCCATGAATCATCCAGCAGCTTTCAAAGCAGTTGTAGATGCAGTAAAATAACTTTCAATATTTTGAAATTACAAGAAAGGGAACCATCTTCGTGGTTCCCTTTTTTATTTGCAATATGAAACATTTCATCCTGTCCATTCTCCTTATTTTTTGTTGTGTTTCCCAAAATTTGGAAGCGCAGATAGATAGGATTTCTAAAGGTTCTGTGTGGTTCAACTCCGCCTACCCCATCACCCTTGAAAACATCAATGACAAGATTGTTGTATTCATGATTTGGGATGCAAACGATCCCATTGCCTTGGAGCAAGTGCATCAACTGATGACAGCTTCCAAAAATTTATTCCAAGTTCAGCTCATCAGTGCTGTTCAGGCCAATCAGGGCCAACCACAACCCAGAAGAGAATATTATTCACTGATACAACGTGAAAATCTGGAGCATCCTTTGGTTGTTTGTGCCGACTTCAAAGAGTTTAAAGAACCCCAATTTTCCGGTCCACTTCAAGTGCGCTTATACGGTCGACCTGGTGGACAAGTCCTCCAAATTTTTGAAGGACCGGGAATCGTCAAAGATGTTATAAGCGAAATACAAAAGCTAAGTGAATCATCCGAACTCAAAGGAAAGCTCAGATACTGGCAAATGAAGGACAGCGTGGAAACGCATTATTGGGCAGATGCCAATATTGAATTTCCAAGCCATATCGCCAAGTACAAATCCAATGGTTATCTTATCACAGAAGCTAGTCATCATCGCATTCACCACGTGACCGCTGATGGAAAGATTTCAAAAATCATCGGTGCTCCTCAGCCTGGATTTGCCGATGGCAATTTTCTCAGTGCACAATTCAACTGTCCCAAGGGCGTGGCACACGACCCAGAACAAGATCTCATATATATAGCCGATTGCTTCAATCACCGCATCAGAGCGGTAGATATGACAAGCCAATTGGTTTTCACTGTTGCTGGTAATGGCAATGACTTTGCTCAAATGGTTGATGCAACAAACGGTGGATACGAAGCTTTGGGCTTGCCAGTCGACATTGCCATTGATAACAATAAAATATTTGTACTATCTGCTAGCCACAATCAAGTTTTTCTCTTAGATCCCATCAGTGGAGGCTCGAGAGAGGTGGTGCGACTTCCACTTTTGGATGACAAAGGAAAAAGAATTTTCCCTGCACAATTGGATGTACAAGGTAAAATGGGATGGGTCGTGATGAGCAATGGTACAGCATGGCAAATTGATTTCAAGGAAAAGAGAAAGTATGTCGATGCTGTAACGCAAAAAGAAGTGGAATACGAATATGGATATTGCCAAATAGTTACAGGAAGTGAAAATATCTCTTGGAGTGCCATGACACTTTCTGGAAAGAAATTGTTAGGTATTTCCAAAGACAACAACAGCATATGGGAAATTAAAAAAGGTAAACAAAGACTTATCGCTGGAGGAACGTTGGAAGGTTGGAAAGATGGAAAAGGAAAAGAAGCCGGATTCCACTCCCCCACTGATTTTATTTTAATCGACCAGTTTGCTTATGTTCTTGATCAAGACAACGAAAGCTTGCGGTCTGTTCAATTGAAAAACGGAAGAGTAACTACCATCCCTTTCATCTCTTCCGATGCACTGGCTTTTGGCGGAAACATTGTGCCACAAGGAGAAAATATTGTATTTGAAGACATCGCCGTTGGTGAAGGTCCCGTTGAAGTAACTTTCCAATTGGACTTGGGTGAATATGAATTTAGAAATGACGGTGTCAATATTGTCATGCTCATCGATGATGCAATGGGTGTCATGGAAAGTGAAATCATCACAGATGGCGTTATGACAGCCAAAGTAGACCCCAAGGATTTGCTATACGGAACCCTCCAACTGGAGATGACATTTAGTGTTAGTCATCCATCCAGACCTACAGTAGTTTTAAGAAAACAATGCATGGTAACTGCGATGTTATCGGTGATTCCTGGTGAACCAACCAATCCAACACTTACCTGGAAACCCCATATCTTGCCATTCTAAGAATGAGTGATTTAAAAAAAGTATTGATCATTACCTACTATTGGCCACCATCGGGCGGTGCAGGGGTACAACGTTGGTTGAAATTTGTCAAATATCTCCGAGAGTTTGGATTTGAGCCAATTGTGTATACACCTTCCAACCCAGAGATGCCGGTTGAAGATAGTAGTTTAAAACAAGATATTCCTATTGGAATTACTATTCTCCAACAACCCATTTGGGAACCTTATCATTGGTACAAAAAATGGGTAGGCGTAAAGCCAACTGAAAAGATCAACACAGGATTTTTAAGTGAATCTGATAAACCCAAAAAGACAGAAAGTATAGGCGTTTGGGTTAGAGGAAATTTTTTCATACCTGATGCACGTTGCTTTTGGATACAACCCTCTATTAAATTTCTTTCACAATACCTTCAGGAGAACAAAGTGGACATCATCGTTTCAACTGGCCCTCCTCATAGTATGCACATGATAGCAAAGGGAGTTAGCAAAGCGCTGAATATACCGTGGGTAGCGGATTTCAGAGATCCCTGGACCAATATCGATTTCTATGATCAACTGATGCTCACTCGATGGGCCGATAAAAAACATCACAAGCTTGAACTTCAAGTAATCCAAGAAGCCGATTTTGTAACTACTGTTACCCAGGAAGATGCCGACGATTTCACCAAAAAAGGAGCCCAAAATACCAGGTGCATCACCAACGGCTACGATGACGAATTTCATTCGGGAATTGCCATTGATAGCCACTTTACTCTCGTTCATGTTGGAAGTATCCCCCCTGCACGAAACCATGAAATTCTTTGGAAGGTCATTCAGAAATTATCTCTGGAATTACCTGGATTTAGCGAGCATTTCAAACTGAAATTGATTGGAAAAACAGACATTGGTGTTAGGAAGAGCATTCAAAAATATCATTTGGAAAAATACTGTGAACTCATCGAGTACATACCACATGCAAAAGCCATTGAGATGCAACAAAGCGCTCAAATGTTGTTATTATTGGTAAACAACAGCGGCAATGCTAAAAGTATTTTAACCGGTAAATTCTTCGAATATCTGGCTGCCCAAAGGCCTATCATTGCCATAGGGCCCACTGATGGAGAAATGAATAGAATTCTTCAAGATAGTCAAGCAGGCGCATGTGCGGACTTTGAAGATGCAAAGGCATTGGAAAATATACTTATTGAAAATTTTAAAAAATTCCTATCACAAAGTCCACTTACAATTTCATCAAGTGGTATAGAAAAGTATTCACGACGTTCACTTACCCATGAAATGTCTAAGGTATTTGAGCAAATTCTAAATAATCATGAAAAGCAGAAAAATTGAATCTTCTGATTTGCAAAACTTGCAACAAATATTTCCTGATTTGTATGAATCAGAGATAAAGAATGCCATTCTTGAAAAAGGCATATGGATGGAGATCCAAGAAGGTGAAATGATGATTGACATAGAACAGTACATCAAGTTTATGCCACTTATTATCTCCGGAAATCTAAAAATTCTCAGAGAAGACAATGATGGAAAAGAATTGCTTATCTATCATGTTACAGCAGGACAAACGTGCGCCATGGCCATCACGTGTTGCATGGGTGATGCAAGAAGTAATATCCGAGCAGTAGCTGAAGAAGATTGTCAAGTGATTGCCATTCCCACGCAAGTATTGGATGAATGGAGTTCTAAGTTTCCTTCTTGGAAGCATTTCATTTTCAGAAGTTACCAAGCCCGATTTGAAGAGTTACTTAAAACCATTGACAGCATCGCCTTTCAGAAGTTGGATGATCGATTGGAAAAGTGGCTAGAAGCTCGCGCAATCATTTCGGAAGATAGAGTAATATCTGCAACACATTCTGAAATTGCAAACGAACTTCACTCTTCACGCGAAGTAATTTCAAGACTTCTTAAAAAGATGGAGAATCAGGGACTTCTTACCTTGGGTAGAAATAAAATCACATTGCATTAAAACATTATCTTTGTAAAAATTAAGGACATGAAATTACTTGACGGAAAAGTAGCCATCATCACAGGAGCTTCTCGCGGAATTGGAAAAGGAATTGCCGCTTTATTTGTAGCACAAGGAGCCAAAGTGGCATTTACGTACGCGTCTTCGGATGACAAAGCACGCGCACTAGAAGCGGAATTGAGCGCCAATGGCGGAGTTGCCAAAGGATTCAAAAGCGACGCTGCAGATTTTGACGCAGCGCAGAAATTGGTTGATCAAGTAGTTGAAGAATTTGGAACCGTTGATATTTTGGTCAACAACGCCGGAATAACTCGCGACACTTTGTTGATGCGCATGTCTGAAGAGCAATGGGACGAAGTTATTCGTGTTAATCTAAAATCCATCTTCAACTTGAGCAAAGCTGTTATTCGTCCCATGTTGAAATCCAAAAGCGGTTCTGTCATTAACATGAGCTCTATTGTAGGTGTAACGGGAAATGCAGGACAAGCCAATTATGCGGCTTCTAAAGCTGGAATCATTGGATTCACAAAAAGTATGGCTGCAGAGTTGGGATCTAGAAATATCCGTTGCAATGCGATAGCGCCTGGTTTCATTGAAACTGAAATGACTGGAGCTTTGGATGAAAAAGTAGTTCAACAATGGAGAGACTCTATTCCATTAAAAAGAGGTGGTACGCCAGAAGATATTGCAAATGCAACTTTATTCTTGGCCAGTGACATGAGTAGTTACATCACTGGACAAACCATTCACGTTTGTGGTGGAATGCACATGTAATCAAACAAGATTTTGAATATTTATACAACATATCCAGCGATATACATTTGGGCCTGCATCATAGCGGGCCTTCTTGTGTCTGGTGTTTTATATTACCAAGAAAAAAAGCGGAACCGATTCACCAAGAATATTATTTGGACCTTGGCTTCAATTCGTTTCTTAGCTTTCACCTTACTTTCACTTTTGTTGTTAAGACCCATTACGCAATGGGAAAATCATGTCGTCGAAAAACCCATTATAGTTGCACTTTTGGACAATAGCGCATCCATCGTTCGCACTTCGGACAGGAATGTGAAAGACCAGCTCAAAGAAAAATTGAAACAATTGGAGGCCAAGGCTGAGGTTGTATTCTACACTTTCGACAAGGAACTTACACCCGATTGGGACAGCGCGAATTTTGGAGGTGCTAGCACCGATCTAAGCGCAGCCCTCGATCAAATCTCAACCCGCTACGCAGGGAGAAATTTGTCATCCATATTGGTAACGACAGATGGCATTTTTAACCAAGGTGTGCAACCACTCTATGTGGCGCAAAACATGCAAGTGCCATTTTACACCATTGGACTAGGAGATACCTCTATTTACCGCGATGTAGCCATTCAAGATATTGAATCCAATAGAACAACTTTCATAGGTAACAGTTTCCCCATTCAAGTAAATGTAGAAGGCATTTTGGTGAATGGCGAGAAAACACAAATTGTCATTGAACACAAAGGGCAAATTGTTGCACAAAAAGAAATATCCTTCGACGGACAACAATCCTATGTCAACGAAAGCTTTGAGCTTGTCTCCAAAGAAAAAGGGACTCAACGGTATACTGTCAAGGTAAAACCATTGGGTAACGAAAAAAGCACAAATAACAATCGATTTGATTTTTATATCCAAGTATTGGATGAGCGCCAAAAAGTTCTTTTACTTGCTGGCTCACCTCACCCAGATATTGCTGCAATTAGAAGCGCCTTCGAAGAATCAGACTCGTATACCATTTCATATGAATTGGCGTCTGAATGGAAAGGAAAATTGAGTGACTATGGAATGGTCATCTTCCATGGCATGCCACAAAACGCAGCTGACCTTAATTTGATCAAACAATTTCAAGAAAAAAATATTCCTGCGCTGCATATCACCACAAGCAACACCCAATGGAACCTACTCAACACGTTGAAATTGGGGATAGCCATTCAAGGAACCAATGGCAATCGCGAATTGCGCATTGCCCAAACAAACAATGAATTTAGGGGCTTCCAATATCCCGATGGGTTGCAGCAATTACTCACACAACTACCACCGCTTGAGGTACCCTTTGGCAAACTTGTTTCCGCAGAAGGGATGAACACTTATTTGTATCAAAAAATAGGAACGCTATCGACGCAGTATCCATTGGTTGCATTTGGTTCCACCATGCAAACCCCGATTGGATTTGTTTTGGGTGAAGGAATTTGGAAATGGCGCATACACAATTATGTTCATTCAAAAAATCACCTTCTTTTTGACGAAATGATGCGCTCATGGATACAATTCTTGGCCAATAAAAATCAAGACCAATTGTTGCGCATTACATCTAAAAAGAAATGGAGTGTCAATGAAAACATTCTGTTTCAGGCGCAACTATTGGATGCCAGTTTAAAACCATTTCCCAACCAAGACATCTTGTTGAAAGTATGGGATGAAAAAAACAATTCCTTGGAATACCATTTTGTCCCCAAAGACAACCAATACTTATTGAATCTAGGCAAACTATCTCCAGGTGTTTATCGCTATCAGGCCGCAGCCAATAATGGAAGTAAGGACTACAAAGAAGAAGGTTCATTTACCATAGAAGACATTCAATTGGAGCTCTTACAAACAACTGCCCAACACAGCGGATTGCGACAAATTGCTCATAGTACTGGAGGTCAATTTTACTTACCAAACTCGATTGATCAATGTATTTCTGACTTAGAATTACAGAAGAATTTGGTTTCCGTTTCGTTTGATGAAAGTACAAGGGAAGAATGGATTGATTTGTGGCCATTGTATGTTTTGCTCATAGTTCTTTTCTCTTCAGAATGGATCATGCGGAAAAGGTTGGGAGGATACTAAAATGAATTCGATACCATTTATCAAAATTGGTGGTGTCCCAGAGCACTTCAACCTTCCTTGGATTCAAGCATTTGAGCAAAACAAAAGTCAATCTTTGGGGGCTGAAATCAGTTGGAATTTTTTCCCTGGTGGCACAGGAGCCATGACCCAAGCCCTTTCCAATGGAAGCTTAGATGTTGCCATTTTATTAACTGAAGGATACATGGCGGCTTTTCAAAAAGGACTCAATGCCAAAATCATTCAGTGTTATATCGAATCGCCACTGCAATGGGGAATTTATTCCAACAAAAAAGATCAGGTACGTTTTGACCAAGCAACGAAAATAGCCATAAGTCGAAAAGGATCTGGTTCCCATTTGATGCCCCTGATTCATGCCGAGCAACACGGAGTTATGCTCCAAGAAAATCAATTTGTAGTGGTACATCATTTGGACGATGGTATCAAATCTTTGTCGGAAGATTGCGACTATTTTTATTGGGAAAAGTGGATGACCCAACCATTTGTCGATCAAGGAATCGTCAAAAAAGTGGGAGAATTCAGTGCCCCTTGGTCGGGATTTTTGGTAGTTGCGACGCAATCATGCATTGATCAAAACAGCCATATACTTTTGAAGATTATTGAAATGATCCAGGAGCAAGTGAAACTTTTCATTGCCGATGATCAATCACCATCCATCATTGAAAAGAAGTTTAATCTCAACATAGATGAAGCCAAAGATTGGATTGGACAACAAAAGTGGAATCTAAATCATGACATTTCTAGGTTGGGACTTCAGAATGCACATGCCGCTCTCACTCAAATTGGAATCGACATGAGCCAAGTTCGTTTGGAGGATTTGTTTGCGCCATGGCTTAATTTGAAATGATGGAAAACAAACGCAAACTCAAAAAAAGATGGCTCTTTTTGAGCACTGCTCTATTCGCGCTCGTTGTTGTCATTTTTTGTCGGGTTTGGATACTTCAAAGTATTGGACAATTTCTTGTGGCCGATGATGATGATTTTCGATCTTCTCATTACGCCGTTTTGGGAGGTAATAGCGCAGAAAGAGGACACGCAGCAGCGTGGATAGCTTCCATCCAACCTTCGGCCAAATTCATCACTACCGGAGGCAACAGACCGAGTCAGTTGGCTGCCATTGGAATCCATACTTATGAAGCCATTTTAACGCAAAAAAAAATGGAACAATGCGGTGTTGAATCAGGTAAGATTCAAGCCATCACAGCAGGTACCAGCTCCAAAGAAGAAGCAGAAATACTATTGCAACATTGTCAAAAACACGGTATTTCAGACATTACAATTGTATCCGGTCAATATCATTTGAGAAGACTCCGACAAACATTTGAGCCACTATTTGAAGCGGCAGGAATACAAATCAAATTTTTCGGTGCCATTGAAAAAGACTTCGATCCCAATCATTGGTGGCAGTCTGAAAGCGGTTTGATTTACACCAACAATGAGTACATTAAAATCCTTTACTATTGGCTCAAATACTGAGCAAAGAGTTTTTCACATTTGTTGATTAGTTAAAGGTTCGTTACATCCCATACATCCTTATCTTTGATAAGTCAACCCATACTATGGCAGAAGACTCTTTTTTATCAGACGATTTTCGTCAAATATTGCATCGCTTTGAACAAATGGTCAGAGACAATGACTCTTACTATTTTGATTCTGAAGAATTGGAGGATTTGATTTTCTATTACAGCGATCATTTTCAATTTCAAAAAGCTCTTTTGGTCATAGATCACGCGCATCATTTGTTTCCTGATCATCCTGTACTTACAATCAGAGAAGCCGAAGTATACACTGGCTTGGGACAATTGCACAAAGCATTGAATATTCTCAAAAAGGTTGAAGTGTATGGCGAAGAAAAATTGGATTGGCTCATGGCCATTTCGGTTGTTTATAGCCAGCTGCATGAGCACGATCGCGCTATATTCTATTTGGAGCAGGCATTGGAACTTTCAGAAGGAGACAATTTTGATGATATCGCTTTGGAGCTTTCACTTGAGTACCAAAATGCCAACAAAGTAGACAAAGCCATATCTCTTTTGAGAAGAGTTATTGTCAATCGTCCTGAGAGCGAGACTTTGCTATACGAATTGGCCTATTGTTTTGAAACCACTCAGCGATTGGCAGAGGGCATGAATTTTTTCAAAGATCTGGTTGACGAGCGCCCCATGTCATTTCCGGCTTGGTATTGCTTGGGAAATTTGCAACAACACCTGGACCTTTTACAAGACAGTGTAGATGCTTATGATTTCAGTAATGCACTTATGCCTGATTTTGCGCCTGCGCTAATCAACAAGGCGCAAGCCCTTTTTAAATTAAAAGAATTTGAACGCGCGATTGAAACGCTAGAATCAACTTTTTCCATTGAGCCCCCAGACGCGACAACATTTTGCCACATGGGAGAATGCTACGAGAAATTGTCGCAGATGGAAAAGGCCAAATCCTATTATCAAAAAGCCATCGACTTAGATGAGCGATGTGCGGATGCTTATTTGGGAATGGCTGTAGTATTGGATGACCAAGATCAAAGCACCCAAGCGCTTTCATTTTCAAGAGTAGCTTACGAATTTGACCCGCAAAACGAGGAATACCTGACTGTATTCATTAAATTGTTGACCAAACTTGATATGTTTGAAGAGGCTTTGGAAAGAGCCGAAGCATTTATTCATCAAAAACCACATGATGAAGAAACTTGGACACTGATGATTGACATTTATGTCAAACTAAAAAAATACAACGAAGGATTGCAATATGCAGATCAAGGATTGCAGTTGATTCCGGATAGCAAAATGATTGGCTACAGAAAGTTAGTACTTTTGCACGCTTGCGGATTATTGCAAACTGCTACACAATGGTTGGAGCACATATATGATGAAGAGGACGAACAAGATTTGGAAGAAATAGAAATGAACTATCCTGACCTGCTCGATTGGCCTCCATACCAAAACAAAAAAACAATTTTATAATTGTCATTAGCATGAATTACGAATTAGACTTTATTCCCGAAAGACCCGAAAGACCCAGAAACAGCGGTTTAACCATGGTTATGGACAAAGGGCTTTCAACCAGACAAGCCGAAGATTTGATTGACTCATCCGCAGATTATGTGGATCTCGTTAAATTGGGTTTCGGCACTTCAGCTTTTTCTAAGAATTTGACTGAAAAAATCAAATTGTACCACCAAGCAGGCATGAAGGTATACTTGGGTGGAACTTTATTTGAAGCTTTTATCGTTCGAAACAATTTGGATGCATACAAGCGATATGTAGATCAATTGGGACTGAATACAATTGAAGTTTCCGATGGATCTATTTCCATTCCACATGACGAGAAATGTCAGTGGATTGCGGATCTTTCAAAAGATTATACAGTTCTTTCAGAGGTTGGTTCCAAAGAAGAAGGCATCTTGATCTCGCCAAGCAAGTGGATCAAAATGATGCAAACAGAATTGCAAGCTGGTTCTTGGAAGGTAATTGCAGAAGCAAGAGAAAGCGGCACCGTGGGTATCTACCGTCCAAACGGTCAAGCACACGTTATGCTCATCAACCGCATCTTGCAAAAAGTAGCTTTGGAAAATATCATTTGGGAAGCACCCAAAAAAGCGCAACAAGTATATTTCATTAAGCACATGGGTGCCAATGTCAATTTGGGAAATATTGCGGAAAATGAAGTTATTCCGTTGGAATGCTTGAGAAGAGGATTACGTGGAGATACCTTCTTCCAATTCTTACCTGAAGAGATTGCACAAAAAATGAGACAGTAATGCATATCACACCTGCCGAACTGAAAAAATGGAAAGAGGAAAATCATCCTCACATGCTGATTGACATCAGAGAAAGTTATGAGATCGTTCAATGCAGCATTGATGGAACGCCAATTCCTATGGAAAACATTCTAGCTCGCTGTCAAGAGTTTCCCTTGGACCGAGCCATTGTCATTCATTGCAACAGTGGCAAACGCAGTGATGCTGCCACTTATGCTGTCAGACAGCATACCAAAAGGCAAGATATCTTTTCACTTGAAGGTGGTATACAACAATATGCAACTTTGTTTGAACCCGAAATGAGTTGTGCATCATGATGGATATTCTTGATGTCTTGCTTCACATCAACGACCATTTAGACACATGGTTGCAGGATTATGGTTCGTTTATTTATGTGATTCTTTTCACCATCATTTTTGTTGAAACAGGTTTGGTGATCATGCCATTTCTTCCTGGAGATTCTTTGTTGTTTGCGGCTGGAGCTTTGTGTGCAAGAATCAGTGGTGAGACCAATCCAACGTTGGCCCTGGCGCCCATGATTGGTTTATTATCTGTGGCAGCCATTCTGGGTGACCATTGCAATTACATGATCGGCAGATATGGCGGAAGTAAAATTTTAAATTGGCAAATCAGAGGCAAGAGAATTGTCAAAGAGAGTTACGTTATTCAAACAGAACAATTTTTTGAAAAATACGGAACCAAGGCCATTGTCCTCGCGCGTTTTGTTCCAATCGTTAGAACCTTTACACCCTTTGTTGCAGGTATTGGAAAAATGAACTACCGCAAGAAATTCATGCCTTATGATATTTTTGGTGGTGTCCTTTGGATCTCATCCATGTCTGTTGCTGGATTTATTCTAGGCAGCAATGAATGGGTGAAAAGTCACTTTGAAGCGGTGGTGATTGGAATTGTAGTGCTTTCTGTAAGCCCCATGGTTTTTGCCTATATCAAACACCTTTGGCAAAAAAGACAATCATGAAATGGGGATTGATTGGAAAATCGCTAACGCATAGTTTCTCACCGGAATATTTCAAAAAGAAATTTGAGTCAATGGGTATTGATGATACCTATGACATTCTGGAAATTCAAGATCTGAATCTGCTAAAATCTTCAATCACCACATTAGGTTGGTCAGGCTTTAACGTAACGATTCCATACAAAGAGGAAATACTCCCTTTGCTCGACGTAGTTACTCCCATAGCAAAAGAAATAGGTGCCGTTAATTGTGTTAGAATTGAAAACGGCAAGTGGATTGGCACCAATACGGATGCTGGAGGATTTGAAAAAAGTATCTTACCCTTTCTCGAAAATCACTATCCACGTGCATTGATCTTGGGCACTGGAGGAGCATCCAAAGCAGTAGCTTATGTATTGAAAAATAGAGGAATTGATGTTTGGTTTTTGACACGAAAAAAAGAAAACAACAATCACTTACTTTACGAAGAAATTCAAAAAGAAAGTATGTCTCACTTCCGGTTGTTGGTTAACACAACCCCATTGGGTACTTGGCCTTTGGTAGAAGAGTGTCCGGATATTCCTTTTGAAGGTATTGGCGAGCATCATTTGCTTGTAGATCTCATTTATAACCCACCCCTCACCACATTTCTCAAAAAAGGCCATAGTCAAAATGCTCAAGTACAGAATGGGCAACGAATGCTCGAAATACAAGCTGAATTGAGTTGGAAATTTTGGAATCGCGAGATCGCGATGTAAATTGCTTGCATGTCCAATAACCAGATCTGGCAAACCCTCTGGCGCATGAGTAGATCGCTCATCTCCGCCACATTCATTGCGCAGATACTGACCTACATATGTATTCCCTTTCTTTCAAGACTTTATGAGCCCATACAATTTGGCGAATGGGGGATTTTTATCGGCATCACCACGGCAGGCGCACTATTGGGAACTTGGCGAATGGAGAGTTGGTTCATGCAGATCAAAGAATCCGATCAAGCTGTATACTGGAAATGGGGAATACGTAATTTACTTTTAACGAGTGTCATCTTGGGAATGATTAGTTCATTTATCATTCCCTCGTTATTTCCAGAAATGAAATGGAACGGAATGTTTCTTCTACTTCCTCTTGGTATTTTCAGTCAGGGAATATTTAATCTGATATTATTTAGAACTGGCGCTGCTGAGCTTCAGAGACAACATGTCCGATTGAAATTGTTCAACGCAATTCTTTCCAATTCATTGATGATTGTATTCTTTTATTGGGGACCATTCAACGGGTTGATTCAAGGATGGATACTGGGACAAGGACTTTCCATTTTGTTTGTTTTATCCCGTATACCCAAATTTCAGAAACAAAATTTCGTCATAGGTCTCACGCAGATCATGTCCCTGCCCTTCCGCCCCTTTTACCTGACAGCACAAGCCTTGCTGGAAAACTTTCAAGCCGCAGGTCTCAGCGCATGGATAGGATGGGTATATGGACCTATTCCGGCCGCTCTCTTTTTTATGTCCTGGCGACTGCTTCAGGCTCCAATCAATTTGATCTCTAATTCACTTTTTCTTTCCCAATATCATCTGGCGCAAACCTGGCACAATGAGCAGAAAAATTATATTCACATGATGAATAAAGCATTGCTTGCATTAGGATCCATTTCAGCTTTGGCTTTACTCACTTGGTTTTTTAAAGGGCCTGAATTAGTGACACAATTCTTGGGAAAGGAATGGGCGCAAACTAGTGACGTTATTACTGCCATCCTTCCCTGGATGATCTCATTCTTTATTTTCAGTCCGTTTAGTTTTCTTTTGCTCATACACCATAAGAGTCAATGGCTATTGGGCTTGACGCTTCTCGACACCATCCAAAAACTACTCATCCTTTCTCACTTATGGAACAATTCATTCATTGAAGCCATTCAAATCAGTTCCTACATTTCAATGTTGATTATCCTTTTACAATGGTGGCTAGGACGCAAAGCAGAGGTTAACTTTGTTGCTTCATGAGTAGCAGTTGGAAACAACCCTTTAAAAGTGAATTCACACGTCATGTGCTGACATTGATGACCGGAACCATTGCTGGGCAGGCATTGGTATTCTTGTTCAGTCCCGTGATAACTCGCTTGTTTTCTCCTGACGATTTTTCCACGCTTGAATTGTACACCATGCTCACCACCATCGGTGTCGTTGTGGTAACGGGCAAGTATGAATTCGCCATCATGCATCCCAAAGAAAAAGAAGACGCTAGACATGTGATGGGATTGAGCATTGGACTTGCAGGAATCATGAGTCTGTTGCTATTCATTTTAAGTTTCTTTGTTGCTGATTACATCGCTGAATATTATCAAGATCCAATTATTGGACAATACTTGTGGATGGTTCCCGTCGGATTGTTTTGCTATGCCATTTTCAATAGTGTCAACTACTGGTTCAGTCGACAAAAAAATTACAAGGTTTCCGCTGTTTCCAAAGTATGGTTCTCCGGCGCATCCGAACCAATCAAATGGGCCACTGGATTTAGACAATGGGGCGGCTTTGGTTTGTTACTTAGCACAACTATAGGACATCTAGTTACTGCAGCCTATTGCCTTTTTCATTTCATAAAAGATGAACCCAACGGGCTAAGAAACTGGGATTGGAATAAAATGAAATCCCAAGCCAAACTCTACAAGGACTATCCCTTATTTAGCATTTGGGGAAGTATATTGAACAGAATTGCCCAATGGGCACATGTTGGAATTTTCACTTATTATTTTGGTTTGGTGGCCATAGGATACATGGCCCTTTGCAGAAGAGTTTTCTTTACTCCACTTACCGTAATCAGCAATTCGTTTGGCCAAGTTTTCTTTCAGAAAATTTCTGAAATTGAAGATGTCAATGAATTGGAAAGGATGTACCACAAAAACATGTTTCGTTTGTTGTTTGTGAGCCTTTTTTCAGCCGGCATCGTGCAACTGTTGCCAGATAATACCATGGGCTGGGTTTTTGGGGAAGAATGGGCACCAAGCATGATTTACTTGAAGTATTTGAGTTTCTGGTATGCATTCAATTTTCTCACATCCTCTTTGAGCTTCATTACGTTGCGCATTCAAATGCAGAAGATGTCACTCTTCTTGGATATCCTTCATTTTGTATTTGTATTTGGAGGAATATTCCTTGCCCATTGGATGGGTATGGACATGTTAGGTGGAGTGAAGATGTTGGTATTGGCCAAAGTACTTTATTTCATTGTCAACTTATTGGTCATCCTGGTATACCTCAGAAAATACAAAAACAAAATGCTTCAACACGCATGAAAAACATCATTTCGTTAACCATCAATAATTTCAAAAATGACAACCGCGTGTATCGCATGGCATACGCGCTTCAGGAATGGGGAAACAATGTTCGTGTAGTTGGCCTTTTGAAAGGAGATGTTTTGGAGCATGAGCATTTCAAGGGAATTGAAGTCCATCGCATGAAGCTGCGTTCAATGGCTTTACCAGATAACAATAAAATATTTGGGATGATCAAATACATTGAGTTGTTTTTTAAGATCATATTTCAATACAGAAAAAAAGACATTTGGCATTGCAATGACTTCGAGGCATTTCTAATTGGTGCATTGGCTAAAATCACCAGACCACGATTGGTTTTGATTTATGACTGTCATGAGTATGAAAGAGAACGCAATGGCATGCCCAAAATTCTAAGACTATTTGTGAAGGTGTTTGAGCGATTACTCATTCCACTTGCTTCGGAGGTTATCACTGTAGGACCCAGTATCAAAAAAGAATATGAGCGTTTGTATGGATTAAAAAATGTTCATCTGGTTAGAAACACACCTCACTTGATGCCCAATGAAAAGCACAATCGCTTTAGAGAAACTTTTGCAATCAGAGAAGATCAAAAAATATTTTTATACCAAGGAATCCTCACCCACGGAAGAGGCTTGGACATTTTGCTAGAAACCTTTGCGCAAAGAACTTCCGATGATGCGGTGGTGGTCATTATGGGTCATGGAATATTATTGGAAAAAGTGAAGCAATACGCAGAAAAATATGCATTGATTTTCTTTCATCCCAGTGTTCCATATGAACAAATCTATCAATACACAAGCAGCGCGGATGTTGGGCTAAACACTGTGCAAAATACCAGTCTTAGCTATTACTATTGCTTCCCCAACAAATTGTTTGAATACATCCAGGCGCAACTACCCATTCTAACCAATGATCTTCCCGACTGTACTGCACTTGTAACTCAAAATCACATCGGTCATGTTATCCAAGAATACAGTGTAACGGGATTTCAAAAAGCCATAGATCAGATGCTCATGATGGATCTATCCGCTTTCAAGAAATCTCTTGAAAAAATAAAACCCGAATTGCATTGGGACAAAGAAGTTGATGAAATGAAAAAAGTTTACGACGCTTACTTGATATAACGGACAGAAGTATGCTCTTCTAGTTTCCAAATCATAGTAAAAATCATCACGGGAACCAATCCCAATCGTGTCTCAAAAAAAGCCTCAAATAATAGCGAAATTAAAACAATCATCCACCACCATCTCTCCCAAGCTATTGTTGCCTTTTGCCACAACATGATTAGCCAAATCAGAAGCAAACCCAAGGCAACAATGCCACCTTGTACCAATACTTGCATAAATTGATTGTGGGCGTTTAAAGTGCTTTCGGCAACACCCGCGTTGTCATGAGCAAGATTCCATTTTTTCATTTCAAAGTTGGCGTCTGCTATACCATGACCCATGACGGGTTCCAACTTCCATGTTTCCCAAGCTGCGCGCCACATCAACAATCTGGCTTGCGTACTTTCATCAGAGTCGTTGTGTTCCCACTTCATTTGAGTAAAGCCATTGAAGGCACTTCGAAAACGATAATTCAATTGAGGAATCCAAGCGAACGCTAACAAAAAAACAACAATCAAAGAAATTCCAACACCCCACAGTTTCGTTTTTTTGATTTCAAATTGTTTCACCAATTTCATTAGTACAAAAACCGGTAGTAAAATCAATACCATCAATGTTCCGGCTTTGGATTCTGATAAAAAAACAGTAATCAAAAGCCAAAATGAAATTCCTCCAAACAGCCAACTTCTCTTCTCCAACGTTTCATTTAAGAAATACAATGCTCCGAAGAAAGCATAGGCTGCCCAATAACTCCGATGAAATGGATGTGTGAAATTTGAACCTGTCCAAATGCGATCAGTCCCATTTGACAATTCAAGCATGATCGCCTGACCAAGCAATAAAAATGCTGCTAGTGTTACACCCAAAGAAAATAGTCGAATGGCTTGACTCTTGTTCAATTGGGCAGGAATAAAAAACATCAGTATGGGCATGACCACCCAAGTAAGTTTTTGCTCCAACAACTTCATTGGCTGATGCTCGGGTTCTGAAAGCAATGCGCCAACAATCAACCAAACAAAAATGGCAATCATGGACCAACTCATCAAGTCCCACTTGGTCTTTACCAATTGATACCTTTTTTCTCTCCAAGCCAAAATAAAAAGAACCGGAAAAAATAAGGCAACCCACGTAACACCTGGAATTGTAAAAAAGAAAATCAAACCCCAAACAAAATCTACTGGTGAATGCTTCCATGAAACTGGAAAGACATACTCCCGGAATGCTGTGAGATTGAAACGATTTGACATCCCAACAAAAGTAACCAATAATGATTTAAATTGCGCTTGATTATGTCCCAAGACCTACCATCCATAGACATTGTAATTCCCTGTTGGCAAGAAGAACAATACGTTGAAAAGTGTGTCTTATCCTGTCTAAAACAAGATTATAAGGGTCTCATCAATGTCATTGTCGCTGATGGGGGAAGCACCGATGCTACGAGAAACATTTTAAACCAATTGGGTCAAGAGTGGCCATCATTGCAAGTTGTTTTACATGATTTGAAAAGCACACCCATTTCACTCAACAAAGGCATACAAAGCGGCAAAGGAGATTGGGTAATGATATTGGGAGCACACAGCGAACTTCCACAAGACTACATCAGTCGTTGCATACACAACATTATAGAAAACCCATCCATTGATTGCATTGGAGGTTGGATACAAAATCATTACCACGACAACACTGCTCAAATTATAGGATGGGCAATGAGCTCATCTTTTGGTGTAGGAAATGCACACTTTAGAACAGGCCAACAAAAAGGATTTGTAGACACCGTTGCATTTGGGATGTACAGAAGATCCTGTTTTGAAAAGGTTGGTCTTTTCAATGAAGAATTGGCGCGAAATCAAGACGATGAATTCAACTATCGATTTACCCAAGCTGGTTTCAAGATTTTTTTAGACCCGACCATCCATTGCTCATACTTCGTTCGAAGCAGTTGGAGAAAAGTAAGCAGTCAGTACTTTCAGTATGGACTTTGGAAAGTATATGTCAATGTATTGCATCGTCAAATAACGACCATCAGACAGATGATACCTGCCTTGTTTGTCGCTTATATGGTGATGGCCACTATTCTATCAATCACCATTCCTGATTGGAAATGGTTGTGGCTTAGCGGAGGAATTATTTACCTGGGATTGGGATATGTTGCAGCATCTCAAAAAAGTGGTCGTCATGCTTTATCGATATTGTTTGCATTCTTCATTCTTCACAGCAGCTATGGGTGCGGATATTGGCAAGGAATTTTCCAATTCATTCTCTTGGGCAGGAAACCCAAATCACAACAAGCTGCGCACAACAGATAATCAACATGAAATTCATTACACTAATATTTCTATTGACTTTCCAAACCATTCTTTTTGACATGAATGCCCAAGAAAAAAAATACACATTGGAGTCACTTCAATGGGAATTTTCTGCTGCCAACGACCCCATTAAATTTTCAGCACACATCCCAGGCAATGTATTTCTTGATCTTGAGAAAAATGGGCTAATTCAAAATCCATTACTTGGATTGGGCGAAGAAAAAGCGCAATGGGTGAGTCACCAAGATTGGGAATATTCTGCCCAGCATATCATTTGCCCACCGCATCAAAAAAATGAACGAGTATTCCTGCATTTACCTGAACTGGATACATACTGTGACATTTATTGGAATAATAAACTCTTGACCCGAGCAGACAACGCATTTATTCATTGGAAAATTGACATCACAGATTTGATTTTACCACACAATGATATCAAGATCATTTTTTATTCTCCATATAAAATCGCCAATCAGAAACTTAAAAATTTATCATATCCCATTCCTGGAGATAGTATTAGAGCCGTTACAAGAAAGCCGCAATACGAATTTGGTTGGGACTGGGGACCCAAATTGGCAGGTTGTGGTATAAGACAAACACCCTATTTTGAAGTTTGTAATGAGGTTTACCTCAAAGACGTTTTCCTCAAATTGGGAAAAAACGTTGAAGACCCAATGGAGCTTAATCTCGAAATTGCTCAAACTGGAAACCATCACGTATCCATCCAAGTAATGGATGTAACAGAGGGCGAAACTGAGATTCTATCCCAAGTATTGACTCAAGAAAAAAATAAATTCTTTTTCGAGCTACCTATTTCCCATGAATGGGGTTTCGGGCCATGGGCGCTTGCATCGCTTCATCAAATTCAATTACGTTTATACGTTGATGGCGAACTCGAAGCACAGAAAGATTTCAGAACTGCGCCAAGAAGCATTGAACTTGTTCAAGAAAAAGATCAATGGGGAAAATCCTTTTACTTCAAACTGAATGGCAAAAAAATATTCATCAAAGGAGCCAATTATATTCCCATTAGATACTTTCATGAGCAAGCAACAGAAGCCGATTACCGAATGCTTATGGAACGATGTAAAGCGGCTAACATCAACATGCTTCGCGTTTGGGGAGGAGGTATTTACGAGCCAGACATTTTCTACAATTTATGCGATGAATACGGAATCCTCGTTTGGCAAGATTTCATGTATGCCTGCTCCATGTATCCTGGAGACCCTGCTTTCATGCAAAGCGCAATGTTAGAAGCTGAGGAGCATGTCAAACGTCTAAGCCATCATCCGTGCATGGCGCTGTGGTGCGGAAACAATGAAAATAGTGAAGGTTGGGAAAGATGGGGTTGGAAAATGGGACTACATCCTTCGGATGAAAAAAAGATTCAGCGAGCCTATAACGATTTGTTTTTAAAGACACTTCCTGAAACTGTAAAGAATAATTCCAACTTGCCCTATTGGCCATCCTCACCACTATGGGGACGGGGTGATGCACGATCATTGATAGAGGGGGATTCACACTATTGGGGCGTATGGCACGATGCTGAAAATTTTGAAGTGTTGATGACCAAGATTCCAAGATTCATGTCCGAGTTTGGGATGCAAAGCTATCCTTCGCAAGAAGTTCAAAATGAAATGTGCAGTGAAGGAAAATTCCATCCCAAAGATCCAGGTATACTCATGCATCAAAAACACAACAGAGGATTTTCTTTGATGCACCAATACATGCAATATTGGCATCCTATGGGTGAAACTTTGAGACATGAAGATTATGCCTTGCTTACACAATATGTTCAAGCTGAAGGGATGACCATGGGGATAGAAGCACAAAGAAGACATTCTGACAAGTGCGGCGGAACCATGTTTTGGCAATTGAATGACGTATGGCCTTCATTCTCTTGGAGTGCGATGGATTGGCACTTTCAACCCAAACCGTTTTTAAATCAATTGACCTATGCCTATGGGCCTTACCTGGCCTCTGGCGAATGGAATGGAAAAGAATGGAGTTTGTATATCATCAATGAACTGAATGAAATGCCCCAAACAAATATTCAAATCCTATATAAGAAAGGAGATAAAATTTTAAATCAATGGGAAATCAAATCCGATATCCAAACACAATCTCAAGTTGTTTTTAAAACCAAAGAGATTAAACCTGAAATTGACGCTTATTTCGAGATCATTTGTGGTCACCAAGAATTACCCAACCAGCAATATCACCGCAAAATGAAATCAAAAGGAATTTCAGAGAAATTCATGATTCCTGTTGTAGAAGAAGGTATTTGGAGTTGTGCTCCAATGACCGTTAAGACTACGGAAGAGTAATCGTCAACTTGCAATCCAAACCACTGGCGCCCTCTGCGATCATCTTGGCCTTGCTCTGCAAGCTTTTACTTCCATCTCTGATTTCTATCTGATAGTTTTTGTTGGCCACGATTTGTGTCTTTGCAATTCCGTTTTTGTCGGTCATTGCTTTGGCAACCTCTACCCCATACTCATCCATCCAATAAACTTCAATACCCTTAATTCCTTTCCCTCTCTTGGTCAAAATTTCACCCTCCACTTCAATATACTTGTACAAAGCTGTGGCCGAAGAAGCCATTTGATAATCTGAGATATCAATCTGGTACAAATCGCGTTCGCCAAAAGAGTTCTCAAACTCGGCTGACAAGTACATCAACTTGCTATCTCGGGTAATGGACATCGTTGATTCTTCATTTACTGTATTGATGGGATAACCCAAATTGATGGGGGCGGTCCAAGAACCATTGATGAACTCCGATCTAAACAAATCATATCCACCCAATGACAAATGACCATTTGATGCAAAGAAAATGGACTTCCCATTGGGATGAACAAAAACAAATTTCTCATCCCCTGAAGTATTGATAATGGGTCCCAAATTTTTGGGCTCTGTCCAATTGCCATTCTTCTTCTCACTTACATAAATATCTCCTCTTCCAAGTCCTTTGTCTCGCTCACTGACGAAATACAAAAAAGCACCATCCTCTGTAATGCTTGTAGAACTCTCAAAACGCTTGGTATTGACAGGGAACAACAACGGCTGTGCGACAGAGAATTCCTTGGTTGTCTCATCCCATGTAGAATAATAAATATCTCCTGCCACTTTCCCATCGTTCTTATAAACATACATCGCTCTTCCATCAGGAGTGATACTAAGAATACCATCGTGTGTCTCCGTATTCACCTTTCCCTCTACCTTCTCAGCCTCAGACCATTTTCCGTCGGAAGACTTAACTGAAAAATAAATATCTTCATAGAACTTATAATCAGAATTCTCGTCCACTCTTCCACCTGTAGTGTTGGCTCTTCTTGATGTAAAATACAACGCGTTACCATCTGCAGTGACACTTGGAGAATATTCCTCGTAACGCGAGTTGACATCCTTTCCTAAGTTGGTGATTTTCACATTAACCGGCTTAGACATCATCGCCTTGGCATAGCGACACTCTTGAATATAGCGTCTGGTTTCGGGATACACCGGCTCTGTTGTTGAGATATCTTTCAAGTACATTTCATAGTAGCTAATGGCCTTATCCAATTGCCCCAAACGGTGGTAACACTTGCCATAAAAAAGTGTGGCGTCAGATGAAACGAAAGACTGTGTGGCTGTAGCCTTATTGAGATAATCCAAGGCAACTTGATACTTTTTCAAACGATAATAACAATCGGCTGTATTGTATAGTGCGATGTAATTGGATGAATCAACATCCAAAACTGCTCGATAATCGGTAAGGGCTCCGCGAACATTATTGTTGTCTGATTTTCTTCTTGCACTGGTAATCTTACCAGGGATAGCAGCCCTATCCAATAGTTGAAGTGTGCGCTCGGTAGTATCGGTTTGGGCAAAGGCAAAAATTTCAATCAAACAGAAGGATGCTAACCACAATAATTTTTTCATCTTAACGATTTTAGAACGAAGTTAGCGAAGAATTTAATTCGTCACAAAAATCATGGAAAACACCACGGAGAGCACGAGCAAATACGACCACTTGGAACAAGTTGGAACTTCTCAAATTTTGCAATACATCAACCAAGAAGACCAAACGGTTCCCATGGTTGTAAATGGCTGTATTCCTCACATCGCAGCTTTGGTAGACGCGATAATACCTCGAATGAAAAAGGGAGGTAGACTGTTTTACATGGGAGCAGGAACCAGTGGTAGATTGGGTATTGTGGATGCCTCCGAATGCCCTCCCACATTTGGTGTACCCCATGATTGGGTAGTAGGCATCATTGCAGGAGGAGACGATGCAATTCGTTATCCTGTCGAAGGTGCTGAAGATAGTGAAGAGCAAGGCAGAATTGACTTATATAGCTACGATCCGCAAGCCGATGATGTACTTATAGGAATTGCAGCTAGTGGCAGGACGCCATATGTGTTAGGTGCAATGCGTGCAGCAAAAAACAAAGGCATGATAACAGGAAGCATCACATGTAACCAAGGAAGTGGGCTAGCTATAGAAGCAGACTACCCCATTGTTGCCGTTGTTGGGCCAGAGGTAGTTACTGGCAGCACTCGAATGAAATCAGGTACTGCACAAAAACTCATTTTGAACATGATCTCTACCAGTGTAATGATCGGATTAGGAAGAGTTGTTGGAAACAAAATGGTTGATATGCAATTGTCCAATCAAAAGTTAGTTCTACGAGGAAGTAGGATGGTTGCAGAAAAAACAGGCTTAGATATCGAAAGCGCAAAAGAATTGCTACTACAACATGGCTCTGTGCGAAAGGCCGTAATTGCATTCGAAAATCATGCATGACCTAGAACCTTATTACGGATGGCGGGATTTCTACATCGCCAGCGAAGATCCTAAGTCACCATTTTTCGAAAGAGAATATTCTGAATTTGAATTTTCCCAAAAGATTTATGACCATTATATCCATCCCCAATGGGACAGCATGGATAGTCAAACGCTTTTTCTTAAAATCTTGTACGTTGAATATGACGAGGGATATGCCATTATAGAATTCATTGGGGAGTGGAATGACCTATTGTACAATGACATCATGATTCTAAAAAGAGAAATCATTGATGCGTTGATAAATGAGGGCATTACCAAATTCGTATTGATTGGTGAAAATGTCTTGAATTTTCATTCATCAGATGAATGCTATTATGAAGAATGGCTGGATGATATCATCGACGACGATGGCTGGGTTGCCATGGTCAATTTCAGAGATCACGTTCTGAAAGATTTTTCAGCTGCGCATATTGATAGATATATCGTTTCCGGCGGGAATCTTCAATCCGAAGAATGGAGAACGTTTTTACCGTTTGACTTTTATGACCACATCAAACACCAAGTGATGAAACGTATTGGATAAAAAAAAGAGCCGCATGAGCGGCTCTTAAAATTTTAAATCTTGATGAGTTTAAACTCTGTTCTTCGGTTGGCTTGATGCTCTTCCTCTGTACAAACCTTGGACACTTTCTTCCCTTCACACTCACACTGATTCACCAATTTAGATTCGCCATATCCCTTACCATAAATTCTCTTGGGATCTGTGATTTTCTTCTTGATATACTCGGCAGATGCCTTTGCACGATTGTCAGAAAGCTTCAAATTGAACGCTTTTGATGAACGACAATCTGTATGAGAACCCAATTCAATCACCATGGATGGATTGGCATTCATCAAATCCACAATCTTATCCAATTCAGCTGCTGCATCTGGTCTGATCACATATTTACCCAAGTCGAAATAAATAGGATTCACTTGTACCAACTTACCTAAATCAGCTCCCACCTTCAATGGTTCCATGGCAAGATCAGCATCCTTGTTCACAGATACTTTGCCATCCTCAACCAAAATATGATTATAGCTTACAACTTTAGACAAATAGCCTTTTTTGGTTAAAACAACTTTATAATCAAGAGTATCCGTCCACACAAGATTTGTGATGACATCGATGAACTCACCTTGAGCATTGGTATTCAATTTCTTTACCTCTCCTGTCTTTTTGTTTATCCATTCTACTGCAACATCTGATATTGGTTGTTTATTGGAATTGTCTGTAACGCATCCCACCACATCAAATATGGGCAATGGGTTCATGATAATTTCAACAACATCGCCTTTCTTCATTTCATTGGCCGCAAATTTGACTTCAGAATTGAAGAAAGCTTTTCGCTCTGCTTGGGCTACAACATTTTTCCATGTCAAAGCATCAACCGTAACTTGGCCATTATCTGAAGTTGTTACCACCATGTTAGATTCACCCAAGTTCAAAGCAATATCCTGCTTACCTATCAAATTACCCTTACTGTCTTTAACGATCAAGGTGATTGGCTTTTCAAACTCCCACATCTTGAGAACATTAACTGCATAGATGTCGTCGTTTCCACTACCTCCATTTCTATTGCTTGTGAAGTAACCTGATTTCATATCAGCTTTAAAAACAATTGAAAAATCGTCATATGAAGAATTGACAGGATGGCCCAAATTAAGCAAGTCTTGAACGCTTCCATCTTCGCCGAGCTTGGCCACAAAATTATCCAAACCACCTAGTCCTTGATGACCATCTGAAGCAAAGTACAACAAACCAGATTCATGGTAAAAAGGAAACATTTCATTGCCTTCTGTGTTGACTGATTTGCCCATATTCTCAGGCTTTGACCAAGTACCGTTTGCAGTAAGGGTAGATTTATAAATATCAGTACCTCCAATACCACCGGGCATTTCAGAGACGAAATACATGGTCTTACCATCTGGAGTTAATGCAGGATGACCCACACTGTAGTCACTACTATTCAAATTGATACCTACTGGTTTAGACCACTTTCCCTTTTCATCTTTTGTTGAAGAATACAACTGCAATCCTCTTGCCCCCGTTTTGTCTCTTCCACCGTAATTGTTTCTGGTGAACATAACAAAATCCAAATTCTTATTGAACGAGGCAGGACCTTCATGATATTTACCCTTCATTCTTTTTTGGAAGGGATGAATATTTCCCAAATCTTGGTTGGGCAAAACATCAGCTGCATACAATTCCAAAAATGGCAACCCGTTCCAATTCCAAATTCGAGAAATTGGAGATTCAACTGCTCTGGTTGAAGCAAAAACAACTTGCTCGCCCATGATAGTTGGTCCAAAATCCTGATCTTCTGAATTCATTGATAAGTGCTTTACTGCTGCATTGCCTTTGTCTTTTTGAAGTTCAGCGTAATCGCCGTGTTCTAAATTCAAATTTCTTTGCACGCGTGTATCCTTATCCAATTTTTCATTGGCCTTCTTCAACCACTCTTGCGACTCATTGTACTTCTTTGAATATTTCAAAGCCTGCGCATATTGGTACATATCCTCGCCTGTTGCATAACCAGACTCAGCTACCTTTTTCCAGCAGAATTCTGCGTCTTTGTACTTACCCAAAACTTCATTGGAATAAGCCAACTTGCGCCAAATCTCAATATTCTTAGGGTCTACCTTTTGAAAACGAGCAATGGCCTTACTGAAGTTGAACGTAGAATAATCTTCATTGGCCAACTTTTCTATGCGAGATTGGGCATTGACATTAAAAGCAATGCTCATTACAATCAAAAACAAAAAACTTATTCGCATTGTCTTAAAAATAACGTGGTGATTTAATTTTTTCTTGGCTACCATACTTCAATTCGTATCGCAACATAATTTCATGACTTCCGTTGTGGTTGGACACACGACCAAAAGCATAAGACCAATCATAGGAATATCCCAATTGTAAATCTTTGTTGATATTGAATCCCGCCATTGCTCCAGCGCCATCTCCGGTTCTGATCATGCAACCTACCCAGAACAAATCATGGAAAATAAACATGTTGGTCAAATCCAATTGTGCTGGTGCTCCTTCTACCATTTTGACAAACATAGAAGGTCTATACTTCACACTAGGAGAAATATCCAACAACGCACCACCAATGACATAATAATGTCTGCTGGCCTCCATCAATCCTACAGATGATGAGTTTACTTTGTACGTATTCTCAATAATTCGTGGTGTTGAGATTCCAGCATACCATTTGGATGTGGTATAATACATTCCAAATCCAAAATTGGGAGACCAATCACTTTGCGCACTCGTCGCAAACACTTCGTCAACTGGAGTATTCAAGTCCAAACGGCTGAATTGAGTGTTTAGCGAATTGAAGCCTCCGTTGATTCCAAATGACAATCTTGCATCATCATTGATTTTCATTCTGTAGGCCAAACTCACTACCATACTTGTCGTTTTCACTGGACCAATGGCATCACTACTTGCACTCAATCCCACGGCCATATGATCGCCAAATACTGGAGTATTCAAATTGATACCTTGGGTGATGGGCGCTCCTTCGAAGCCAGACCATTGATTTCTTCTCAATCCAACAATAGACATAGCTCCGCGACTTCCCGCATATGCTGGATTCATGTCTAATGTGTTAAACATATAATGGGTATACATCGCTTCTTGCTGTCCCCATACCGAAACGGCAGACAGAATCAAAAAACCGATGATGAATATATTCTTTTTCATACTCTTCACTTTTTAAAATTAACGCTTGATGTATACGTATCCATTCTTGGTTTCTCCATTTGGTCCCGTTTTGAACACAAAGAAGTAAGTTCCTTCTGGAAGGAGGTTACTTCCGATTGCATTCTCAGAACATGTACCATCCCAACTGTTATCGTAAGGGGCTTTGGAATATACCTGTGCTCCCCATCTGTTAAATACAGTCATGGTATTTTCAGGAAACTCTTCTACGCCAGGAATAACCCATGTATCATTGGTGTTGTCACCATTGGGAGAGAATCCCTCTGGAATTTCCAATGCAACTCCACAAGTAAAGAAATCCAAATAATCTGGCGTTCCATCTTGATCACAATCCTTGAAATTGGCATCACATAGTGATGATGTTCCCGCCTCTTCAGAATCAGTCAAACCATCGTTATCAGAATCTTCATCCAAATAATTGGGTGTTCCATCTGCATCTGCATCACCTTCAAGGGTTTCATAGAAGTCAGAGATACCATCCAAATCAGCATCGACAGGGGTTACATCGATAATCAACATTGCTGTATCACACATTCCCATGTCGTTACAGATGCTGTACAACATGCTGTCCACACCGCAGAAACCAAAATCAGGTGTGTAAGAAACCAATGATCCATTTAAAACAATTGTACCGTTCGAAGTTGAATCTACAACACTTACTGTGTAACCTACATTACCTGGAATTTGATCATTCAATGCAACATCAATACTAACGGTTGCCGTGTTTGAATTTACATAATCATCTTGTGCAATCGGTGCGCTTCCACCTATCAGGACATAAGCCCAAACAGTATCACACAATGATGGAGTGCCGTTGTCACAAATTGTTACCAACATAGAATCGATACCTGTGAAGTTATTGTTGGGGACATAAGTGAAACACAAGTCGCCATCATTTAAACCAGACACCACTCCATTTGCTGGATCCACCAAAACGCTTGTAACGCTTACTTGATCACCATCAATGTCAATCACCAGGCTTGGATCAATACATACCGTCGCAGGTGTCTCAAAAGGTGTCGATTCGGTTACACTGATTGGGCCATTCGGTGCATCGTTGATGGGATTAACGGTTACCGTTACCAATCCTGAGTTGGATGTATTTCCAACAACATCTGTAACTTGATAGTTCAAGCTTGCATTTCCGTTAAAGTTGGCAACAGGGGTGAATGTCACCGTACCTAAGCCATCAACGGTCCATGTACCCTCTGCTGTAGTATACGTATTTTGGATACCAGGCGTATTGACATCTAAATCTACTGTATTCAAATCCAACGCAGCACCATTGGTAACATCATTCTCTAAAATTGGAATGATTACAGAAGCATCCTCATCCATACTTGCAATGTCATCCACTGCAACTGGAGCAGTTGGTAAAACATTGATATATACGATTACAGTGTCACAATGGGTAGGTAATCCATTATCACAAACCACAATTGCAACCGAATCCAAACCAGTGAATCCTGCATTGGGGACATATTCAAAACACAACTCAGCCTGCTCATTCAATGTTCCATTTGCAGGACCTGAAATAGCCGACAATGATAAACTATCTCCATCTACATCAACTGCGTCAATGCAGATAACAATGGGTTCCTCGAAATTGGTCTCATTGACAATCGGTCCATTGCCATCACTGACTTGAGGTCCATCATTGATTGGCAAAACTTCAATTGAAATCATAGCAACATTGCTAACCGCGCCTGTTGTGTCTGATACGGTATAAGTAATCATTGTTATGCCGTTGTAGTTCGGATTAGGTGTAAATGTCAATCCACCATTTCCATCAACAGTCCACAATCCATCCGCAGAAGTATAACTTTGCTGAATGCCAGGAGTTGAAGGATCCAAATCAACGCTGCTCGCATCGATTACCAAGTCACCAGCATCATCATTTGACAACAAATCGATATTGGCTATTTCATCTTCTGAGATTGTAGCAAAATCATTGTGTGCTATAGGAGCACCTAATCCCACATTGATCGTAACCCAAACTGTGTCGCACAAACTTCCAGAACCACTGTCACACATGATGATGGCAATGCTATCGTTTCCAGAGAAATTGTCATTTGGTGTGTACGTGAAACAGAAATTGGTATCCTCTAAATTTGTAATAACACCATTGTTAGGACCAAAAACATTGATGATAAAATTGTCTTGACCATCTACCTCTTGCGCATCCAAACAAATTTCTACCGGTGTCTGGAATGGCGTAATAGAATCAATCATTTCTTCAACGATGATTGGATTATCCTCGATAGGTGCAATTTCAACTGTAACTGTTGCTATGTTACTCACCACTCCATTCGCATCAGAAACTTGGTAAGTCAAAACAGCATCACCAAACAGTTCTGAGTTGTAATTGGGGTTGGGAGTAAAAATAACCTGACCCGCTCCATTGGATACCCAAGTTCCTGCTGAAGTGGTTACAGTTGTTTGCACACCTGGTGTATTCACATCCAAATCCAATGTACTAGGCAAAATAGTGGTAGCAGTGCCTTGGTCATTGCTCAAAACATCCAATACAACATTCGCATCATCCTCATTCAAATTGTATGTGTTGTCACTGGCCACAATCAAAGGACAAACCTCATCTGATCCTGAGCAATCCTCGTCGATTCCGTTTCCGCATATGTCTGATTGGAAAGGGTTGATTCCTGCATTGCTATCGTCACAATCTGTATTGAAATAAGAACCGCATGCAACCA
>JACCDP010038053.1_pt1 | contig 43360 bp, 38 predicted proteins | sample 7445841 | NCBI WGS metagenome assembly JACCDP01 (sample SAMN15323441, study PRJNA562643) | freshwater metagenome | isolation source: river surface water | place: USA:Blue River Watershed | collected 2017-08-17
ACTGCCATCACTGTTGTGCACAGTCCAATTCGGATAAGGTGGAGGGGTATTAGGGAATTGAATACAAGGCGATAATTTATTGTCAATGGCTAAGGCATACACAAAGGGCTTAAAGGTTGAACCCACTTGTCTGCCAGCACTTTTGTTGACATGGTCATATTGAAAATAATGGTGATTGATACCCCCTACCCAAGCCTTTACTTGGCCGGTTGTTGGTTGAATAGCAATGAAACCAGTATGTAAAAAACGCTTCATGTACTTAATTGAATCCAATGGGCTCATGCTGGTATCCAAGTCACCGTTCCATGAAAACAATGTCATTTTGGTTTTGGTTCTGCAGACTTTCATGATCTTACTGGTGTCTTTACCATACATCTGCTTAAGGGCATAATAACGAGGCGTCTTTTTAAGTTCCTGAACTGGATAATTGCTCAACACATTCCAGTTCTCATCGCGCCATGGTTCTTTTTTACCCCATGATTTATCGAAGTCGTTTTGTAAATCTTTTAAGTGCTTTGAAGCCGCTTCTTCAGCATACACTTGTAATTTAGAATTGATGGTGGTGTAAATTTTCAAACCATCTTTATACAAGTTATAATTTTCGCCATTCGGCTTTTTGTGGTTTTTGCACCATTCATTGAGGTCCTTTTTTAACCACTCTCTGAAATACACTGCCATACCACTGTTGTGGTCTTCGTATTGGTAATTCAGTTGTATAGGCAAGCCTTTTAAGCGTTCATATTCATCAGCAGTTAACTTCTTATTTCTAAGCATTTGACCTAAAACCACATTGCGTCTGTTCTTGGCATTTTCCGGGTTGCGCTTAGGATTATAAATGGTGATGGCTTTTAAAACACCAACTAAAACAGCACATTCATCAGTACTTAAAGCAATGGGCTCTTTATTAAAGAACTCTTTCGCAGCAGAACGTATACCATAGGCATTGCCTGAAAACTGAACCGTATTCAAGTACATCGTAGCAATCTCTTCTTTGGTGTATCTTCTTTCTAATCTTACAGCAATCACCCACTCTTTAATTTTTTGCAATAAACGGATCACCACATTAGGGCGTTTGCCGTCTTCATAGTGAAATAAATTCTTAGCCAATTGCTGAGTAATGGTACTTGCTCCACCTGATGAACCCAAAGCCACTACCGCCCCAACAAAACGTTTTAAATCTATACCTGAATGTTCGTAAAACCTTTCATCTTCTGTTGAAATCAAGGCATCGAACATCTGCTTTGGAATTTCATTATACCCTAAGGTTGAACGTTTTTGAATGTAGTATTGACCCATCAAAACGCCATCCTCGCTGTACAATTCACTCGCTAGGGCACTCTTTGGATTTTCTAGTTCTTCAATGTCTGGCATAGACCCTAAAATGCCAAAATTGACTAAAACAAAAAACACTGGAATAAACAATAGCACGTACAAAAACCATTTCCAGAATTTTCTTGTAGGGCTTGAGGTTACAGATGAACTCATTTAAAATTAAAACTTATAGTTTGATTGATAAAAGGCTTGATAATCAGTAAGCACTTTGTCGCCAATTAGTATGCTGAAGTTGTCTTTACTGATTAAATATTGATGCTCGGTTTGGCTGAGTTTGGCTTCTTCAAAAAAGGCCTTGTTGTCTTTGATTTGATTGAAGAACTTTTTGGCCACATCGTATTGTCTGAAATGATTGACAATTAAGATTTGATATTGATCGCCCAACAAAGAAGTAGTTACTCTGAGGCCTTCATCAGCAAAATAAGATTTATTGAAATTGATAAAAGCGATCTTAAGGGCAGTCATATCGGTTTGCTTAGGCACTAAAACCATGTAAAAATGCTCAGCTTGCAAGTCCAATTTATACTTGGCATTTTGAACTTCATCTACTTTGATTTCACCTGTTTGGATTTTAATGAGGTGTATGGTTTGTTCTGACTGTTCAGCTATGGCAGTGCCTGGGTAATTATCGACTATTGCCTGCAACTTTTCTTGGAACGGTTTTAGTTGGCCTTGCTCCCCTAAAACTAATGCCTCCAGATAATCAAATTGAATTTGTAATGGATTACCTGGATACTGTGTATCGTTTTGTTTTTTTGCCTCAAGCACTTGTGCAAATTGCTTCTGTTTATAGGCCAAATAAGCTTTTTGATACAATTGTTCAACCACTTCATCAACAGATAAACTCGATGCTACTGTTGAGTCAGAGGATTGATTTTGCATCAACACTTTTAAGAATACACTATTAGGATCCTGTTGCTTTATTTTGTCGAGATACTCAGTGAACTTTGTATCATTCTTTTGGTCCTTGTAAATTCTAGCCAACAAATACCAAGCATTGATTTGAAAGGAATTGTCAGGGTATTTACTATTCAATTCTTCGAGCAATTTTTTAGCCTTGTCGAGCTCCTTTAAAGACTGGTAATACACATTAGCGCCTAGGAAATAAGACTCAGCCAATTCATTGCGCATTTTCTGTTTTTCAGCTTTTGAAAACGGAATATTCTCATAGTATTTCTTGCGTTCAGCAGGGGCTTTATCCATGGCAGATTTTTTCTGTTCACTGCCTAAATCATTGTTCTTTTGCTCCTCATCTATCTTTTTCCAAACCTCAGTTTTGTTGCTGCTAATGGCCCAATAATCTGTTAATTCTCTATTGCCCCAAATACGCTGAAAGTCTTGATAGCCTTTGGTTTTGGCGGCCATATTATAGAATGGGAAATTGGTGCTCACAGTACCTGTACCCATGCCATTGTTATTGTCAATTTGAATTTGTTGATTCTTTTTTTGCTCTTGCAATTGCTTTTCCTGCTCTAATCGGTCTTTCTCATTTTTGATGAGTTTATCAATGGTTTTTTCTCTTAATTTTTCATTGTCTGATAAGCGCAACAAACTGTCTTTCTCGCGAATATTAACTAGGTGTTTAATCAATTCATTTAAGACTAAATTCTTAGCTTGAATAGACTGATAATCAGGGTGCTTAGTATCAACTGTTCTGGCAGCAGAATCATAATACACCTGAGCATTTTCGTATTGTTGTGATTTAAAATACAAATCCGCTAAAGCCATGTAAGCAGTGCTTTTGATGGCCATATCACTGCCTTTAGACCGCAAACAATTGCCATATTCCACGATGGCTGCAGCTGGATTATTATCAAGCACTTCAAGCTGACCTAATTCAAAAAATATTTGGTCATTGTAGTCGATGTTCTTATCGTCTTTGAGCATTTCCCTTAAAAGGGTTTTGGCCATTTTAATTTCACCCTTGCTTTTAGGGTTTATGGCTTTAGCCATATTCAATTTGGCATTAAAGGCAAACTCATAAGGCGGATTCAATTTGACTACCTTTTTATATTTTTCAGTGGCTTTTAAATTGTTTTTAGTGCTGTTGTACAACTGAGCCAAAACAAAATTCACCCTAACTTTTTGCAATTTATTTTTAAGCGTAGGCAACACCAATTCCAATAATTTAATGGCTTGAGGGTATTTCTTCACTTTGATCATGATGGCAGCACCCGCCATATCTAATTGAGGCTTTAACTTAGCAGGCAGTTCTTTTTTAGAGGCTAACTTAGTGTAAAGCGCTTCAGCATCATCTATTTTACCCATTAGCAAATAGGTGGTTAAGATATTGATTTGTGCTTGGTAAGTGGTAATCTGAGTTGAAGGGTTAACAGCTGAAGTGGCGGACTTGCTATTGTTCATACCCGCAACGTATTCATACACTTCTACGGCAGCATAAAAATCTCCTTTGTACAATTGTGCATCTCCCATGAGCAAGTAACAATCATCTACCCACTTACTTTTAGAATGTTTATCGATTACGAAAGAACATTTTTTAAGCACCTCATCCATTTTAGAAGCATTGCCTTTAAGCGTGTTTTGCTCTAACATTGGATACAAGCTTAAGATGTCTTTATAGTTATCTTTATAGCCAGCTATAACATCCTCTTTAGCAGTCTTGACTAACTCATTGGCGTTGTAGTAATAATTGTAATGTGAAACAGAATTGTGCCACTGAATGGAAACCCATGACTGAGCCTTGGCGTCAAGCACCAGTAAAACCAAAAAAAGATATAGGAAATTTGGCCTCGACAATTTTTATTCTTTTGAAAAACCTATTAACTTTGAAAACGCAAATTTATTGTTTGCCCACCACTTTTTTACATGGAAAAGAAGCAAAATAGAAGAAAATTGCTAAAGCAGCTCAGCAACAGCTACAGACTGTTGATCATCAACGAGCATAATTTGCAAGAAAAGACTTCTATTAGCTTAACGCCTTTTAACTTTTTATTGATTGGATCGGCAGGATTACTACTGTTTTCATTGCTAAGCTGGGGGATTTACACCCTTTTCCCTGATGTTAAAGATTATGCGCCAGGCTCTGGACAGACCTTTGATGGCCGAATGAAAAACGATGTGCTCAAAAAAATCAGCACATTGGAAAATGAACTTGAAATGGCTCAAAAGCGCGAACAAGCCATGAAACAACTCATCAGTGGCGACGACATTACCGCCTATAATATTCCCTATAAAGCAGACGCTGCTAAACAAGAAAGCTATCCAAGTAATCCTGAAACTTTAGGAGATCAATCAGCGCCAGACAGCAGACCAATGAACAATATTGGCAGTTCTGAACGTGAAGAACAAGATGTTTTGGGCAGCGATTTTCTCTTTTTTACCCCCATGACAGGCAAAGTGGATAAGGCTTACAGCGCTCAACACCCCTTTGTTAATATTACCCCTCAATTAGATGAAACCATAAAAGCCACTATGGATGGCACCGTGGTCCTAAATACTTGGACACCTGAATTTGGCTACGTTATTCAAGTCCAACATGCCAATAATTGGGTTTCGGTATACAAATACAATGCGGCAGCCTATAAAGCACCAGGCGCCTTTGTAAAATCTGGCGAAATCATTGGTATCACTGGTTATACAGACAAAAGCAATCCCGTCAAAAACCTCCGTTTTGAACTTTGGCACAATGGGATTGCAGTTAATCCTTTAAATTACATAGTTTTTTAATATTATTGCAGTATCATGTTGAACAAATCTTCAAAAACCGACAACGCTCAAAATGCCGTATTAAATATGATTGGTCTAGGCACCGTCATTAAAGGTGGTTTAAGCTCCGAAGGCGATTTACGTATTGATGGTAGAATCGAAGGCGATGTGGCTTCGAAATCTAAAATTGCTATGGGCGCTTCAGCGGTTATTCAAGGCAATACGACTGCCAGAAGTGCAGATATTTCTGGTCAGATCAATGGAGATTTACATGTTTCGGAAACTTTGTTTTTGCGTTCTTCAGCCAGAATCAACGGCAACATTACCACTGCTAAACTAGTGGTTGAAAGCGGTGCTGAATTCAATGGCACTTGTAAAATGAACGACCACAGCGTTAAAACCGTTTGAAACCAAAACCCCCATTAAGCGATTACGCCAAATACTCTGCTATAGGGTTGCAAATGGCTGGCTTTATTGTGGCGTGTACTTTTGGCGGCAAACTCCTTGACAACTATCTTGCACTTCAATTTCCAGCTTTTACAGTGACTGGTATTATATTAGGTGTAATTGGCTCAATGTATTTCATTATAAAAAAATTATGAAACCCCTACTCATCAAATACAGTGTATTTTTTTTAATTCAAATCATTTTGGTTTGGACCATTCAACCTTTAACCACCTCTCTCAATGACAAATTATTTTTATTGGGTTGTAATTTGGTTTTAGGCCTGTTATTTCTTTTTGGCACATTCCGATTAATTCAAAAACTAGCGGTTTCACAAGCCCAGTTCAATATGGCCTTTTTTGGCGGCCTTGGGATGAGATTAATTATCTCCTTGATGTTGATACTTATCTACCTGAAATTGAGCTTGGTACCAAACGTTAAAGGGGTCATTTTTATGATTTGTTCGTATTTTATTTTTGTAGGCTTTGAAATTCAATTTATCCTACCTAAATTGCGCACCGATTCAGAAAATTCAAAAAACACTGATGATGCCCGAAAACAAAGGACTTCTTGATTTTAATACTTTAAAAAAATTCACAGTTTTTTTAGCGTTTACGCTTTTTTTAGGGTTGAATGCTTTTGCAAACAAAGCGTTAATCCAAAACGACACCCTAACTGAGGCTCATTCAGCAACTGTAAGTGCTCAACACGAAGTACACACTGCTGCTCCTCATCACGAAGAAGAAGCTTTCAATCCTGGTAAAATGATCATTGAGCACGTTAAAGATGCTCACGATTGGCACATATTAGATTACACTTCTAATGGCGTTAAGCACCCAGTGAGTGTTCCACTTCCAGTGATTATTTACGACAATGGTTTACATGTGTTCATGTCTTCTAAATTTGAACATGGCCATGCCACTGTTGAAAGCAAAGGTCAATATTACAAACTTCACGAAGGACACATCTACAAAACAGACGCAGCTGGCATCATTCATGCCGATGCTAAAGGCAAAGTAAGCAATGTGGCGCCAATGGATTTATCAATGACCAAAAACGTATTGTCATTGTTAATTGGTTCTTGCATCATTTGCTTGATATTATTCTCTGTGGCTAAACGTTACAAAAACAGCAAAGGTGCACCTAAGGGCATTCAATCTTTATTAGAACCAATCATTATCTTTTTAAGAGATGAAGTGATTAAGCCATCAGTTGGCCATCATTATGCTAAGTTTTTACCATTGTTGTTAAGTATTTTCTTCTTCATCTTCATCAACAACTTGATGGGCTTAATTCCAATTTTCCCATTCGGTGCTAACTTAACTGGTAACATCGCTGTTACCATGGTATTAGCAATCATCGTATTTATAGTGGTGAATGTTTCAGGCAACAAACACTACTGGAAGCACATCTTTATGCCTGATGTTCCTAAAGCCCTTTGGATCTTATTGATCCCTATTGAAATTTTAGGGGTAGTATTAAAACCTTTCGTGTTAATGTTGCGTTTGTTTGCAAACATCACAGCAGGTCACATCATCATTTTAGGCTTCTTTAGTTTAATCTTTATATTTGGTCAAAAGAACATTGTAGCTGGTTATGGATCAGCCGTATTCTCTGTGGCATTTACTTTATTCATGAGTGTGCTTGAGTTATTGGTTGCTTTCTTACAAGCTTACGTATTTACGTTGTTGGCTTCATTGTATATTGGTTCAGCTACTGAAGACCACCACCACGCAGAAGAACATCATTAATAACAAAAAACAAATAAAACCCAAAATAACATGTCAATTTTAGAAATTCTATTACAAACAGTATCAGCTGCCGATCCATCTAGACTAGGTGCTGCAATCGGTGCAGGTTTAGCCGCTATTGCGGCTGGTATCGGTATCGGTAACATCGGTAAAAGTGCTTTAGAAAGCATCGCTCGTCAACCAGAATCAACTGGCGATATCAGAGCAAACATGATCATTGCTGCTGCGCTTGTTGAAGGTGCGGTATTCTTTGCGATCGTACTTTGTCTCTTGATATTGTTCGTATAATACATATCAAGAAACCTATTCTGGCAAGGGGATGTTCAGACATCCCCCTGCTTTATTTTTAATTAAAAAAATAGACTAAACAATACAATGGAATTGGTATTACCTGGTATAGGACTCACCTTTTGGATGCTTTTAGTATTCTCGGTGTTATTGTTCTTACTTAAGAAATTTGCTTGGAAACCTATTTTAACGGCTTTGAGCGAGAGAGAAACCTCTATCGAAGAAGCACTTAAATCTGCTGAACAAGCCCGCGCTCAAATGGCACAATTGCAAAGTGATAACGAAGCGCTTTACAAAAAAGCCCGTGAAGAACGCGATCAAATCATTAAAGAAGCTCGTGAAATGAAAGACAACATCATTAGCGAGGCCAAGCGTTCTGCTGAAGAAGAAGGCAAACGTTTGATTCAAAAAGCCAATGATGAAATCAACAAACAAAAAGCTGTTGCTATTGCTGAATTAAAAGGTCAAGTGGCCGCTATTTCAGTGAACATTGCAGAGAAATTGATCAATAACCAACTATCAAATTCTCAAGAGCAACAAGCCATCATTGCACAACAAGTTAATCAATTGAATAACAATCAAGCCGTTGCATAAGCATGTCTGAAACTAAAATCGCTAATAGATACGCCGAAGCTTTAATTCAACAAGCCATTACTGAGAACCAGTTAAAGGCTGTTGCAGAAAGCATGACCATCATTGGTAGTACTTGTGAGCAAAGTAAAGATTTGCGCAATGTGTTGAACAATCCTATCATTTTGCCTTCTCAAAAATTGAGTGCATTGATGCAGATTTTCAGCAACTGCAATAAATTGGTATTAGACTTCATTCAGTTAATTTGTACCAAAAACAGAGAAAGCCTTATTCCGGTTATTACGGAAGCTTTTTTAAGCCTTTACAGAAAACATGAAGGCATTGAAAAAGTAAGTGTTCAAACAGCCTCTGCTTTATCAAACGACGATCAAAAACACATTCAACAATATGTGTTAAAAGCAACTGGAGCAAAATCAGTTGAAATAGACGCTCAGATCAACCCAGCCATTATTGGTGGTATGGTGATCAAATTTGGCGACAACTTGCTTGACACAAGCATTGCCGCTAAACTTAGAAAATTAAAAAAAGAATTAAACATAGCATAAACTTAAATAAATCATGGCAGAAATTAGACCTGATGAAGTTTCAGCAATATTGAAACAACAAATCACCAACTTCAAATCAGAAGCAGAACTTGAACAAGTCGGTACAGTGTTGCAAGTAAGCGACGGTATTGCTCGTATCCACGGATTAACCCAAGTACAATCTGGTGAATTGATTGAATTCGAAAATGGCATGAAAGCCATCGTATTGAACTTAGAAGAAGACAACATTGGTGCGGTATTGTTTGGTAGCAGCACATTGATTAAAGAAGGTGATACTGTTAGAAGAACAGGCAAAATCGCTTCAATCAATGTTTGCGACAGCATGCTTGGCCGTGTAATTAATACCCTTGGAGAACCAGTAGATGGTAAAGGTGAATTAACTGGCGAAAAATACGAAATGCCACTTGAGCGTAAAGCACCAGGTGTATTGTTCCGTGAACCAGTAAAAGAACCACTTCAAACTGGTATCAAAGCGATTGACGCGATGATTCCAATTGGTAGAGGTCAACGTGAGTTGATCATTGGTGACCGTCAAACTGGTAAAACAGCGGTTGCTATTGACACCATCATCAACCAAAAAGAATTTTACGAAAAAGGCAAACCAGTATATTGTATATACGTTGCAGTAGGTCAAAAAGAATCTACTGTTAAGCAAGTAGTTAAAACCTTAGAAGAAAAAGGTGCTATGCCATACACAGTAGTCGTATCTGCGCCATCTTCTGTACCTGCTCCATTGCAATTCTTTGCGCCAATGGCTGGTGCTGCAATTGGTGAGTTCTTCCGCGATAGAGGTCTTCCTGCATTGATCGTGTATGATGATTTATCTAAACAAGCGGTTGCTTACCGTGAGGTATCATTGTTATTAAGACGTCCTCCAGGACGTGAAGCCTATCCAGGTGACGTATTCTACTTACACAGCCGTTTATTAGAAAGAGCTTGTAAATTGAATGCCTCAGATGAGATCACTAAAAACATGAACGATTTACCACCTTCATTAAAAGGTTTGGTAAAAGGTGGTGGTTCTTTAACAGCATTACCAATCATTGAAACTCAAGCTGGTGACGTTTCTGCATATATTCCAACCAACGTAATTTCAATTACCGATGGTCAGATCTTCTTAGAATCTAACTTGTTTAACTCAGGTGTTCGTCCGGCTATCAACGTAGGTATTTCAGTATCTCGTGTGGGTGGTTCTGCTCAAATCAAGTCAATGAAAAAAGTGGCTGGTACATTGAAGCTTGACCAAGCACAATACCGTGAATTAGAAGCCTTCGCTAAATTCGGTTCTGACTTAGATGCTGCTACCAAATCTGTACTTGAAAAAGGTGCTCGTAACGTGGAGATCTTAAAGCAAGGACAATATGCACCATTGCGTGTAGACCAACAGGTTGCCATCATTTACTTAGGTACTAAAGGCGCTTTAAATAGCGTACCAGTGAATAAAATCAGAGCTTTTGAAGCTGAGTACTTAGAAGTTTTAGAAAGCAAACACAAAGAAGTATTAAACAACTTAGCAGCTGGTAAAATTGACGACAACATCACCAATACATTGGAAGAAGTTGCTAAGCAAGTTGCCGCTAATTACAAAGCTTAATCCTAATTTTAATTCCACTACATGGGAAATTTAAAAGAAGTTAGAAACAGAATCACGTCAACGATTTCAACGCAACAAATTACAAAAGCGATGAAATTGGTGTCGGCTACCAAATTAAGAAAGGCTCAATCTGCCATTACGCAGATGCGTCCTTATGCCGATAAATTAAACGGCATTCTTAAGAATTTGAAAGATTCTGTTGAAAGCGAAAAACTAAGCAAATATTTCAATCAACAAGGTTCAGACAAAGTATTGATCGTTGTGATCAGTAGCGATAGAGGTTTGTGTGGTGGTTTTAACGCCAACATCATCAAACGTACTCGTGCTATGTTGACTGAAACATACGCTGAGCAAGTGGCTAAAAATCAAGTAGAATTATTGTTTGTAGGTAAAAAAGCCTACGAATTCTTTAAAAAATTGAATGTGCCTTGCAACACAGAACACATGGGTCTTTTCAGTCAATTGAATGCTGAGAATGGCTTTGCTTTAGGTGACTATGTTTTACAACAATACCTGAGTGGCAAATACAACTGTGTTGAAGTGGTATACAACCAATTCAAGAACGCTGCGACTCAAATCGTATGCAACGATGTGATGTTGCCAATTAGCATTAAAGCTTCTGCAAGCTCAACAAACAACGACTACATTTTCGAACCAAACAAGGTCGAGATTCTTGAGGAATTGATTCCTAGAACCATTAAAACCCAATTGTACAGATGTTTATTGGATTCATTTGCTAGCGAACATGGCGCAAGAATGATTTCAATGGATAAAGCAACAGACAATGCTGGTGAAATCCTTAAGCAATTAAAATTGATCTATAACAGAGGTCGTCAGGCGGCTATTACCAATGAAATCTCAGAAATCGTTGGTGGTGCAGCAGCCTTAAACGGTTAATCTGTTTTTAAAAATACTATTTGCTAAGCCTCAACTTTGTTGGGGCTTAGTTGTTTAGTAATGAGTCAATCTTGACAATAAATCCTTATTTTTGCACCATAGAAGCCATTCAAACCCATTATGTCTACAACAAATTTGGTATCGGCCATAGAAGAAGAAATTCTTAAATTAGAGAGAAAAATCAGCCCAGAAAATAAAGACCTCATTCAACAATGGGATCAACTGGTTGAGAAATACAAAAACGAAGATTATGTGTTTAAAGTGCGTGATAAAGAAATCCGTATCAAAACCCATACTGAGAGTTTAAGCCACACGCCCATTCCTAAAGTCACATTGCCTAGCTTTAAAGCATGGGGCGATCGTTTAAGATGGCAATTGCAAGAGAATATTCCTGGTGAGTTCCCTTATACAGCTGGTATTTACCCGTTTAAACGTGAGGGCGAAGACCCAACCAGAATGTTTGCAGGTGAAGGCGGACCAGAGCGTACCAACAGACGTTTTCACTATGTGAGTTTAGGCATGCCTGCCAAGCGTTTATCGACTGCTTTTGACAGTGTTACGCTGTATGGTAATGACCCTAATATTAGACCAGATATTTACGGTAAAATAGGTAATTCAGGCGTAAGCATTTGCTGCCTCGATGATGCCAAAAAATTATACTCAGGCTTTAATTTAGCTGACCCTAAGACCTCTGTGTCTATGACCATTAATGGTCCGGCGCCAATGTTGTTAGGCTTTTTCATGAATGCTGCCATTGACCAACAATGTGAGTTATACATTAAAGCCAATCAATTAGAAGCTGAAGTAGAAGCCAAAATAGCGGCTATTTACAAGGGCAAAAACCGCCCGCAATACCAAGGCCCACTACCAGAGGGCAATGATGGCTTAGGCTTAATGCTTTTGGGCGTTACAGGCGATCAAGTTTTACCGGCAGAAGTATACGAAAACATCAAACATAGTACCCTGGCTCAAGTGAGAGGTACTGTTCAAGCAGATATTTTAAAAGAAGACCAGGCTCAAAACACCTGTATCTTTAGTACAGAATTCGCATTGCGTTTAATGGGCGATGTGCAAGCTTATTTCATTCAAAATAAAGTCAGAAACTTTTACTCGGTTTCAATCAGTGGCTACCACATTGCTGAGGCGGGTGCTAATCCTATAACGCAATTAGCCTTTACCCTTGCCAATGGCTTTACTTACGTAGAATATTATTTAAGCAGAGGCATGGACATCAACGAGTTCGGCCCTAACTTATCATTCTTCTTTAGCAATGGTATCGATCCTGAATACGCTGTAATTGGTAGAGTAGCTCGTAGAATTTGGGCCAAAGCCATGCGCGACAAATACGGCGCCAATGAGCGCAGCCAAATGCTAAAATACCACATCCAAACCAGTGGTAGAAGTTTGCATGCGCAAGAAATAGACTTTAATGATATTCGTACCACATTGCAAGCCTTGTATGCCATTTACGACAACTGCAACAGTTTGCATACCAACGCTTATGATGAGGCCATTACCACCCCAACAGAGGAGTCTGTAAGACGTGCTATGGCTATCCAGTTAATCATTAACCGTGAATTGGGTTTAGCTAAAAATGAAAACCCTATGCAAGGTTCATTCATCATTGAAGAGTTAACCAATTTAGTAGAAGAAGCTGTCTTGACTGAATTCGATAGAATCACTGAGAGAGGTGGCGTGCTTGGTGCTATGGAAACCATGTACCAACGCGGTAAAATTCAAGAAGAAAGTTTGTATTACGAAACCTTAAAACACACTGGTGAGTTTCCGATTATCGGCGTGAATACATTCTTAAGCAGCAAAGGCTCTCCTACGGTTTTACCTAAAGAGGTTATTCGTGCTACTGAAGAAGAAAAGCAATATCAAATTCAAATGTTGAACGACTTACAAGCGCATTATCACGACACAGCCAGTGTTGAACTAAGACACTTACAAGAAGTCGCTATCAAAAATCAAAATCTATTCGAAGCCTTAATGTCTGCCTCAAAGGTTTGCTCATTAGGACAAATCACTTCTGCGCTATTTGAAGTCGGCGGCCAATACCGCAGAAACATGTAGGTGGTGGTGGATTGGTTAGTAAATATTGGTTAATGGTTATTGGTTAATAGGTAATGCTTCCCACCTAATAACTAATAACTGATAACTTTTTGTCTCGAGGATATTCTTCACCAACGAGTAAGATTATTATTAGGGTATAGGGTTTAGGGTATAGTTTTAATTAACCTTCAAGTGAGATTATTTATTTTATACTGATTGTGATTTATTACATCTGGTTCGGCGTCCACGCCAACCAGATAAATTGATTTTAGCAAATAGTCTGAAGACAGATTGCTAACGCCTACAAAAGTGATTTAAAAATAAATATGTGAAATGGATGGGATTGGTTGGCGAGGACGCCGAACCAATCGTTCTTCGGGTAGAAATTCGTAAATCAAATCATCCCAATTCAGCTCTCACTCTCCATAAATACCCTCGATGGTTTGCAGCATATCAGTGGCTTGCGTTATTGATTGTACAGATTTGATGGTGAGTATAACTGTTTTAGAGGTTTGTTTCATTTCGAATTTGCCGCTGTGAGCTGCTATGTATTGCAACAACTTCATAAAGGCTAAGCTGTCGTACAAAGGTGATTTCTCATCAGATGGGAAATACAACTTCATTATTGATTTTTCTAAGGCTATGCGCTCAAATCCTAGGGCCTTTCCCATCCACTTTAAACGCACGCTGGCCAATAGTGTTGTAACCTCTTTAGGGTAAGGGCCAAAGCGGTCAATTAAATGTTCTTGGAAATCCGCTAATTCCTTTTCAGAATTGACTTTGGCCAAATCAGAATAGAGGTTTAGACGCTCTGGCATATTGAACACATAACTGTCTGGTATGAGCATGTCTAAGTCTGTATCTACTTGGCAATCTCTGCTGCTAATGTTCAAGGCTTGGCCTTCAAACAAATCAGTAAACTCATCGTGTTTTAATTCCCTGATGGCTTCGTCTAATATTTTGTGGTAGGTATCAAACCCGATTTCAGAAATAAATCCACTCTGCTCTCCACCCAATAAATTACCAGCGCCTCTAATGTCTAAATCGCGCATTGCCACATGAAATCCTCCCCCTAAATCACTGTATTCTTCAATGGTGCTTAAACGTTTTTTAGCGTCAGTGCTTAAAGCATTTAAGGTTGGTGCCAACAAATAACAATAGGCTTTGCGATTGCTTCTACCAACCCTGCCACGCATTTGATGCAAATCACTCAAGCCGAACATGTGTGCATTGTTAATGATCATGGTATTGCAATTGGGAATATCTAAGCCTGCTTCAATAATGGTGGTGGCAATCAACACATCGTAATCGCCCTCAATGAATTGTACCATTACATTTTCGAGTTCATGGCCTTCCATTTGACCATGGGCAACGGCCACACGAATGCCTGGTACCAATTGCTCCAACATATGCTGGTATTCGAAAATATCTTTTACGCGATGGTGTACAAAATAGGCTTGACCGCCTCGCTGTAGTTCAGTTTGAAGGGCCTTTTTGATGATCTCTTTATCGAAAGTATGTAATTCGGTTTGTATTGGAAAACGATTGGGTGGCGGGGTGTTAATGACAGACAAATCTCTTGCCCCCATTAATGAAAAATGCAGGGTTCTTGGAATGGGAGTTGCCGTGAGGGTTAAGGTATCAACATTGACTCTGATTTCTTTCAATTTGTCTTTAACGCCTACGCCGAATTTTTGTTCTTCATCAATGATCAATAAACCCAAGTCTTTAAATTGAATGTCTTTCCCAACAATGCGATGTGTGCCTATGAGAATATCTACACTGCCTTCTTTTACGCCTTTAAGGGTTTTCTTTTGTTCTGCGGCCGTTTTAAATCGGTTGATGTAATCAACATTAACCGGTAAGCCTTTTAAACGCTCTTTAAAGGTTCTATAGTGTTGATGTGCTAAAATAGTCGTTGGCACCAATACAGCTACTTGTTTGCTGTCAGCTACGGCTTTAAAGGCGGCTCTGATGGCTACCTCGGTCTTACCAAATCCAACATCGCCACAGAGCAATCTGTCCATGGGTTTGGATTGCTCCATATCCTTTTTGATTTCCTCTGTTGCTTTGGCTTGGTCTGGGGTATCTTCATACAGAAATGAGGCCTCTAACTCTACTTGTAAATACGAATCAGGACTGAAGGCAAAACCTGGTTGAGCCTTGCGTTTAGCATAGAGCTTAATCAATTCTCTTGCAATGTCTTTGACCTTCTTTTTGGTGCTGGCTTTTTGTTTTTCCCAAACACCTGAGCCTAATTTATGCAAGCTGGGTTCTGAGCCATCTTTACCTGTGAATTTGGCAATTTTATGCAAAGAGTTAACGTTCACATACAACAAATCGCCATCGCGGTAAGCAATCTTAACGGCCTCTTGCACTACCCCATTGACGGTTTGTTTTTGCAAGCCTAAAAACTTGCCGACACCGTGGTCTATATGGGTTACAAAATCGCCTACTTGTAATTCACTCAGTTCTTTGAGTGTCATTGCTGTGCTTTTGGTGTAACCTCTTTTATGGGTTTTAAATCGGTAATACCTTTCAAACAATTGGTGCTCGGTATAACAAGCCATTTTGAGGTCTTTGTCTAAAAACCCTTCCGCCAAACCATGGTAAACCGGCACAATATTGATTTGTTTTTCGCGGTCTTGAATAATGGTTAATAAGCGTTCAATTTGTTTGCCAGTATCACTGAACACCAAGTTCATGATGTTCTGGTGTTCGTTGCTTTGCAAATGTTGTAATAAGAGCTCAATGTTCTTTTGAAACATGGGTTGAGGACTCATATTAAAACTTAAGCTTATGCCAGGTTTGAAGGCGGTCATTACCCCCATTTCTATTAAGCGGTCTTGGCCTTTTAAGAGGGCTTTTAAGTCGCCCGGGTTGATCCAAGTTCTGGCAGGATCGTGGCCTTGATCAAGCAAATTCTCCCATTGTTTAACCAAGTATTGGTATTGATCTTCAAAATGTTTCAATACCATGCTAGCCCCTGGTTTAAAATAATTAAACAAAGATACTTTAGTGCCTGCTATTTCATCATTGTTGATATTGGGCACTATGCTTAAAAAACCAATATTGGCATGCGATAATTGCGTGTCAATGTCAAAGGTTTTAATGCTTTCAATGATGGAGCCATCAAGCACTATTCTGTAGGGGTGTTCGTGGCTAAAACTGAACACATCTACTATGCCACCTCTTACAGCGTATTGGCCAGGTTCGTATACAAAATCTTCGCGCTCGAAGGCATTGCTGTCTAAGAAGTCTGATAAAAATTCTAAATCTAAGGTTTGGCCTAATTTTAAATCAAAAGTGTTTTTTTGAAATTGTTGCGTGCCAATTACTTTTTCAACCACTGCTTCTGGGGTTGACACCACAATGTATGGATGCTGAGCATGTTGCAATTTGTTAATCACTTCAGCTCTGGTTTGAACGGCGTCTGTTACAACATCATCCACATCAAAAGGTCTTTTGAAACTGCTGGGCAATAGCAATACATCGTTGGCAGACAAGAGGTGTTCTAAATCGCTTCTTAAGAATTCGGCTTCTTCTGTTTCAGGCACCAAAATCAACATGGATTCTGTTTGCTGATAAAAAATCCCAGCTAAAACCACCGCAGCCGAAGACCCTATCAATCCTTGAAAATGGGCAATATGCTGCCCTGAATATTGAACTTGACTCAAATATTCTTGAACGCGATGATGCTTCCCAAACGCCTCTACAAATGCTTTAACCTTCACAGAAAGGGGTGGCAAATATACAGCAAATGCCGCATGGATTTGCAGACATTCTCTGTATACGATAATCTGTTAATTTTCCTATTTTTGCCCTGTGAATTTTAACCGTAAACATTTGAGCAATCAAGAATTGCTTGACATTTATAAACGCTTACTTTATCCTAGAATCATCGAAGACAAAATGTTGATTCTTTTGCGTCAAGGTAAGGTGGGCAAATGGTTCAGTGGCATTGGTCAAGAGGCTATTTCTGTAGGCGCTACTATGGCCTTGCACAATGACGAGTACATCATGCCTTTGCACAGAAATTTAGGCGTATTTACAACGCGTCAAATCCCGTTTAGAAAACTCTTTGCCCAATGGCAAGGTAAAAAATCTGGCTTTACTAAAGGCCGCGATAGAAGTTTCCACTTTGGCACCAATGACTACCACATTGTAGGCATGATCTCGCATTTAGGTGCCATGTTGGGTGTGGCCAATGGTATATCAACCGCTCATTTATTGAACAATGAAGGCAAAGTCTCTTTAGTCTTTAGTGGTGACGGCGGCACCAGCGAAGGCGATTTCCACGAAGCTATGAACGTTGCAGCTGTATGGAGTTTGCCAGTTATCTTCTTAATTGAAAACAACGGCTACGGCTTAAGCACGCCCAGCAATGAACAATTCAAATGCAAGCAATTCATTGACAAAGGCATTGGCTATGGCATGGAAGCCTACCAAATTGATGGCAATAACATCTTAGAAGTATTTCACAAAGTCACTGAATTATCTGAAAGCATGCGCAAAGCACCTAGACCAGTTTTGCTGGAGTGCATGACCTTTAGAATGCGTGGCCATGAAGAAGCCAGTGGCACCAAATATGTTCCTCAAGAATTATTTGATCTATGGGCGAAAAAAGATCCCATTGCCAATTACGAAGCCTATTTATACACTGAGAATATTCTCAATGACGAGCTCAAACAAAGCATCTATGACGAATTGAAAATGGGCATGGATGAGGATTTAGCCGCTGTATTTGAAGAACCAGAAATCATTGCCGATACTCAAGAAGAACTCAATGATGTGTACGCCCCATACACTCATGAAACCATTGAGCCCTCTGGCAACAGCAGCAGCAAACGATTGGTAGATGCCATTTCAGACGGCTTGAAACAATCTTTAGAACGCCATCCAAAATCTGTCTTAATGGGACAAGACGTTGCCGAATATGGTGGTGTTTTTAAAATCTCAGATAACTTTTACAAATGGTTTGGCAAAGGCCGAATCAGAAATACCCCAATTACCGAATCCTCTATAGTGGGTGCCGCTTATGGTCTATCCATAATGGGCTATAAAGCCATTGTTGAAATGCAATTCAGTGACTTTGTAACCTGCGGTTTCAATCAAATAGTCAATAACCTAGCTAAGAGCCACTACCGTTGGGCGCAAGCATCAGATGTAGTGGTTAGAATGCCAACAGGCGCTGGTGTTGGCGCAGGCCCTTTTCACAGCCAAAGCACCGAGGCATGGTTCTTCCATGTGCCAGGACTTAAATTGGTATACCCAAGCAATCCGTTTGATGCTAAAGGTTTATTGTGTGCCGCTATCAATGACCCAAACCCAGTATTGTTCTTTGAGCACAAAGCCTTGTACAGAAGCATTGAAGGCGAGGTGCCAGACGACTATTACACCCTTGAAATCGGCAAAGCAGGCCTTGTACAAACAGGTGAGTCAATGAGTATTATTACTTACGGCTGGGGCGTTCATTGGGCCATTGAAGCTTGCAAAGCATTGCAAATTGATGCTGATATTGTGGACTTAAAAACCCTATTGCCTTGGGACAAAGACTGTGTTGCAGCATCGGTAAAGAAAACCGGCAAAGCATTGGTATTACACGAAGACACCCTCATTGGTGGTATAGGTGCAGAGATTGCCGCTTGGATTTCAGAACACTGTTTTACTCAACTTGATGCGCCAGTTAAGCGTGTAGCTAGCCTTGACACCCCAGTGCCATTGGCCAAAGATTTAGAAGACAATTTCTTAGCCAAAAAGCATTTGCATGCCGCCCTGCTTGAACTACAAAACTTCTAATTGACCAAAGGGCTAAAAACCTCTAATTCGCTGAAAATCAGATAGAGAAAGGTTGGTACTTTTTTTGTATCTTCGCAACTTCGTATGGCCTTTCGTTGGACAGCATCACCCAAATTAAACGATCAAAAAGTTTCTCAACTGGCTGAGCTGATCAATGTACCAAACCTCATTGCTCAACTCCTCTTGCAAAGAGGCATAGAGACCTTCGAACAAGCCAAAAAATTTTTTAGACCTCAACTCCATGATTTGTACGATCCTTTTTTAATGAAGGATATGGACAAAGCCATTGACCGCCTCATATTAGCCCTTCAAAAACACGAGCGCATAATGGTGTATGGAGATTACGATGTTGATGGCACCACTTCTGTGTCAACCGTATACTCCTATTTTAAAAAATACACCTCCAATCTTGAATACTATATCCCCGACCGCTACAAGGAAGGCTATGGCATTTCAAAAATTGGAATAGACTACGCCAAGGAGCAAGGCATCAGTTTAATCATTGCATTAGACTGCGGCACACGCTCAATTGAACTCATTGACTATGCCAAAACACTGAGCATAGATTTTATCGTTTGCGATCACCACTTACCTGGCGATGAACTCCCAAAAGCGGTAGCTTTATTGAATCCTAAACGCAAAGATTGCCAATACCCTTACAAAGAAATGTCTGGTTGCGGCATTGGTTTTAAATTGATTCAAGCCTACGCCATTGCTAATGATTTACCGATAGAAGACGTATACAAATACCTTGATTTAGTGGCTGTAAGCACTTGCAGTGACATTGTAGATATCCGCGATGAAAATCGCATATTGGTGTATTACGGATTAAAAAAACTCAATGAAAATCCTTGCATAGGCTTACAAGCCTTGTTGCAAAGTTATCAGATCAAAGACGAATACGAAGTAGCTGATATTGTGTTTGGCATAGGGCCAAAAATCAATGCTGCAGGCAGAATTGCCGATGCAAAATCATCTGTTAAGTTATTGATTGAAGAGGATTTTCACCAAGCCATGTTTTTGGCCAAAACCCTGATTGAAAACAACACAGAGCGCAAAGACATTGACAACGATATCACCAAAGAAGCCTTAGAAATATTAGAGCGCGACCATGTCTTAAGACATAAAAAAAGCACCGTTTTATACAGTGAAAAATGGCATAAAGGGGTAATTGGTATTGTGGCTTCCAGACTAATAGAAACCTATTACAAGCCCACCATTATTTTTTCAGAAGTCAATGGTATGCTTACAGGGTCTGCCCGAAGCATAAAGAATTTTGATATTCACGACGCCATTGGCGCATGTGGCGATATTGTGGTTCAATACGGCGGTCACAAATACGCCGCAGGACTCACCATTAAAAAAGAATCCTTTGAATTGTTTACCGAACGATTCGAAGAAATCGTCAGCAAGAATTGTACGGATGAATTGTTAACGCCAGAAATCAGTTACGACACTGAAATTGGTTTTGATGACATCAACGGAAAATTCTTTACCCTACTTGACCAATTTAAACCCCATGGGCCCGGCAATATGACCCCCATTTTTAGAACCAATCAGGTCTTAGATGCAGGGAGCAAAATTGTCAAAGAAAAACACCTCAAATTAATGGCTTATCAAAATGGCAAAAAGTTTGACGGTATTGGCTTTAACATGAGTGAATTGTTTCCATTGGTAAGTAAAAATCAAGCCTTTGACGTATGCTATTCATTAGAAATGAATGAGTTTAAAGGGCAAAAAAATCTACAATTAAAAATTCGAGACGTTAAGGCAAGCGTATGAAATTAAGAGCAGAAAATCTGGTCAAACAATACAAGCAAAAACGCGTAGTAAACGATGTTACCATCTATGTTGAACAAGGTGAAATAGTAGGTTTATTAGGGCCAAATGGCGCAGGTAAAACCACGTCGTTTTACATGACGGTTGGCTTGGTTAAACCAGACGAAGGCCACATCTATTTAGACGATCTTGAAATCACTGATTTGCCCATGTATAAAAGGGCTTTAAAGGGCGTTGGTTATTTGCCCCAAGAAGCATCAGTATACAGAGAATTAACCGTTGAAGACAACATCAAAGCGGTATTAGAATTAACCAAGCTGAGTGCAGCTGAACAAAACGCTAAACTGGAAAGCCTTTTAGAAGAATTCAGTCTCAACAGAGTGCGCAAAAACTTAGGCAAAGTGCTCAGTGGTGGTGAACGCAGAAGAACTGAAATCGCCAGAGCCTTGGCCACTGACCCAAAATTCATCTTGTTGGACGAACCATTTGCAGGGGTTGACCCCATTGCCGTTGAAGACATTCAGCAGATTGTGTATACGCTTAAAAAGAAAAATATTGGCATTTTAATTACTGACCACAACGTTCAAGAAACCTTGAGCATTACAGACAGAGCCTATTTGCTTTTTGAAGGCAAACTCTTGAAACAAGGCTCAGCAGAAGAATTGGCAGAAGACGAACTGGTAAGAAAAGTCTATTTAGGTAAGAACTTCGTTTTAAGACGAGCCATTACTCCAGAAACTACAGCAGAATGAAAACCCTGATTTTTGGCTTAGGCAATATTGGTCCTGAATACAATCAAACAAGGCACAATATCGGATTTGAAGTCCTCGATGCCTTTGCTCAAAAACACGCCTCTACCTTTGCTTTAAACAAACATGCCATGGTGGCTGAGGGGCGCATCAAAAACAAAGCCTTCGTATTAATCAAGCCTACCACTTTTATGAATTTGAGTGGCAAAGCCGTTCAATATTACCTGCAACAATACAAGTGCAACAAAGAGGAAATCCTTGTAGTGACGGATGATTTAGCCCTTGACTGCTGCCAATTGCGCATCCGATTAAAAGGCAATCATGGTGGCCATAATGGCTTGCGCAACATTCAAGACACCTTGCAATCTGGCGATTATCCGCGTATGCGATTTGGCATAGGCAGCCAATTCAACAAGCACCAACAAATTGATTTTGTATTGGGCAAATGGAAAGCCGAAGAACAAGCAGCCGTGGAAGTCACCATTCAAAAAGCGGTCGCTGCCATTGAAAGTTTTTTACTAGAAGGGGCTTCAAAAGCCATGACACAATTTAACGGATAATATGAGCCAGCCATTTATATTGGAATTTAAAGTGAGGGATTATGAATTGGACTTACAAGGCATAGTCAACAACGCGGTTTACCAAAACTATTTAGAACACGCTCGTCATGAATACCTCAAGACCTTTGATTTAGACTTTAACCAATTGCATATTGACGGTTATGATGCCGTAGTCATTAAGTCTGAAATAGAGTATAAAAAGGCCCTAAAAAGTGGCGATACCTTTACGGTGCATACCCATGCTGAAAAAGAAGGCCGACTAAAAATCATTTTTCACCAAAGTCTTTTTGTAGGCACTGAGCAAGTTTTAGCCCTTAAAGCTAAAATTACCACCGCTTGCGTAAGCAACGGTAGACCCGTAGAACCCTTGCTAATACTCAATAAAATGGGTTTGTAGGGCATGGCCAATTGGTCGATCTTCTGGCCGCCAAATGCTGGCATTTTTTTAGGGTAATCTAGTTTACAAAACAACCTGATAAAAGTTGCTTAAAATTAATCTGTAAACCCTGCTTTTTTAATGACTTATTTCCTATTTTTGCGTCCGTCAATTAAAAAAAGCACAAAAAAATGATACTTTTAAACGTAGGCAATAATCTCTCTGATTACTTACCTATTCTATTCATGTTCGTTGTGGCAGTAGGATTTATTGTTTTATCAATGGTCGCCACACATGCCCTCGGGCCTAAAAAGAACTCTAAAATCAAATCTGATGCTTTTGAGTGTGGAATTGAATCCCAGGGAGACGCGAGAACCCCTTTTTCAATCAAATACTTTTTAGTGGCGATTTTATTTGTCTTGTTTGACGTGGAAGTTATTTTCATGTACCCTTGGGCAGTTAACTTCAAGCAATTGGGCCTAACTGGCTTGATTGAAATGTTTATGTTCATGGGCTTTGTCGTTATCGGTTTAATTTATATTATCCGAAAAGGCGCATTAACTTGGGAAAAATAAAGAACCTTTCTTCATCTTATCCGTTATACTTAAATCATGAGTGTTGATATTAAACCAGAACACCAACCAGAAGGCCTAGAAGGCGCAGGTTTTTTTGCCACTTCATTAGACAAAGTGGTTGGTTTGGCAAGAGCCAATTCATTGTGGCCATTGCCTTTTGCCACATCTTGTTGCGGCATTGAATTCATGGCTACCATGGCATCGCATTACGACTTAGCGCGATTTGGATCTGAGCGTTTGAGCTTCTCTCCAAGACAAGCTGACTTGTTAATGGTAATGGGGACCATCTCTAAAAAAATGGGACCAATCTTACGCCAAGTATACGAACAAATGGCTGAGCCAAAATGGGTATTGAGCATGGGTGCTTGTGCTTGCAGTGGTGGTATCTTCGATAGCTATTCAGTATTGCAAGGCATTGACAGAATTATCCCCGTAGATGTATACATTCCGGGTTGCCCACCAAGACCAGAACAAGTTTTGGATGGCATTTTAAAGATTCAAGAATTAACGAAATCAGAAAGCATTCGCCGCCGCGATTCTCCAGAATACAAAGCCATGCTTGAACAATACGGTATTGAGTAATCTATATGGACAACAACACATTAAAAGACAGTATTGAACAAGCTTTGAAAGCTCAGTTTGATGCTCATTTCATAAAAGCAGAAATGGATTATGACTTTCCGGTATTTACGGTAAAGGTTGATGCCATTCACGATGTCTTAAGTTACTTAAAACAAACAGAAGGTTTAGGCTTTCATTTTTTAACTACACTTTGTGTCATCCACATGCCTGATCAAACAGGCGCTGAATTTGGTGTAATGTACCAATTGCACAACATGCACAGCAATCAACGCATCAGGGTTAAAACTTGGTTGTCTAAAGACAATGTTCACATCCCAACAGCTTCAGATTTATGGCCAGCTGCCAATTGGATGGAAAGACAAGAATTCGATTTCTTTGGGGTCAAATTTGATGGCCACCCTAACCTAACCCGCATCCTTAACATGGATGAAATGAATTACTATCCTATGCGCAAGGAATATCCTTTAGAGGATGGCTCAAGAGACGACAAAAACGATAAAATGTTTGGCAGATAATCTATGAAAGACCTTCACAAATCAGATGCTATTGAAGTAGAAAAGGTTTACAACATTCTAAACCTTGGTCCTACTCATCCGGCCACCCATGGTATTTTTCAAAACGTTCTTAAAATGGACGGTGAAATTATTGTTGATGCGGTGCCAACTGTGGGTTACATTCACAGAGCTTTCGAAAAAATTGCCGAGCACAGACCTTACAACCAAATAACGCCATTAACAGACAGGTTGAACTATTGTTCATCGCCTATCAATAATATGGGTTGGCATATGACCGTTGAAAAACTCATTGGTTGCCAAGTGCCAAAGCGTGCAGAATACATTCGTGTAATCGTAATGGAATTATCGCGCATTGCTGACCACATTATTTGTACAACCATTATTGGTCAAGATACAGGTGCTACCACTGGCTTCTTATACTTTTTCCAAATGAGAGAAAAGATATATGAAATTTTTGAAGAAATATGTGGCGCCAGATTGACCACCAACATAGGTCGTATTGGTGGCATGGAGAGAGATTTATCTAAAACTGCAACCGATAAAATCGCTACCTTCTTAAAAGAATTCCCTGAGTTTTTAAAAGAGTTTCAAAGCTTAGTAGAACGCAACAGAATCTTTATGGACAGAACCATAGACTGCGGCCCTATTAGTGCTGAAATGGCCTTGGCTTATGGCTTTACAGGCCCTAATTTAAGAGCAGCTGGTGTTGACTACGACGTGCGTGTAGCGCAACCATACTGTAGCTATCAGGACTTTGATTTTAAAATTCCAGTTGGCAACAACGGCGATACCTATGACAGATTCATGGTCAGAATACAAGAGATGTGGGAAAGCTACGGCATCATTAAGCAAGCCTTTGAAGGTTTGCCTGCCGGACCAATCCACGCAGATGTACCAGAATTCTTTTTACCAGACAAACAGGATGTCTACAGCAAAATGGAAGCCTTGATTTACCATTTCAAAATAGTGATGGGTGAAACAGCAGTTCCTAAGGGCGAAGTATACCATGCGGTAGAAGGTGGCAATGGCGAATTAGGTTTTTACCTCATCAGCGACGGTGGTCGTGCCCCATTCAGATTGCATTTTAGAAGACCTTGTTTTATTTATTACCAAGCCTACCCAGAAATGATTAAAAATGGATTGTTGAGCGATGCCATTTTAACCATGAGTAGCATGAACATTATTGCAGGAGAACTCGACGCGTAAAACAGATAGTAAACACATGTCAGCAACAAACACCATACATTTTAAACCAGATACCTTCGAGTTGATTCAAAAGATCATTAAGCGATATCCTGAAGGACGTCACAAATCAGCTTTGATTCCGGTTTTACATATTGCACAAGCTGAATTTGGCGGATGGCTAAGTCCGGAAACCATGGATTTAGTAGCAGAAACCTTGCGCCTTAAACCGATTGAAGTATACGAAGTAGCTTCTTTCTATACCATGTTCAACTTACAACCAGTTGGCAAATGTTTAATTGAAGTTTGCAGAACCAGTAGTTGTTGGTTATCTGGTGCTGAAGACATCATGGACCACTTAGAAAAACGCTTAGGCATTAAAATGGGTGAAACCACTGCAGACGGCCAATTTACCTTAAGAGCAGTAGAATGCTTGGGCAGTTGTGGCACCGCTCCAATGCTTCAGGTGGGCGCTGATTACCACGAAAACCTTACCATTGAAAAGGTGGATGGCTTGTTAAACGAACTCAAACAAAAAGACACCCATAGCAGATACTGTTAATCGTCATGAGCAAAAAGTTATTACTTAAAAACGACCACATTCCAGGCATTCAAAAATTGGATGTTTATAAAGCCAATGGCGGCTATAGCAGTATGGAAAAGGCTTTAAAAACCATGAGCGCTGACGCCTTGGTTGAAGAAGTTAAAACCTCAGGCTTAAGAGGCCGTGGAGGTGCAGGATTCCCTACCGGTATGAAATGGAGCTTTTTGGCCAAACCAGAAGGTGTGCCTCGCTACTTAGTAGTGAATGCGGATGAATCTGAGCCTGGCACGTTTAAAGACCGTTACTTAATGGAACGCATTCCTCATATCTTAATTGAGGGGGTTGTCATTTCTAGTTTTGCCTTAGGCGCTAATACAGCCTATATCTATATTAGAGGTGAATATTTTTATGTAGCAAGAATTGTAGAACAAGCCATAGAAGAAGCCTACAATGCCGGCCTTTTAGGCAAAAACATTATGGGCAGTGGTTTTGATCTTGATGTGTATGTTCAAATTGGAGCAGGCGCCTACATTTGTGGCGAAGAAACCGCATTAATTGAAAGTCTTGAAGGCAAACGCGGTAATCCAAGAATTAAACCGCCATTCCCTGCAATAGCTGGTTTATACGGATGTCCTACTGTGGTTAACAACGTTGAAACCATAGCCGCTGTTGTGCCTATTGTTGAAATGGGTGGAGCAGCCTATGCACAAATAGGTGTAGGTAGAAGCACTGGTACAAAATTAATTTCAGCATCAGGGCATATCAATAAACCTGGTGTATACGAAATTGAGTTGGGTTTACCAGTGGAAGAATTCATTTATTCAGAAGCCTATTGCGGTGGCATTCGCAATGGTAAAAAACTAAAAGCCGTTGTGGCAGGAGGTTCTTCAGTACCTATCTTACCTACCGAATTGATTTTAAAAACCGCCAATGGCGAGCCGCGTTTAATGAGCTATGAAAGCTTAGGCGATGGTGGCTTTGCTACTGGCACTATGTTGGGTTCAGGTGGTTTTATTGCCATGGACGAAGACACCAGCATCGTTAAAAATTTATATACGTTTTCGAGATTCTATCACCACGAAAGTTGTGGCCAATGCAGTCCTTGTAGAGAAGGTACTGGTTGGATGGAAAAAATCCTTAAGAAGATACTCGACGGCAAAGGCACTTTGCAAGACATCGATTTACTTTGGGATATCCAAAGCAAGATAGAAGGCAAAACCATTTGCCCACTGGGTGAAGCTGCTGCATGGCCTGTAGCCGCCGCAATCAGACACTTTAGAAGTGAATTTGAAGCATACGTTAAGCACCCAGAACAAATTAAAGACATCAAACATTATTACAGATTGAACACCACAGCTTAAGCCATATGACTACGGTAAAACTTACAATAGACGATATACCAGTTGAAGTGCCAAAAGGCACCACCATTTTACAGGCTGCTCGTATGATTGGCGGCGATGTAGCCCCTCCAGCTATGTGCTACTACAGCAAGCTAAAAACCAGCGGTGGTTATTGCAGAACTTGTATTGTTAAAGTTGAACAAGGTTCTGAAAAAGATCCTAGACCAATTCCTAAACCCGTTGCCAGTTGCAGAACTGAAGTGGCAGAAGGCATGGTGGTAAGAAACATCACCTCACCAGAGAATCTTGAAGCCAGAGCAGGTGTGGTTGAAATTTTATTGGCCAATCACCCATTGGATTGTCCTGTTTGTGACCAAGCTGGTGAATGTCATTTACAAGATTTATCTTATGAAAATGGCAAAGCGGCTACCCGTTTTGAATTTGACAAACGCGAATATGAACCGATTGATTTAGGCGACAAAATCAAATTGCACATGAACCGTTGCATTTTGTGTTACCGTTGCGTAAAAGTTGCCGATCAATTAACAGATGGCCGTTGCCATGGTGTAATCAACAGAGGCGACCACGCTGAAATTTCAACCTATATTGAAAAAGCTATAGACAATGATTTTTCAGGCAACATGATTGATGTTTGCCCTGTAGGTGCCTTAACAGATAAAACCTTCCGTTTTAAAAGCAGAGTTTGGTACACAAAACCAATCGATGCCCATAGAGATTGTAAACAATGCTGCGGCAAAGTTAGACTATGGAATTCTGGCGAAGAAGTATTGCGTGTAACTGCTCGCAAAGACGAGTGGGGTGAAGTAGAAGACAATGCTGATGGCAGCACTGCATGGATTTGCAATGAGTGCCGTTTCGATAAAAAACAAATGAGTGATTGGACTATAGAAGGTCCATCAAAAGTGAACAGACACTCTGTGATTTCTGCCAACCATTACGAGCAATTGCGCAACATTAAAATGGACACGCTCAGAATGATTGGAGCCAAACCACATGGCGAAAAAGTCAACCTTGGCGAAGGCGCCCTTAACCCTAACAACCTTGACAATCAAAAATAATTCATGGATCCAATACTCTTCAAAGCCATATTAGTTGTAACCATATTTATCGTGACCCTTTTGGTGGCTTTATACGCCACCTTTGGTGAACGCAAAATCGCGGCTGTTATGCAAGACCGTGTAGGCCCTAACAGAGCAGGCCCTTTTGGTTTATTACAACCATTAGCAGATGGTATCAAAATGTTCATGAAACAAGAATTGATTCCTTCAGTATCTAATAAATGGTTGTTTATTATTGGCCCTTGTATTGCCATGTTAACCGCGCTTATGACCGGTGTGGTGATTCCATGGGGTGGCAACTTAGAATTGTTTGGTCAAACCTTCAGCTTACAAATCGCTGACTTAAACGTTGGCATTTTATACCTATTTGGTGTGGTATCTTTAGGCGTATACGGCATCATGATTGGTGGTTGGGCTTCAAACAACAAATTCTCTTTGTTGGGTGCTATCAGAGCTTCATCTCAAATGATCTCATACGAAATCGCTATGGGATTAGCCATCATTGCTTTGGTGATGAGCACCGGCACTTTGAGTTTAAAAGAAATTGTGATGCAGCAAGACGCTGGCATAGCCAATGTGGTATACCAACCTTTAGGCTTCTTGATTTTCTTAATCTGCGCCTTTGCTGAAACCAACAGAGCACCATTCGATTTACCTGAATGTGAAACAGAATTAATTGGTGGTTACCACACAGAATATTCTTCTTTAAAATTGGGTTTCTTCTTATTTGCTGAATACATTAACATGTTCATTTCATCTGCTGTTATTGTATCGTTCTACTTTGGTGGCTATAACTTCCCTTTACAACATGAATTGGGTCTTGATGGCAATGCGCTAACCTTATTACAAACAGGATTTTTCTTTGCGAAAATCTTCTTCTTTGTGTTCTTCTTTATGTGGGTGCGTTGGACTATCCCAAGATTCAGATACGACCAGTTGATGCACCTTGGCTGGAAAGTCTTATTACCATTGGCCTTAATTAATATTTTCGGCACTGGCATAGTGATGTGGTGGATGGGCAAAATATAAAAAACAATAAAAATCATGCTGACTAACAGAAGTATAAAAGTTGTAAAAAAAGAAATGAGTCTACTTGAAAAGGCCTATTTACCGGCTATTTTCAGTGGCATGTTGATTACACTCAAACACATATTTATGCGCAAGGCTACCATTAAGTATCCTGAGCAAGTACGCCCTATTGCCCCTGTTTACAGAGGACAACACGTACTTAAAAGAGACGAAGCTGGGGCTGAAAGATGTACAGCCTGTGGCTTGTGCGCAGTGGCTTGTCCTGCTGAGGCCATTACCATGACTGCAGCAGAACGTCAAAAAGGCGAAGAAAACTTATACCGCGAAGAAAAATACGCCTCAAAATACGAGATCAACATGTTGAGATGTATTTTCTGTGGACTCTGCGAAGAAGCTTGTCCTAAAGAAGCTATTTTCTTAACAGACAGAATTGTACCGAGCACTTTCCAACGCAAAGAGTTTGTGTATGGTAAAGACAAATTGGTTGAACCAATTGACCACAGAGTGGATGTTACCAAAAGACAAACACCAGCAGTCCTTGAGTTTAAACACGACAAACACCACAAACACAACCGTACGTTTTTAGACAAAGCCAATCAACAAAACTCTCACCACTAATCCATAACCTCAATGAGTATTACAGAATATATTTTTTGGTTCCTATCCTTCTTGGCCGTGTTAAGTGGCCTTATGGTAGTGTTTTCCAAAAATGCCGTTTACAGTGTCTTGTATTTGATCATCACTTTTTTTGCCATAGCTGGTCACTATTTATTAATGAGCGCACAGTTTCTTGCTGCCGTTCATATAATCGTTTACGCTGGGGCCATTATGGTGTTGTTCCTATACGTGATCATGATGCTGAACCAAAACAAAAGCGCTGAGCCTAATAAGCATCCCTACTTGATGTTTATTTCAGTGATTGCAGCGGGCGCTTTATTATTAACCTTAATCGGGGGCCTTAAGAGCGCTACCGTGGCACAAGCCAGCAATGTACAAAGCAATATTGGCACCATTGAAACACTTGGTAAAGTGTTGTTCACTGAGTTCTTATTGCCATTTGAATTGTCATCTATATTATTTTTAGCGGCTATGGTAGGCGCTGTTTACTTATCTAAAAACAAACTCGAAGCATAATGCAAAATCTAACAGGAATTACCATCAACGATTACATCATATTAAGCACTGTACTATTTTGTATTGGCGCCTTGGGTGTAATGCTAAGACGCAATGCCATCATTATTTTTATGTGCGTTGAACTTATGCTGAATGCAGTGAATGTGCTTTTGGTAGCGTTTTCAAATCATTTTGGAGACAGCCAAGCGCAAGTGTTTGTATTCTTCATTATGGCTGTAGCAGCTGCAGAAGTTGCTGTAGGATTAGCCATACTCATAATGATATACAGAAACGCTGGCACCAGCGATACAGATGTCCTTAATAAACTTAAATGGTAAAACGCTTTTTGAATGCACATGGAATCACTTTTTAAATTCATACCGATATTTCCGATCATTAGTTTTTTGATCATAGCGTTGCTCAACAGAAAGCTTAAGGTTTCTGTGGTTACTACGCTTGGTAGCAGCAGTATATTACTCAGCTTTATCTTTTCATTATTGGCTTTCATTCAAGTAGCACAAACCCAAAAGGGCATTGATTTGCATTTATTTGAATGGATACACTCTGGTAAGTTTTCTGCCTCATTGGCCTTTTTGATTGACCAATTGTCTTCAGTATTCATGTTAGTGATTACCGGCGTTGGTTTCTTAATTCATATTTTTTCTGCAGGTTATATGCATCACGACGATGGCATAAGACGCTTTTTTGCCTACTTGAATTTATTCATCGCTTTCATGTTGTTCTTAGTCATGGGCAATAATTTATTGGTGATGTTTATTGGTTGGGAAGGTGTGGGCTTTTGCTCTTTCATGTTGATTGGATTTTGGTATAAAGAGAAAGCCAATAATGATGCTGCTAAAAAAGCCTTTATCATGAATAGAATTGGTGACCTTGGCTTCTTAATCGCCATGTGTTTAACCATTTATTACTTTGGTACACTCGACTATAAAACCCTTTTCCAAGCGGGTTATATCGCTTCTATGCCTGTGCCAGATTCAACCCTCACTTGGATTACTGTTTGTTTATTCATAGGTGCCATAGGTAAAAGTGCTCAAATTCCATTGTACACTTGGTTACCTGATGCCATGGCCGGTCCAACGCCAGTATCTGCATTAATACACGCAGCTACCATGGTAACAGCCGGTATTTATATGTTGGCCAGAACCAATATTCTATTCTCTTTAACCCCATTGACTATGGAAATCGTTAGTATAGTCGGTATAGCAACTGCTTTATTAGGGGCTAGTATTGGCTTATTCCAAAACGACATTAAAAAAGTATTGGCATACTCAACCGTTAGCCAATTGGGCTTAATGTTTGTTGCCTTAGGTGTTGGCGCATACTCTGCTGCAGTATTCCATGTGGTTACCCATGCCTTCTTTAAAGCATTGTTATTCTTGGGTTCAGGTAGCGTAATCCATGCCATGAGCGGCGAACAAGACATCAGAAAAATGGGTGGGCTTAAAGCGCATTTACCAACCACTCATAAAACTTTCTTAATTGGCACCTTAGCCATTTCAGGTATTCCTCCATTAGCTGGTTTCTTCAGTAAAGATCAAATTTTAAGTGCTGCATTTGAGCACCATACTTGGTTATTTGCCTTAGGATTATTGGTGTCTATGATGACTGCCTTCTACATGTTTAGATTGTATTTTTTAACTTTCCATGGCAGTTTTAGAGGCACACAAGAACAAGCTCACCACTTACATGAATCACCATTGAACATGACCTTCCCGCTTATGGTTTTAGCCGTTTTAGCGATAGTTGCAGGTTTCTTTGGTGTGCCACATGTTATTGGCGAACACATAGGTTTACACAATAGTTTCCAAGACTTCTTAGCCCCTGTTCTAGGCAAATCTCATTCGCACTTGAGCGCAGGTACTGAATGGGCATTAATGGGTTTCACTACAGCCATTATCATTGGCATGATACTATGGGCCAAAAACCTATTTGTAGACAAAGGCATACTGCCAGCATCTGATGCCGAAATGAAAGGCCTTAAAAAGACCATTTACCACAAATACTATATTGATGAATTCTACAATAAGGTCATCACTCAACCACTTGACAAACTATCTGCATTTACTCAAACAAGTATTGACCGCAAAGTAGTTGATGGTATAGTCAACAATAGTGGCAAAGGCACACAATGGTTGGGCCAAGTGTTCAGAAAACTTCAATTTGGCAATACAGGGTATTACGCCTTGGCTTTCGTGATAGCTCTTATTTGTATGTTCCTATTATTTATCTAAAACAATGTTAACGCTTTTACTCATAATCATCCCTTTTATTAGTGCATTGGTTTTAATGCTGTTAAAATCAAATGCATCAAAATCATTGGCATTAGGCTTATCGCTAGTAGAATTGGCCTTAGCCATATACGCTGTATGGTTTGTACCAACTGCAGATTTAAATTACAATTGTCCGTGGGTACCTCAAATGGGTATTCAAATGCATTTATCAATGGATGGCATCAGTGCACTAATGGTATTGTTAGCAGCGGTATTAATGCCCATCATAGTATATGCTACAGATACCAGCAAATTCACCTCTCAGCATACCTTATTTGCCTTAATGATGGCCATGCAAGGCGCTATGTTAGGGGCGTTTACTGCTATGGATGGTTTTGTGTTTTATATTTTCTGGGAACTCTCTTTATTGCCAATTTTCTTTATGATGCTTTGGTGGGGTGGCGAAAATAAAAAAGCCATTACCATTAAGTTCTTCATCTACACCATTTTTGGTAGTTTATTTATGTTGTTGGCCCTTATTTATTTGTACACTCAAACCAGCAATCACTCTTTCGACATTCAAGCCTTATATGCTGCAGGTAAAAGTTTACCAGTAGCAACTCAAGGGCTGTTAATGGGCGCCTTCTTTATCGCCTTTGCAGTAAAGATGCCTGTTTTCCCTTTCCATACTTGGCAACCAGATACCTACAACACTGCCCCATTGCCAGGTGTAATGTTGTTAGCCGCTGTGATGTCAAAAATGGCTACTTATGGTTTACTGCGCTGGGTATTACCAATGCTACCAGAAGGTGTTGCAACTTATGGCCATTGGATCATTGTATTGTCTGTGATCAGCATTGTTTACGCCTCTATGTTGGCCATTGTTCAAAAGGACTTTAGATACTTAATTGCTTACGCATCAATTGCTCACATTGGCTTAGTGTCTGCTGGTGTGTTTGCAGCCAATCAACAAAGTGTTCAAGGCTCATTAATAGAAATGTTTAGTCATGGAGTTAATACTGTAGGCTTGTTCTTTATTTATCAAATCATTTACAAACGCTACAACAGTTCAGAAATGTCTGAATTGGGTGGAATAAGAGGCTTGCATTCTGGCTTTGCTTTCTTAAGTTTTATCATTGTTTTAGGTGTTATCGCATTGCCATTTACCAATGGTTTTATTGGCGAGTTTTTAATGTTACTAGGGGTATTTAAAACCAATGCTACAGCTGCAGTATTTGCAGGGCTTAGCATTATTTTTGGTGCAGTTTATATGTTAAGAGCTTACCAAAAAATGATGTTGGGTGAAACCAAACAATTGACCCACACCTTTGAGCCCCTTAGCCAAGTAGAAAGAAACACATTAATCATTATTGTGGTCTTGGTTGTCGGATTGGGTGTTTTCCCAAAACCGCTCTTAGATTTAACTGAAACGACCGTTCAAAATTTACTCAATATTAAATGAAGGAACTTGTATTATTATCGTCATTAGGCGTATTGTCTTTGATAGCTGGTTTATTAAGAATCAGAAAGCCATTTTTTGCCCTTGTGGTGATTGGGTTATTGTTCAACATTGGCTTGTGTATCAGTGATTGGAATGCCTCCACTGAAACCTTGTACAACATGATGACCGTTGACCATTTTGCTTTGGCATTTACCATGGTGAGTTCCATCATTGCTTTGCTTTGGTTGTTGGCAAATGCCGCATTCTTTAGCACAGACGATACCTTTTCAGACCATTTTGCACTGGTGTTATTTTCTATCACCGGTGGGTTTATGTTATTGACCTTTACCAATATGGTCATCTTGTTTTTAGGCATTGAAATCTTATCGATTCCACTCTTTGTATTAGCAGGCAGCAATAAAACCAATTTAACCTCTAATGAGGCTGCCTATAAGTATTTCTTGTTGGGCGCATTTGCTTCCGCATTTTTATTGTTTGGTATCACCTTAATTTATGGCAGCACTGGGCATTTTGACACGGCCGGCATTGCAGCCTATTTTAAAGCCAATAACAACAATGGTATGGCTATCACCGGCATGGTGCTGATCTTAGCCGCCATGACCTTCAAGGTGTCTGCAGCACCTTTCCATTTTTGGGCAGCAGATGTGTACCAAGGTGCGCCTACTCCTGTTACCACCTTTATGGCAACTTTTGTTAAAACCATCGCCTTTGCAGGTTTCTTCAAATTGTTCCATGATTGCTTTATGCCTTTGAATGGTCAAATCGCTCAACTCATTGCCATTTTTGCGGCCACCACCATGTTGATTGCTAATTTAACGGCAAGCGTGCAAAGCAATGCCAAACGTTTGTTAGCGTTTTCAAGTATCTCTCATGCAGGTTTCATGTTGGTTACCATTTTATGTGTTGAACATCAAACAGCAGGCATCTTATTGTATTACGCTTTGGTGTATTCGATGTCAAGCATAGTGGCCTTTACCATCTATAAATTGGTTAAAGAGCACAGCCAAGAAGATGAATCTTTGAATGCCTTTAACGGCTTATTCAAAAACAATCCTGTATTATCTGTGATCATGATATTGGCCTTGTTGTCTATGGCAGGTATTCCGCCTATGCCAGGCTTTATGGCCAAGTATTTAGTCTTTGCAGCAGCCATTCAAAATGGGTATGCATGGATTGCCTTAATCGGTATATTGGGTTCAGTTATTGGTGTATACTATTACTTTAAAATGGTATTGAACATGTTCAAACAAGACCATGAGTTAAGCGCTATTAAAGTGCCTAACTACCAACTCTATGTCTTAATGCTTTGTGTTATGGGACTCATCGCCTTAATGATCTTCCCTTCTGCGATTATTGGTTTGCTTTAAACCACTACATCCACAACAAATTGGCTATGCCTAAAACCAATAAGACTTTTAAAAGTCTGTTGCTGACTATGTAATGTTTTTGACTGATTAACACAAAGAGCAAGGCTTCTGTGAGTAAGCCCAAAGCAATAAAGTATTGCCTTTGTTCAGGGCCGTAATACAACAAAATACTGCTACCGCCCAAAACCGATAAGACCATAATAAAATTCAAGAATGACTTGGCTTTATCAATGCCTAAACTAACCGGCAGGGACTGAATATTCAAAGCCAAATCACCATTGTAACTCATGAATTGTTTCACCAATTCTCTAATGTAAACCAGGCTCATATAAAAAGCGCCGTACACAAATACATAAGGGTAAAAACGGTTATAATGTAGGAGCACAGCAAAGAAACAAGTAACACTTAATAATGCTGCAGCCAGTTCTTTTATAAATGACAAACGTTGAAGCTTATGGGAATACACCCACAACAGGGCAATAAAGACCGTAAAAAACAAACCTATTTTAATGGAAGCCAAATAGCCAATAATCAAAGCCAAAAGGTTACAAACAATGTATAAATTTAAGCTGGTTGCCTTGCTCACTGCTCGGTTAAACAATGTGGGTTCAGGCTTATTGATCATGTCCTTTTCAAAATCGTAAAAATTATTGATGATAAACCCAGCAGCAATGCTGAATACTGAGGCTAAAACAATGGCGTGTAACTTAAAATCATTCCACCAATGCATAGGCGTATTGCGCATTAACACATAAGCGCCAAGGTATTGTGCCAATATGGTAAGTGCAATATTATACCAACGCACCAAAGACAATAAAGCGATCCACTTGACCATAGTAGATTGCTTCTGAATGGTTGAATTCATCGCGCTTTAGAATTGGTAAATGACTTGAAGTTTTTGTTGCTTCAATAGTTCAGAGGCTTTTTGGTAATCTTCTGTAAAGCCGAGAATATAGCCTCCGCCTCCACTACCACAAAGTTTTAAATAATAAGAATTGCTTTCAATACCCTCCTTCCATAACTGTTTGTAGTTATCAGGAATCATTGGGCTGAAATTATCTAAAGCAAATTGAGACAATTGCTTAACAGACTTGAACAAAGGCTTAAAATCTTTCTTTAAAAACGCTTCAATACATTCATCGTTGTACTTCTTAAACTGTTGTTTGATGAGTTGTCTGAAGCCTTCTTGCTTGCATTTTTCAAGGAAAATGGCCACCATGTTTTGGGTCTGACCTGGGCTACCACTGTCCATTAAGAATATGGCCCCTTTGCCTTGAGCATTTGGAGTTGGCAAGCCAACAGTATTCAATTCGGTTTTAGAGTGAATCAAAACCGGTAAGTTCAAATAACAAATCAAAGGATCAAGACCAGAACTTCTGCCATGGAAGTAGGATTCCATCTGGCTAAAAATCTGTTTCAGTTGTAAAATCTCTTGACCAGTTTGTTGGGCTTTTATGGTGATTTTATTGCTGCAATAAGTATCGTAGATAGAAGCCACTAAAGCGCCACTACTACCAACACCAAAGCCTTGAGGAATGGTACTGTCAAAGTATAAACCTTTTTGAATATCAGCATGCAGGCTGTCTAAATCAAATTGACACAGCATTTCTGAGGCTGCTTGTTTTTGACTTAAATAGTGGTAAAAATCTAATATCGATTGATTCGAATTGACAATGACTTCTGACTTTTCTTGACTGAATTTTAAGGCGCCATTGAATTCGTTAAAAGGAATAGACAAGCCTTTAGAATCTTCTATGATTCCGTATTCTCCGAAGAGCAATATCTTGGCGTAGTATAAGCCTTCTTTTAATTTCATTTTGATTGAGGTCCTTTGCCTACTTCGTTACAAAAATACAATTCATTCTGACAATATCCTACCAGTTCAGATTGTATCCATGGCAGTATAGCAGCCTTCTCAGCTTCAGGGTACAGCACATGCACATTTGCACCGGCATCTAATGTAAATAACACATGAAGGCCGGTTTTGTTTCTATGTTCAATGATTTTTTCAATAATGGCCAAAGTGTTTGGCTTCATGAGCATAAATGGAGTTGATGAAGTCATCATCATGGCATGCAGCATATACGCTTCAGATTCTACTAATTGTATAAAGGCAGCTAAGTCGCCAGATTTTAAAATGCCTAACAATTGACCCGTTTGTTGTTGGGCTATATTGAAGCGCTTCTCAGCAAAAGGATGTTGCTTTAACAAAGCATGCCCAGCTGTGCTCGACACTGATTTTTTACCGCGTTCAACGATCAATATGGTATCCTGAAAATGTTTAAATACAGGGTGCACTAGATCATCTATATTGATGGCGTATTCATTGGCGCTATCAGGCAACTCATTGCAAGTGCCCCATAAATTAAACCCACCATATACACTGCGACAGGCAGATCCTGAACCAATGCGCGCATAATGCGATGCCGTTTGGAAAAACATATCCAAGGCTTGACCACTGATTTGTTCATGCAAACTGCAGAAGCAAAGCGCTAAGGCACTGTAGGCAGAAGCAGATGAAGCTATGCCACTACTGTGCGGAAATGTATTGCTTGATTGAATGTTCAAATGATACTGCAACATCCAAGGCATGTCTTCACTCAAGCGCTGCAAAAATGGGCGCATCTTATCTGCAAATGCAGCATTGGCTTGGCCTTCAAATTCAAAATCAAATTCGAGGGTTGAAGCATTGGTTTTAGTGGTAGCCGTTACGCTGGTTTTAGACAAAGCCTGATTCAACGTAAAACTGATAGAAGGATTACAAGGCAATTGCTCGCCGTACTTGCCCCAATACTTTACCAAAGCAATGTTGGATGGGCTTTCCCAATAGGCTGAATAGCTTGTTGCGCTCATAATACGATATCATTAAAAGGGATAACCCTGTTGTAACCTTTTTGAGTGAAATACTCCACTGTATTTTGACCTGTAGCCAATACATAATCGCCTCCCCATGCGCCTAAGCTTTTAACACTGCCATGGAAATCAGCAAAGCGTTCTTGTTTGATTGGCGGCAAACCCAGTATTTGACTGGTTTCATTTTCAGCCAATTCAAGCAATAAACAGAATTCAAAATAATCATCGTTGGCACTGATCAATTTACTGATTCTAGAAATTTGAGCAATCTGAGAAGGCAAAGCATGGCGCTTGTGTTTGGCCAATTCTGCTCTAGAATTTTGTTTTTGATTCAAATGCACCAAGTACAATTGGTCTCTAAATGGTTTATTCCAATTGATGATTTCAATGCCCGGTTCTGAACCATTCATGGTATACAACAAGGGCTTGCCGTGTAAGGCAACTGCCACATCAAATCCACTGCCTTTAAAAGCATTAAAATGCAATGAATACGGATTGACCTGTGCCCATTGAGCAATATTATTGGTTAAAGTTGAACTGCTGCCTAAGCCCTCATCTAAATCAAATTCGATTTCAGTTTGCACCATCACATCTTGTTGGCCCTTTAAAAATTGAGGATTCAAATGCTGAGCATTCACCAAAAAACGAACCAATTGAATGGCCACGTCCATATCTGTGCATGACTCCACAATCAAATAGGGCAAACTCAATTGGGCTTCAAACCAAACCTTTTGGTGTTTGTCTATGGCTTTCCAAAACAACTTAGGTTCAAAACTATTCTGACCGTATTCTACTTTTAAACTTTGACCGAATTTTGTAGGTAATGCAAATGCAGTGGCACCGCCTAAAACAGCGTATTCACCACACAACATTAATTTCCCGTGACTATAATAAGTTTGTAACGACACTTTTAACTATTTGATTCCTGAAACACTGGCTATTTCTATACCTCTTAATTGACAAAAGGCATTAACAGCAGCACTATAACTAACGACTTTATCTTTAAAATGTTCAACAATTTGTTGTTTCTCCGCTTCAGTTGCTTCCAACTGATTAAGGATATTTAACAAATGCATTTTCATATGTCCTTTTTGTATGCCTGAAGTTACCAATGAACGAATGGCTGAGAAATTTTGTGCCAACCCGACTACTGCAGCAATTTTCATTAATTCAGTTGCATTTGGATTGCCTAATAATTTCAATGCAAATTTCACCACTGGATGCAAGGCCGTTAAGCCACCAACTGTACCAAGGGCCAAGGGCAATTCAATGCTAAAAACCAATTGTCCATCTTTTATTTCTGCATGGGTTAAACTGCGGTATTGACCGCTTTTAGAGGCGTAAGTATGGGCAGAAGCTTCAACCGCTCTAAAATCATTGCCAGTTGCCAACACAACGCTGTCAACACCATTCATGATGCCTTTGTTGTGGGTAGTGGCTCTGTAAGGTTCTATTTCTGCAATTCTTACGGCTCTACAAAATTTATCAGCAAACTCTTGACCGCTCATTTCATTGCCTTCAGACAAGGCCTCGATAGGGGCAGACACTTCTGCTCTTACCAAACAATGCGGTGTGTAATTGCTCAAAATACACATCACGATTTGCACTGATTTTTCTGAGTCTTTAATCAATGTTGTATCGGCTAAAGCAGCTCTGAAAATTTTAGCCAATTCTTCTAATACTGAATTGATAAAATTAGCGCCCATGCTATCGCAAGTATCGAAGGTTGCTTCTATTTGGTAGTAGCCAGGTTCTAAGGCTGTTTTATCGTTCAAGCGAATGTCTAAAATGCCGCCACCTCTGAGTTGCATGTTCTTGGTGATGTGCTCGGTTTCAGCGTAAAAGCGAGGCTTGATGGCTTCAAAGAAAGCATGCAAGTCTTTTGCGTCTTGACCTTCCCAAATAAAATGCACATGACCGATCTTTTGAACATCTATGATTTGTGTTTTGAACCCGCCGCGCTCTAACCAAAAATTAGCTGATTTAGAAGCCGCCGCTACCACAGAACTTTCTTCTATGGCCATAGGCACACAATACATTTTGCCGTCGATTAAAAAATTAGGGGCAATACCAAATGGAATGTAAAAATTACTGATGGTGTTTTCAATAAACTCATCGTGTAATTTTTGAGTAGGGGCATCAGGATGCCAATACGATTTTAAAAAATCTATGGCTTCGGCCTCGTTGTTCAGATAGTTTGAAACAATCCATTCTATTTTAGCCTCTTTGCTTAATTTAGAAAACCCTTTTATACTGCTCATGTTTAGTTGTTTATTTGATGCTTAAGTATTGATGACACAATTCCAAGCCTTGTTGTTGAAGTTGACAAAATGCCCTCAAGGCCTCATATGAACCTGTAGCATGTTTTAGAAATGCTGAGGCTTGACCATACATGGCTGGCATTTTTGATTTTTGAGTGAGGTAATAGCCGTCTATAAAATGTTGCACACCTCCGCTAATGATCACTTGCTTACACAAACGTTCAGAACCCATTGCTTCAGAAATTTGATTTAGGTTCTCTAACATTTCGCCTGCGGTGTGCCCTATGTGTTGAACCGGCAACCATTGTTGTTGAGCCAGTTCGGTTTGTCTGTGTAATTCAATGGCAGAAAAATTAGTACCACCATGGGCTGCAAATTCAATGGCTTCCAAAGGCAATTCTAACAACGCTTTCATCGATTTGGGACCAAAGCCTTGACCAACCTCTTTTACGATGACTTTGCAATCCATAGCATCCAAAAAGCGCTTGATGGTATCAATTGGCGCCTGACGAATGGCATCGCCTTCTGGTTGCAACCATTCTTGCAATGGGTTGATATGAATGATTAAACCATCGGCTTGCAATTGCTTAATGAGAGTAGTAACTTGACTTAATTGACCTTCGGCTATAAGATGCTCAATTTGGGCTATTCCTAAATTGGCAAATAAAGGCTGATCGCCCATAAAATGCCTTACATCAAAATCTTTTAGATAGTCTTGATTGTGCAGTAAAATTCTGCAACTGCCTAAACCCAAACCCATACCAAACTCTGCACAAGCTTTGGCCAAATTTTGATTGATGGTAGCAGCCATTGCTGTACCACCTGTCATGCTGCTGATCCAAATAGGCAAGCGCATGGTTTTGCCGGCTAAACTAGCTGCAGGCAAGGCTTTATTGGGGTGTGGAGCCATCAATGGCTCATAATTGAAGCGCGCATCATTGCCACTAATTTGCGACAAAAACGCTAATTCAATATGGTCTTTCTTCCTTTGTGAGGTTTGATGGGTATCCAAAGTGTTTAAGGCTTATTAAAAATATAACCACAAAGATAGGTTTTTGTTTTAAGAAACCTCAGAAAGCGCTGAGCCTTGGTCGAAGACTTAGTCCTTTAGTCCTAAATTTTTAAGCGTGCTTTGTTGCTCTGAACTTAAGGCTTGAATGGCATTTTGCAACACGACATTGTAGTCTTTTTGCTTTTTTAATGTCTTCAACACATCAGAACAAGGGCCATTTAATCTGCTGTTATAAGTTAAACAAGCTTCGATTAAATGCTCGGCAATTTTTGGCGAAAACACATTCAAACGCTTAATGGCTTGAGCAGCTGCTACTCGGGTCCTGAATTCATAGTTAGGGCTGCATAAAACAGTTAGGGCTTCGAGGTTAGCATCAACATTCACTTTTTGGGCTATGCTGTGTTCTAAATATTTGCAATGCACATTGTTGTTCTGACCAGATACTGTGCTCACTGAAGCAAGGGCTTTGAGTTTAACCGCAGGAGCAACTTTGCTGGCGTTCACCAATTTATCGAGGGCATTTTCTACCACAGAATAACTGCTGTCTTTGAGCAATTGTTCGTATAGAGCAACGTGATCAAGCACCAAAGTATCTGCTGCGATAAAGGCGTTTTTAACCTCCGCTTTTGTATCCTTAATGATCAAAGCAAACAGCTTGTGCTTTGGTTGATTGGCTAATTGTTTAGCAATTTCAGCGCGAATGGCTGGGTGTTTTTCAGTTGCAAAACGGGCCATTAACAAGGTTTGTTTGTCTTTGATAGGCAAATCTTTCATAGCCGCAACAGCATCATAACGGTCAATCATGTATTTGGCTTTTGCCGCCTGAGCCATCAATTCTGAAGGGCTCTTAGCAAAGTCCATTTTCTTCATCACTTTATTTTGTTCATCAAACAAAACAAAATCAATATCTGCATTGGCTTTAGGCAATGCAATGGTTTGTTGAGCACTGTCCATTACCCAAACGGTTTTACGGTCTACTTGACCATTCTTGTAATACACAGCGAAATCAACTGGCATTTTAAAATACCTTACATGACCATCCGTCTTATGTGTTTGCGTAATGTTCACTAAAACTTGATTGTTTTGAGTGGTATAGCTCACTTTGTAATGCGGCTCACCTCCTCTGTGTATCCATTGGTCAAAAAACCAATCGTAGTTCAAACCAAGTTTGTCTTTTAAAGCTTTTTGAAAGTCCCAAGACTCTACATTTTTAAAGCCATTAACGGACAAATAATGTTGTATAAATCTGGTAAAATTCTCCGGACCCAATTGGTAGCGCAACATACCCAAAACCGCACTGCCCTTTGGGTATAATCTGGTTGTTCCGCCTTTGGTATGACGCACTGGGAAGTTGTCCTTTTCACTTTGAGCTAAGGCGGAATTGTATTCGCCTCTCATAGCCCATTGATAAGCATCATCGCCTTCTAACCTTTGGAAAAACAATTTAGGGAAAAAGGTAGCAAAGCTTTCTTGTAACCAAACGTCGTTTCCACTGCGAGCAGTGATCAAATCACCGAACCATTGATGGGTTAACTCATGGCAATTTACCCCCATGTAATTTCTGTCTTTGAAGCCTCTGGCATCAACAGTAAAGAAATCTCCAAAGATAGTGGCTGAAGTATTTTCCATGGCACCATATAAAAAGTTCTGAACCATGATTTGCGCATAGGAGCCCCAAGGGTAGGGCGTGCCCGTTTCATCTTCGAGCAATTCTATCATTCTTTCAGTATACAAACTAGTGGTTTCAACACGGTCTTTAAATTCTGGGTAATACCAAAACTGCACTGGC
>JACCDP010619633.1_pt1 | contig 43358 bp, 56 predicted proteins | sample 7445841 | NCBI WGS metagenome assembly JACCDP01 (sample SAMN15323441, study PRJNA562643) | freshwater metagenome | isolation source: river surface water | place: USA:Blue River Watershed | collected 2017-08-17
CATCCACGCCCCCTTAGCCCCGTCCTTGTTCTCCCAGCAGGCCCCCGTCTCCTTATCCCACAGGAGCTTCTTGCCCTTGAAGGGCAAGGTGGTGAGGGTTGTGGGGGGCTTTGGGGGGGCCTTAGCCACGGCGGTGAGGACTACTGCGGCCTTTGGGGCTGCGGCTGCCGCCGCTGAGCCACCACCCCCCGTTGCAGGGCTCTCAGCCTCCTCGTCACCCATCAGGGCCTTCAGGGCAGCCTCAGCCTCCTTCGCAGCCGCCTCGGCCTTGCGGCGCTCAGCAGCGGCCTTCCGCCCAGCGGCCATCTTGGCCTTGTGGTCCTCGGACAGGACCCGCTTGGGCTTCTCCTTGGGCTTCTCCTCGGCCTCCTCCTTGGCCTCCTTGGGCTTGGGCTCAGGGGGAGTCCACTCGCTGTGGTGCTCCAGGATAGCCTCATCACCCATCGAGTAGGCCTCGGGATAGGTGTTCTTGAGGTAGGAGGCATACTGCTGAGCCTCCTTGCCCGCGGGGAGCCCTGCACCCTTGAGGGCCGCCCGGACCCGCCCTGTGAACAGGATCCAGGCATTGGGGGCCTTCTTAGGGGCATCCGGGTCCACCTCCTTGGCCGCCTTCTTGGCAGGGGCCTTGGAGGGCTTCTGGGCCATCATCTCCGCCACTTCCTTGCGCAAAAGGGTCACCTCATTGAGGATCGCCTCCAGAGTCTTGGTATTGGTTGCCATTGCTCTCGTTTGCTCTCTGACTGTTTCCACCGACCCCCAGAAGTGCCGACCGACTGATTCAATTTTTTTCTGAACTTGAATGCCCCAGAACCCTCTGTAAAAAACATAAGCCCTCTCTGGGGCCAGAGGCCCTCAGGCGCTATTCAATTTTTATCCTAAATTGAATGCCCTAAAGCCCCTATTTAGGGCCTATGGCCCTCTAGGCTATATTCAATTTTCTTCCCAAATTGAGTGTTTGGGAGCCCTCAAATAGTATATTTTATAGGCCCTAGAGTGTTCAATTCTGGAAAAAATTTGAATGTTACAGTCCCTGGTTCTGAGGGTCGGTGGAACAGCAACAAAGAGCAACATGGCAACCGTTGACATCTTTCGGGCTATGCTGGAGTCTTCGGACCCAGTGGTCAGGTTCCTCGCCAATGGCGGGGCCTGGGGTGATGCGCAACTCATGGTGGATGAGTTGGAGAGGGAGCGGGCGGCGGCGGCGGAGGCTGAGCGGCTGGCGCGGGCTGTGGAGAGCATTCCCAAGTGGGAGGGGCAGTTGGAGGCTCTGCTGCGCAAGGCTATGACCCCCTCTGCGCAGAAGCACAAGGCGCGGCTTATTGAGAGCCTGCGCGAGGCCTATGCGGCTGCAGGGCAGGACCCTTCCTCCGTGGATGCCTTCCTGGCGGCTGCGGAGGCTGCGGCCAAGGGGGAGGTGGAGGCCAAGGCAAAGGCCAAGGCCAAGGCGGCAGCCAAGCCCAAGGGCAGTGGAGCCTTCGCGGCGCTGGCGGACAGTGATGAGGAGTAGGAACCCGGAGTGGGGTGGAAAGGGCGTGGTGGACGCCTTTTTCACGTACATTCTCGGCACTCTTAATAGAATGACCAGCAAAGGACCTCTGAATGAGTATATGGAGATACTAAGACGATCAGAAAACCCAATAGACCGTTTTTTAGGCAGCGGCGGTCCCTGGGGAAATGCTGTCTTACTGGAAGAAAAATGGGAAAAGTCCAATGAAGGAAAAAGAGAGAAGGCAGCACGAAAAGCCAAAATGGCAGGAAACTCCATATCCAAATGGGAATTGCAACTGGAAGCAGTTCTCAAGAAGCCCAAAAATCCTGCTGCTTTAAGACACATAGAAAGATTAAAGGAGAGTCTTCGTGAAGCCTATACAGAGACAGGGAGAGATCCATTAGAAGTGGATACACTTTTTCTTGCTCTCAATGCGAAAGTGAAAGCAGAAGTCGCGGCAAAGGCCGCAGAAACAGCAGTCAAGGCTATAGAAAAGGTCAACTCCAAGAGACAATCCACTGCAAAAAACAAGAAATCCAATGCGAAATCCTCTACAGCCAAGTCACCCAAAGGAAAGAAGAAATAAAGCCAAAAAAATTTGAATCGCTACCTCAGTCGTTTTTGGAGGTGCGAGGATGATGAACAAGATGAACACGATGAACAACCGCAACGTGAACTCTTCGGAGGCAATGCCGACGAAGATTGTGGGCGCTGTCTGGGTGGAGAACCCGCGACCTTGGTGGGTGCCTGCGGGCCTGGAGAGCACCCAGGGTCCCGGTGCAAAGCCGCCTGCCTACCGGATGGTGAGTTTTGGAGCGGAGCGCGAGTGGAAGAATGACGACGAAGGCTGGCAGTTGTATGAGACTCGTCGTCAGCGCAAGTCGCGACGCCGCTTGGCCCGTGGGAACAACGACACCTACGACTTTGACGACTCATACTGAGGGGAGGAAAACAAAAATGGGAGCAAAACTCTCATTTTTGTTTTTTTTGCACGAGTCTATAAAAGCAGTCAATGGATCTTTTTATTGTTACGTTTCTAATACAAGAATATTTGCGAGTGTATAAGCGGAACATCCGAAAAAAAAATTGAATCAAAATCCGACTGCTTGGGGAGGTTGTTGGAAACGAGCAAAATGACGAGCAACATGAACATCAATGACTTCCAAGCGAAGGTGATGAGTGAGTTGGCGGAGATCAAGAATCTCCTTGCCAACGCTGGAACCGTTACCACTGTAACGAAGGAGAAGAAGGCACGCAAGCCGCGCGATCCTGATGCGCCTCCCAATCCCTGGATCGTGTTCACGGGTCGGGTTCGGGCAGCACTGAAGGGTGCAGGCAAGCCTGCTGGTAAGGAGTGCCAGCAGTTTGCGTCCTACCTGAAGACCGAGTTCAAGGAGGAGGCCTACAACATGGAGGAGTCCGAGATCCTGGCTGCACATGCTGACTGGACCCCTCCGCCTCCCAAGCCCAAGGCGGTAGAGGACGATGCCCCAGCAAAGTCCGAGCCTGAGGAGAAGCCGAAGCCGAAGCGTGTGCTAAGTGAGGAGCAGAAGGCGAAGATGGCTGCAGGTCGGAAGGCCGCTGCTGAACGTCGCAAGGCCGAGAAGGAGGCTGCTGCTGCAAATAAGGATGAGGAGGAGACCTCATCCCCTGCGGTAACTGCTCCTCCCCCGAAGACCGCAGCACCTGCACCCGCTCCTGCAGCAAAGCCCAAGCCTGCACTCAATCTGAAGCCTCTGCCTTTCAAGGGCAAGAAGATGCTTTGGGATCCCGAGAACAATGGCTGCTGGCTGAACGACAATGGAGTGAAGGGTGCCTGGCAGGGCATTCTGACGGGGTCTGGCAAGGACCGCACTCTGGATGCGAGCGCCAAGGACTACACGGCGTGAGGTGGAAAAGAAAAGGGGGCGCAAGCCTCTTTTTCTTGGTATTGCAATACCAAGAAAAAGGTTGTTCCACCACACCTTTTTCTTAGAGGAACTCAAATGTCATCAATGTTGAGTTCCTTCTCCTTCTCGTCATCACTCTCATCCTCTTCCACCTCCTCCTTCACCTCCAATCCCTCGTAGTCAAACTCAATCCCATCACTCTCCTCCTTCACCACCTCCTTCTTCGTTCCATCCCAATCCCCTGCGGCCAGAAGATCAGGGTGGATCTTCTTCTCCTTCACAAGTGTATGCGCCGTTTTCCTATCCATGGAACCATGGATCTCATAATCAGCACCGCTTGTAGCCACCACTACAATGTCACTCTCTGTGATCATTGCACGCTTCTTGGGAATCTTCGCAATCACCTCAATGAGCCTCATAGAGGCATCAGGGAGGATGATGCGGAAATGGCGGTTTCCAAGCGCCTTGATGACACGCCCATAAAGAGCAGAATCATCGGAGAGAGCAATCTTGCGGATCCTCTCTTGCTTAGCAGCCTTGCGTCCTTTGGACTTGCTCAGACTTTGTTCGTTCTTTGGCATCTTGATCGTATTCAGCACAACAACAAAAAAAAGTGGAGTAGGTTCAAATTTTTTCACCCAAACATCTCCCTATTCTCCGCCTTCTCCTCTTCATCCAGACACCATTCTTGAAAGCGATCTGGATGCCAACAATATGCAATCAACTCTTCTTTACAGGTGTCCATTGTGGCTTTTTGAATCTGCTTCTCTGATTTATAGATTTGGAGGAATCGTGGTAGATAAACATCATGGAAATAGGTGACAAGGTGGTGCGATTCTCCCAACTTCTCTTGATAGTCTTTGAGAAGGTTCTCACGGAAAGGTATCCAACTGAGTTCCCTTGCTGTATCGGATTCTTCTAGAAGAGAAAGAAATGCACTCAAAGAAACCATACGTTCCAGAAGCACAGTCCCTAGAAAGGGATTGGTCTTCATCAAAGGAGGAAGCATTCCAAAGAAATGAAGAAGTTGTTCAGGAGTTCTCAGAATCAAAAGATCTTTTATTTTGTTTGCAAGAGGTGCAAAAGGAAGCATTAAACCATTATTTGTGGGAAACCAGAATTCAGAAAGGTAGACAAGAGCCTTTCCATAAATACCAGGATGCGCATTGAAGGGTATATATCCATTCTCTATGAGAAGAAGATAGATATCAATATACCATCGCCGAGCAGGGATCTTCTCAATATCTTCCTGCGTTAACACAATAATCTTATCGCGAAGATCTCCTAGGATCCTATTCTTCTTGGATTCATCATAGTGAAAGAGAAACCGTTTTCCATCTGATCCAAGAATGAACTTGCGGAACCATCGGTTCTTGTGTTCTTCAGGTGTGATGTTTTGATGTTGGAAACAGAAGAGACTATCTTCCATTCGGTAGTTTTTACAGACTTTGCCTGTAAGAACTCCAACATGATTTGTTTTGATAGCATGACACGCCATTGTATATAATAAAAAGAGAATAGGAAGTTTCAATTTTTTTTGCAGGAAAAAGAGGCTCTTGTGCCTCTCTTCCGTTCCACCTCTTGTTTACTCCTTTGCCTGCGTATCTACCGTGCGAGTCTCCTTGTTGTAGCGACCAAACCAAGCACCCTTCTCGCCACTCTCATTCAGCCACGTGCCATTGGTCTCTGTGTCCCACAGGAGTTTCTTTCCCTTGTAGGGAAGAGGGCGCAACTTCTTCTCCACTGCAACTGGATGCGAAGGCCCAGTAGTAGGTGCTGGTGCAGGAGCAGGGGCAGCAGCCTTCTTGACAGATTTCGCAAGTGCGGCGGCCTGCTGGATTTCCTCAGCAGTGGCACCACCAGCCTCATCATCAAGATTGCCCTCTGCAATCGCCTTCTTTGCGGCAGCAGCAGCCTTCCGTCCAGCCGCCATCTTCGCCTTCTGCTCCTCACTCAGCACTCGCTTGGGCTTTGGTGCAGGGATATCCTCTTCACCGAGGACTGCTGCTGCAACGGCTGATGCACCACCTGAAACGGCTTCAGCAGCCTTGGGCTTCGGAGGAGGGGCCTGCCATGACATGCGGGCCTCCTGAATCTCCTCGTCCGTCATCTCATACGCATTTGGATGAGAGGACTTCAGGTGTGAGGCAAACTGCTGGCATTCCTTGCCTGCAGGTAGGTTGGCTGCCTTCAGCACCTCGCGCACGCGGCCTGTGAAGACAATCCAGTCATTGGGCTTCGCATTTGGATCACGCGGCTTCCGCTCCTTCTTGACCTTCTTACCTACTACAGGCTGCGCCTCCAGCATCTCACGAATCGTAGCGAGTTCACTCAGAACCTTGTTCTGGAACTCAGTAGTGTTCATCTTCATTGTTGACATTTCTCTCCAACCATCAACAACTTGATAACGAACAAATTCAATTTTTTTGCGAGAAAACTTTACAGCATCTATCGTTCTCTTAGATTTTCCCAACCAAAGGGTAGAGACTCTGTCATGGAGGCAAGATTATGCCGATTCTGCTTAAGCACAAAAAACTATTCAGCAAATCCTCTTATTAATCCATGTCAATGTAAAGGGAGCATGGAATTTGTCCACTTCAAATGTCTAAATCGTTGGAGAAATGTAGATATTGAGAGAAATGGTCGAACCTGTTCTCTCTGTCTCACAAACTATACACTCCCACAACTTCACCAATATGAAGTGATTCCTGCAATAAACTCTTGTAGTCTGTATATACTTAATTATCCCGGACTTACTTTGAGTCTCTATCATTATGTCTTTGTGGTGATCATGAGTTCCAATCGTCAACCCACAAATCAGATCATCCTAGAAGTATTCTATACAGGAAGCCAATACATTTACCATATGCTCTATTTTGGTTTGATGGCATACAAATGGAATGTTCGGAACAAACGTTTGTATCTTGCTCAACTCAAAACTCCTTTGCCTTTCTTTTTTCTTCTTTTTCATGCATGGTTATTCTTTTTTTTGGAGAAACATCCTTATGTGATTGGACCTATTCTATCTTTTTATATGGCAATCTATTGGAAGTTTCATGTGCGAATGCTGGAAACTATTAACGAACTCCTTTTACAATCGGAACTCCAGCAACTGTAAAAAATTTGAAAAGAAAAAGAGTTAGTCAAAAAGACATTATGATCTGCAAGAATGAAATCGTGGAACTTAACAGCAAACGAAGTTGTTGGTATCCTGTCAATCCATTTTCACCCTTTGGATTTTGCAGTCGCTGTGATTTCTTTCAAATAGAGTCTTGTTTAAAAGACATGCAATCCAACATGCATCTTCTTCAAAGTGAATATTTCAAAAATCAATGTCTAGATTCGGTTCATCGCACATCCCTTCTAGTGAGTTTGACGCAACTTCAAGAAAGCAATCCAGATCTCTTCCAAACATTCTTTACTTCTTTATCGTCGGCACAACTGTTACATGATATTTATCATCAACTTCATACACATTCTTCATCCAATCGCTGCAAGTTTTATCAATATATTTTGAAGAACAGATCCTTGGATCGTGAGATCCAGTCAACAGATATGCCTTGGAACTGTTGGCATTGTCTATCTTTTATCTTGAAACAAAGAAATATGCTCAACTGCTACCGAGCATTTTCCAATGGAATCGTCACAAATCGTATAAAAAAACCTGAAAGTTCGCTTACAAATGTTCTTGATTGTATGATCTCTCTTCATCTTCATAAGAAAGATCATGCTGCCCGTTTACTGTTTGATCGGCTGCGGCGAAGCATTGGAGATTCCAACGCAAAAACGGTTCTTCTGGAATTCTTTCAGAATCCTGCAACAATCTCTCTCGTCTTCACAGCCGCAGCCTCTGAGTTTGTTCCTTCCTCCTGGAACAAAGATCTGAATCCTTCTACTCTTCAAAAAGAGGTTCTAAAGTTCGTGAAAAAGAGGAACTATGTCTTCAAAGAAGATCTCATTATCAAGACATGGCATCCTGATCGCCTCTTTCCCTGGTGTTTGGATATAGAGGAGTTGAAAGATTTTGAATCCTAGGCAGACACTGTGACCATCGGCATAGGAGGTGGAAGAATCTGCTGTGTAAACAGACTCACATCCACATTTTTATTCAGTGCTGTGAGTTCCTCCACGGTAACCCACTTCGCCTCCTCAATCTCACGAGTGTCCTGTGGCTTCACAGAATACTCTTCAGGCAAGAAGAATACGTAATACTCTCCTGCCCGAAATCGCTTGGATGAGACAAAACTCTGCTTGAGAGATAGTCCCGTTTCTTCCTTCAACTCACGCAGAGCGCAAGAGAGAGGAGAGGGATCAAAGGATTCGCGGTGTCCCTTTGGGAATGACCACTTCTTCTCTCCCTGCCGACCCTTCACAAGAAGGATCTTCTTACTTGGTGATATACAAATACATCCATATACTCGGCGTGTGAGCGGAGTATAAGATTTCCATGCGGGTCCCCAGACGTTCATTTTGGTTGTCAACAAACACAGGTGAGCGGGAAACTCAAATTTTTTTCTCCTTAGCCATCTAAACTTTCTGTTTGAAACCTTTCAGATGGCGTATAATTCATGGATTGCAGGTCATTTAACAGGTGGATTGGGAAATCGTTTGTTTCAACACGCAGCAGCAGCAGGGTTAGCAGAACAATGGAAGATTCCACTTGTCTTTTATGTGCCTGACTGCACACCCACAGGTCATGGTGCCTTTGAAAATATATTCAAACTCTTTCCAAATGTCACAAAAATAGAAACGCCTGTGATTTTCCAACGGCTCCCTGAGGCTCCAAATGGTGTCTTTACCTATGAACCTTTTCCATCCAGACCTCCCTACCGGTATCTTACAGTGGATGGGTATAGACAGTCCGAAAGGTATTTTCCTTCACAAGGGATCCATCCTGAGTTTGATTCGGCTATTCCCGAAGAGAGAAGACAGGCTTTGCTCTCACAGTTTGACTTGAAATCACAGGAAACCCGAATGAATACATGGTTTCTTCATATTCGCATGGGAGACTATAAAATCCTGCCACATCATCAGATTGATCTAGCCACTTATTATCCAGAGGCGATTAAACACATTCCCTCAGGAGCAAAAGTTCTTTTGTTCTGTGATGAAATACAGGAGTTTGGTGATCTCTTTGAAGTATTTTTTTCTCGGTTGGGTTTGACAGTTTCCTGTGCAGATGTTTCAGATGAACTAGAGGCTCTGTTTGTTATGAGCCATTGTTGGGGAGGTGCTGTTGTAGCCAATAGCACCTTTAGTTGGTGGGGAGCATATTGCGCAAAACAGGCTCACCCATCCCCCTCTGAATACAAAGCCATCTATCCAAACAAATGGGGGAAGGGACTTCCTGATGCAAAAGATATTGTGCCTCTCTGGGGAATCCGGATTCAGAATGAATAGCGAAAAAAAAATGAATTGCTCCGCAACCTCCGTTTGTCTCTGATGGATAAAAGCAAAGAAGAATGATACAGAAACTCTGGGACAACTTTGAATATCAACCTCATCAGGTTCAAGGCATCCAATGGATGCTTGAACGTGAGGAGAAGAGCCCCTCAGGTGGAATGCTCTGCGATGAAATGGGCCTGGGAAAGACAATGCAAGTTCTTGGCCTGATGAAGACATCGCCGAAACCCATGACACTCTTGGTGGGCCCTCTTGCTGTTCTGAAACAGTGGGAAGAGGCCGCAATCCGATCTGGCTTCCAGATCTGGAAGACACACAAGAGCAAAGCAGACTGGGAACAAGTGACAGACCTGGCGGATGAGACACCAAGTCTCTACCTCATCAACTATGAGAGAGCCAGACATCGCCCGTCTCTTGTCCTTTCTACAGAATGGGATCGCTTGGTTCTGGATGAGGCTCACCGAGTAGGAAATCGCAAAACACAGTCCTTCTACTCCGTCAGCAAGATTCAGGCAACAAGCAAATGGCTCCTCACTGCAACACCGATTACAAACAAGATCCAAAATGCCCTGGCTCTCTTTGAACTCTTGGGAAAACCCATTAAAGAGACCACCCTAGAGGGCATCAAAGCACTCGCCTCCAATACAGTGCTCTGCCGCAAGATGGAGGATCTCCGTGACAAGATCCCATCACTGCCTCAAGAAGCAGAGAGCCACAAACATCGCCTAGACTTTGACACAGAGGAGGAGGCGGAGTTCTACCGTGGCATTCAGGGGGTGATTCAGCGCAGATGGAAGATGTTGGAGCAAGAGTCAGGAGGCCATGGAGAAAAGTTCCGACTCATTATGCGCCTCCGCCAGATCAGCATTCACCCTCAAGTCTACATTGCCGCACGGAAGAGAGCCTGGAGGCGCTATGAGCGCGATGACTTTCTGGAGCCCAGCACCAAGTTCCAGAAACTCCAAGAACTCATAGAGGCAGAGTGCCATGAGAATCATCGGTGGTTAGTCTTCTGCCACTTCCATGATGAGATGGAACTGCTCCAAGATCACCTGAGTGACTGCCCTGTGGTGCGCAATGCAGGGATCTACAGTGGCAGCCTGAGCCAGAGTGAAAGGGAGTCAGTGATAAACAAATCCAAAGAGCCTCTCTATGGCAAGCAGCAGGAAGTCCTCCTTGTCCAACTGATGTCAGGAGGCGTGGGTCTCAATCTCCAACACTTTGACCGTGTGGTCTTCATGGGGCCCTGGTGGACGGCTGCCATCATGGATCAGGCGATTGGCAGAGCGGTGCGCATCGGTCAGACCAAGAAGGTCATGGTTCATCATCTGATCCTGAAGGAAGAGGAGACGATGAATATTGACATGACCATGCTAGAGAAGGCGGAGTCCAAACGGCAACTCTGCGCTGACTTCCTGGGAATCTACCGAGGCGAATAAAAAGGGAAAAAATTGAAAAACCACAACCCTTTTTATTGTTACAACAAAATGTCATCCGAAGCACTATCAAAGAGAGCGAAGTGGCAGGACAAGGCCGCCAAAGGCGGCGCCAACCACGAAAAGACTGTAGAGGAAATCTTCACCCACTACTTCTCTACACATGCCCCCAACTACGAGTTCATTAGTAAACCCACCTTGCTGAACCAGTTGTTCTACGAAGTGGACTACGAGAAGGACCCCAATAGTTACAAGAAGCCTGCACAACCCAAGGAAGGGGATGTATTCTACGATGCCACAAAGAAGCGATTCATGAAGATGGGTGTGAAGAAAGCAACAGAGGCGAGGTTGGGGATGATTCCCGATGGATTGATCCGCAACAAGGTCACAGGAAAGGCGCATGTTCTAGAGGAAAAGAACCAGAACGATGCTGGAAACGCCCATGAGCGCGGATATCGCTATGACACTGAAAAGATTCGGACAGCGATTCAGAAGCGCCTAGGTGTCTCAGGACAACCTGTTTCCTGGATCTTTGGAGGATCCATGACAGAGAGCAACAAATACATTCTGGAGATCCAGGCCCATCTTCCCGAGAATCACTACGTGCTGCTCAAGTCAACTGTGGACAAAGAGAAGGTGCTCACAGACTGGTTCAACACTGTGATCAAACCTCTGGTGGACTAAAAAACTTCTGCAATTCAAAATTGAATTGTATTTGTTTTTTGTAGAGAGTCAACAATGACCACGGAGACATTTGGAGTGAAATATATTGGGAGCAAAGCCTCTTTGATTCCTCATATCCTCAAATGTATAGATGAGAATGTAGATGAACCGATTTCCTCTGCGATTGATGTCTTCACAGGAACTACCCGAGTTGCACAAGCCTTCAAAAGGAAAGGATGGACTGTTCAAACATCCGATTTGTCGTGGGCGTCCGCATCGTATAGTGGAACCTGGATTGAAAGTCCTGAGAATAACAAACACCTGCAAGTGAAGATTGACTATCTGAACAAAGTCCAAGGAGTTGAAGGATGGATTACGAAGAACTATTGCGATGTAAAAGGCACGGATGACGCGATTATTCGTGTGTGGCAACCAAAAAATGGCAAAAAAGCCGATGCGATTCGTGATCAGATTGAAACCTGGTGGCTAACAAATGAGATCTCTAACTGGGAAAAAGACACACTTGTTACAAGTCTGATTCTTGCACTAGACAAAGTGGACAATACAGTGGGTGTTCAACAGGCTTACCTAAAATCATGGTGTGCTCGTTCTCATAATGATCTCCTCCTAGAACTTCCAAAACCAGTTTCGGGTCCGCAAGGAAATCATAAAGTGGGAGATTGTTTGACATTGTCCTATGAAAAGGCAGAACTTGCTTATCTGGACCCACCTTATTCCACTCATAGTTATGCTACGTATTATCATATTTGGGATAGTATTGCAGAATGGGATAAACCTGATGTAGGTCTGAAGACAAATCGTCGCGTAGATCGTATCAGTGGGCATGGAAAGTTTGATGATGGAATGTCTTCCAGTTGGAACAATAAGAAATCTGCTTTGGCAGCGTTTGAAAAACTGATTGATCGTCTTCCTGTGAAATGGGTGCTTGTTAGTTACAACAATGAAAGTCTCGTGCCGATTGAAAAGTTAGAGACACTCTTCAAGAAGTATCCCAAAGTTATTACAACAAAGGTGGATTACAAACGAAACATTATGAGTCAGATTGGAAATGCTGCAAAGGATAAACCCGACGACGCAGAGTTCAAAACGGAGAACCAAGAATACTTATTCCTGATAAAAAAAGGAGAAACAAATAAACCTCTTTCTTAGAAGATGGACAACGAACTCGGTCTGAGTCAAGTCATTGGCGAAAATGGAAGTTATCTATTCGTTGGAGTATTGATTCTTGTGGCAGTCATAGGAATCGGATATTTTATTTTCTATCTCCGTTCCCGAACAATGCCTACCCTTTCAGGATTCAAAGATATGGTTGTAACGGAGAAGGATAAGGAAGAAGAGAAACAAATGGAAGAGGGTTTCTATGGAGGCGTGGCTGTGGGAGCAGGAATCCCCGATTGCTATCGCACTTCTTCCGAGGCTGCTTTTCTCCATGATTTTTTTGCCAAGAAACTCGGATCTGATTTAGAAGAAGGATCTGCTGATTTCCGTGAGTTCCGCACATTGTTAAGCACATTGGCATGTTTCAAGAAAGATCTAATGGGTGTTGCCAATCAAGTAGAAGCCACTCGTTATCAACCCTTCTTAACACAGATTGATATGGAGCCTATTGCTGAAACTACGGCACGTTGCTTCGCAAAGACGATTCCTCCTCGGGATTTGGAACTAGCGTTTGACAAGTGGTCCAAGAGAGGTCATTTCCTGATTGTGCGCCTATGCACGGCTGCCAATCTAACAGAGGCAGAAGTTCAAAAAGCGGAAGCCACTTACAAGTTCTTTATTTCTGATCTCTATGATATTGCCAAAGATAAATGTCTCACAGGAACACCGACGATTGCTGCGGAGCCTGCTCCTCGTGAAGCCAAACCCTATGATGCAGGAGAGTTGAGTGGACGTGATTACCATGGGTATTATTGAGTCTAGAAATTTGAATTCAAAGAAATCTTGTAAATAGACACAATCTGGAATGCAAGATACTGGAAAGAAACGAAAAAATCTGAACGATCAGTTCTACACAAAGGAGTGCAAAGCGAAACTTTGTGTAGAAGTTCTTCTAGAACAAGTTCCCGAAAGTGCTGATTGGCTATGGGTAGAGCCCTCTGCAGGAAAAGGTTCTTTCCTTCTCTCTGTTCCACCCTCAATCCAGAAAGTGGGATTGGATATTGATCCCAAACATGCTTCCATTCTACAAGCAGACTTTCTACAATGGATAGCCCCAACAAATTCTAAGATTCTTGTCTTTGGAAATCCTCCCTATGGTCGGCAGAGTTCCTTGGCCAAAGCCTTTATCAAACGAGCAGCCACCTATGCCGATTGTATTGCTTTCATTCTTCCTCGTTCTTTTAAGAAACCCAGTATGAACAGAGCCTTTCCGCCCCATTTTCATTTGATGTATAGTATGGAAATGGACCCGAAAAGTTTTGAAGTCAATGGAGAGGAGTATTCTGTTCCCTCCATCTTTCAAATCTGGAAAAAACAAGAGACTGATCGTGTGATAGAAAAACCTGCAGCCGAAATACCCTATCGTTTCACATACAAAAAACTCACAGATCCATTTCATCTTGTGATTCGGCGCGTAGGTGGAAAAGCAGGAACGGCCTTTCTCCCTCCAGGAACTTTTAATCCTCAAACACATTATTATATTTCTCTTCAAGATCCCTCCTTTGCTTCCCAAATCAAGGATGCTTTCAACACGTATCACTTTCCCACCAATACAACAGGTCCTCGCAGTCTTTCCAAATCAGAAATCACTCGTGTTCTGAATCAGGTTGTGCGGTCCATCAATAGCGACGAGATGACTCCAACTCAAGAGGAATGAAGCAGTTAAAGAGTTTTCCCTCCTTGTTTTTTTCACAAACAAGAGAGGGGTTGGTTTGTAAAACACTTTCTAAATCAATAATGGAACACTGTAAGCGACGTTGTGACTTGCTGTCTAGTTTGGGTCTGAAATGAATACATCCCGACTTCCTATTGAGTTCCTCTTTATACGAATGAATCTCCTTCAGAAGATTTTCATCAGGCTTTCCCTTTGGGACCGCTTTGATCATGGCAATAAGTTTTTGGATTTCTTCGTTTGTCACAGAACCAAAGAGGATTTCGTGGGAAGGCATTTCACAGAGAACAATCTCTTGCAACTTCTTCTTCTCTCCCTCTTGCTTATACCGAATCACCAGAAGTTGCGTCTTCTCTTTGTTCTCAAAGACACGAAGAGCATCTCCCATATCCACACATTTGCTCTGTGTTGTCTTGATAGAAAGATTGGTGTCGGGATTATGTGTATTCAGTTCTTTTGGAATATCAAACTTCGCAGTGTATGGAATACGCTGTGAAACTTGATAGACATCCTTCTTGATAAAATCCTCCCATACAAATCCGTGTTGTTGACTTTCAGGCATCTTTCATACCAAATCTTGTTCCATTCTCTTCAATTTTTACGGATTGACCAACGAGATAAAAATCATCAATCCCAAGATCTGCCAGAAACTGCGTGCAGGCTTGGCAAAACTAAAGAGTTCCACCACAACATTGTTCCACAAGAGTTTTCCTACAAATCCAAGGATCACCAAGGCCAAGACAAAGGCCAATAAAGTGGCCAACACCTCCAAGTAAATCGCCTTTCTCTTCGCAGGATCTTCACTGGTTCCTGCAAACCCTTCCACTGCAGCCTTACATGCAGAACCTAACAATGGCATTTGTTCCTATCTATATTTAATCTTTTTCATACAGAATGGATTCCTTCACTTTGGATCCACGATGCTCTGCAATATATTGAAGTGCCTCTGCAGCCTTTTGCTCGGACTTCATATGTTCACCTAGAAGACGCACCATATCTTTCTTTCCCAGAGAACCCTTGGTCGTTTGACGACGATACAGGAGGCGCCCACCACTGCTCTGAAGATCCAGAGCACCAATATTGTTTTTCTTCATAATCCGGAGAATCATCTCCTCCAGAGCAATCTTGCGCTTCTTCTTTTCCTTCAAGGAAGCATTGAGTTCTTCTGTCTCCTTCTGAAGTTCTCGCCACGTGCGAATCACCAAAGAAAGTTGTTGGATTTCATTCTGATCTGTCGGGGGTGCAATGCCTGTTGCATCACCGCCATTGGCTGCTACAGCCACTTGTTTTGCGATTTGGATGGTTGATTCAGAGACGGAGGAGGCCATATTCTATCCTTGATAGGTGAGTTTGGTTTAGGCGAGTTGGGAAAAAATGAATTCATCGTGCCTATATATGTTTGTATGGAAGATTCTCGCATAGAAGAAGGGGTTGAAATCATTCAATCCATTTGGTATGGTGTAGGTGTTCAGATTGTGAATCTTGCAATCAAGATTTACGGTCTGAACAAGGAGCAAGCAAAGGCACTCAAAGACACTTATTTGAAACCGAATGATTTTACAGTTCGTTTCCGAGATTAAGATCAGCCAAAGAAGATTCGCACTCTATCTTTGACAGTGGTCCGACACATATAACATGATGTTAACTGTCTTTTTACACAAGAAGAACAAAAAGTGTGTCCACAGGGAGTAATACAGTGACTGACAGGCTCCTGTAAACAAATACAGCAAAGTGGTTCTTTGTCCACATTATCTGTAAACCTGAAAGTTGTGATTATTTCTTTCATGGCTACAAATCGGCGATACGCTTCAATATAAGCATTATACTCTTCTTCTATTTTCTGTTCCCTGAAAAATACCTCTAAATACTGAAATGTGGCTTCCTGAAATGGAGCACTGGATTCGGTAATCGGTAAATCCAAGAGGCCCATGGTTTTTTGATGCATCTTGTCCAAGAGATCCAACTTCGCCCTTAGAATCGTCTCTTGTTTCATTACATTCTCTCCTGCTATCTTATAAGCATCATAGAGCCATCGTATCTGCTCTATCAGTTTTACAGAAGAAGAGGGTCCTACCGCCAACAACTCTTCTTCTATCTTCCCTATCAAACTTTCACCTGAACAATCCAAAAGAATATCACGAAGAGAATGATGTGTGGGTTGAAACTGTAAAATGCCAAACTTTCTCAAAAAACTGTCGGCTTGGCCGAGGGTTGGATGCTGAGAAAGAGGTCTTCGCAAAAATCCTATAAGGTCCTCATTTTTCTGCACCATAAAGTCCTTGATTCGTTTTCTCCATGCATTTCCATTGGTTGCAGGACTTACAGTTTTTTCCTTGACCTCCTGTAACTGCCGATTGGCAACATTTGTGACTAACTGCGAATAGGGAACCATCGTTCCTGTAAACGTTGGATCCAACGATATCTGGGGAGGGGCAGTTTCCTGGGCATCTTGGAAATCGGCTGGAGCATACCCATGGAGACCAGGAGAATAGGATCCCAATCTATAGTCAGACATCTCTATTTGGAGCCAGATTCTTCCGTCGGGATTTGTCCGTGGAAGACAAGTAGGTAAAAATTGAAGATTTGTATGGAGTTCTGATGATTGAAAGCAATGGAGTTTCATTACAATGAATATATTGTCAGGATTACCCTGAATCCCGTGGACATTATTGTCCGCTTTGAGCATGAAACAACGTTTCGTGCCTATGAACAAACTTTCTTTGACAGAGATTTTCCTGAAGCAGGTCTCCTCGGAGGATTGGAGTTTCTCGGCAAAGCCTTGACTTCCGCATTTCAACAACAAAAGCCTGGAGAGTTGACAATTGAAGACTTCAAAAACAACAAGACAAGTCTTTCCTTCAACCTTGTCATCAACAACCCTCTCTTTGTTTCAGCCATCATGTTTCCCATTGAACTACACGCTCTGCGGAAGGAATCAGGAAACGTGGATGTAAATGTGTTGAATCGGAAAATGAAGGAGATGAATGATTCTCTAGAACCGCGCCTTCTGAAGTTACAGCAGGCCCTAGAATCTCGTCTGGCTACTGTGGATACACTCACCCTTCATTTGAAAGAGATAGAAGAGCGATGTGGAAACCACATTGTGATTCCTGGGTGCATGTTTGCGATTCCCACCAATATTACAAATCTAACTTTAGTGAAAGACAGGACTGCTCTACCATCAGGAGATTGTTACAGTATGAGTTGGATTAACTCAAAATACAAATATCTTTGCAATACTCACAATAGTTGTGGGCTCAATTATGACAATCCTTATTCTGGTTGTAACAGTTTCCAAAAAACTCCAGCGCCGAACACCTTTGTCTTTGATAGCCTTACTTCCATCAACAATCTTAAACACTTGAAAAACTGTCAAGTTCTCATGCTTTCTGGAACAAATCAACTCCAAGATTATTCTGTGCTGGGAGAGATGGTAGGACTGACTCATCTCTCTATTGTAAGTAGTCGCAACATACAACAAAACAATATGAATACTGGAGGAATCAATGGAGGGAACAATCCTATTCTACACGATATCAAGTGGATCAAAAATCTAAAAAAACTTGTGAGCCTGACTCTCCTTGGTTGCACATCCCTCTCTGATATTACACCTCTGAAGGATCTTCCAAATCTCCGAGAGTTGGATATTCGTGAAACGGCTGTGAGAAACACAGATTTCCTCATCAATCCCAACCTGAAGATTACGAAGTAAAAAGATTGCAGAGGAATCAAAACTTTTTTACAATCTTTTACTCCTCATTTACAAGAGGTTCAGGGAAATAGTTGTTATTTGCTACCTGCTTACAGTAATCCTTGATGAGTCGCTTCTTGAATAGTTGTTGTAGCAGACTATAATATTTGTTACCCCCCTTAGCAAAGGAAACCACTGTCTCTTTCCCTTCCGTTGGTTCTGACACATGAATCAACTTCTTTCCATTTAACTCATCACAGTAGCCCTTGGCAACAAGAGTCTGTAGCACTTCTTCATATAAAGAGCGATATGTATCATAATGCGTTTCTGCTGTCATCACGTTTACATATGGCTCTTCCAATAGATTCTCTGCTGCAATCTTATCTTGAACAAATGTGATTTCAGGATTGGCTTTCATAAGTTTTACCGTCCAAGAATGAGATACAGGATGAATCCACCAATCATTGTGATGGTGACCCAAGTTAAGAGATGAGAAGAGTTTGTTGTAGAGAAGAGCTTGCTTCTTGTTCACCAACTCCTTACGAACAGGAGTCTTTCTGTCTGCGATATAGTTGTCAATATGCGAGACGAAATCAGAATAGATATCTTTAATGAGATCATACTCTTCCACATGAGAGGTCACATTTCCTTCCGCAATACTCGCTATCATCTTCGTCTTTTCCATGCGGAAGCGAAGAATGTGGCGTGGTGTCAACATCAAGATAGTCTCATGAAGTTCATAAATCCTCTCCTGAAAGAGTTCCTTTAGAATCTCCACGTTTGTCTTCACAAGTCGCTCTTTTGTGATAGACCCCTCGGTGCGTTGAAGCAAATAGGTCTCCATGTTCTCAGCCTCTTCCTTCAGAAGTTTCTGAACAGCACCTGCCTGCTTCTTTTCCTCGGCCTTGATTTTTTCCAGTGTGTCATAGACTACACCTAGAACACTTGTAATCCATTCTTCCATCTCCAAGCGAACAGGTTCATAGAGATTTTGAATCTTTTCTTGGAAATCATAGATTGGACGCAAGTATCCTTGCCAATACGTTTCAGGAATTGTTGTAAACGAGTTGTTGTAGGAGTTTACAGCATGAAAGTCATGGTCTGCCTGAACAGCATGAAGAACATGAGCATACATGTTTCGTGCTTTGTATTTAGAGTCCTCTACTGCACGCTGAATGGGTGCCTCCATTTTGGATTGAATTGATCGGTAAAAGGGACCGCGAATCGTTTCCTCTACATCTTTGAATCGCTTTGTAAAGGAAGTCAGAATGCTCTTCTTTTGGTTCTTTCGTGGCTCTACAATCTTATCAAAGGTCTCCTGTGTTCCGTCTACTTCCATAGCCTGATAGACTGAATCAGGGATCATTGTCTGAATCCACTTGTGGATATCATTCTCGGCCTGGAGTTTGACCACATCTAGTTTCTCAATGCTGATCTCCTGATTTCCATTAATCTGGTGGAGAATCTCAGGAACTTTTGCCAGAACAGACTTGGTTGTCATAGAGTTTGCAGCCCTTAGAATCGTCTCCACAGCCTCCTTGAATCCAAACTGTTCTCCAAGAAGTTCTTTATACATGTTGTTCTCCAACATCATCTTTGCAGGACGATCCAGAGGCTCCGTCTTCAAAAGACGAATATCCTCATCAAAGAGGTGCTTGATAGAGTTACGAATGGACTGGTATTGATCCTGATAGGAGCCCAGGACCTTCTCCAGATTCTTCTGCGCATCTCTCACATCACTGTCAAAGATACGGAAATAGAGTTTGGGTTTGATAATCGTCTCAATATCCAGGTAGTTGGTAAATGTGCAGACAGGCTCCATAAGTTTCAACGCACCATTCTCTAGACGACGCATATCATTGAAGATAATGACATCACTGAGAATATAGAGCAGAATCAGAAGATGGGGATCATGACTTGCATCTTCATAGCCTAGACCTTGACTGTCTAGAAGGAGCAGATTATGATCAGGAAGGAAATAGGAATCAATCCCCCGTGTGCAGTGATCATCACCAGTGATTGCCTTAAAGGGTGCCTCACTCTTCTTGCGGAGATGCGTCACGACAGTATTAAAGAAGGTAGACTTTCCCATACGTGCCTGACCGAGAATACTGACCACACGTGGGTTCCCCTGGGGAACTTGACCCACGAGTGTCAGTTTGTTGTCAATCATTTTTACAAACGGTTGTGCCATTCTTACAAAAAATGGGAGAATGGATTTGCTTCAATTTTTATTCAGTCATCTCCTAGTTTATTAGTCCTTTCAGTTTCTCTATTGTTTTTCTATCCAGTCCAATCGGCATATGCTCACAAGAGAGCGAGTTACAATATGTTGCTTCTTGAAGTTTGTCAATAATCTTTAGAAGAATATTCATTTTAGCGACCGCGTCGAGACTGCTCGTCCTTCAGTGACGAGAGAATAGCACTCAGTTCCGTTACCTTGTCCTCTAGAATCTCCACCTTGCTCCGATTCTTCAGACGCTCAATCTCCGCCTGGATCTTTGCCTCTTTCTCATCCGCAAGACGCTTGGCTTCTGCTTCAATCACAGCACGCTCTGCCAGAAGACGCACCTTCTGCTCCTCTGCAAGAAGACGAATCCGTTCCTCACGAATCCGATCCTCTACCTTTGCGCGCTCAATCTCTGCCTTCAGACGAGCCTCATCCGCTTCCGCACGGGCCTTTGCCTCCTCCCTCTGCAGACGACGCAGAGCCTCTGCCTTGATATCATCACTCGCCGTTGACGGTGATGAACTATTGTCAGTGTTGACACCAGCCGCCTGGGTCGTAACATGAACATTGATATTCGTGGACATTTCGCACTGACCAAAAAGAAAGGAGAAATCAAATCAATTTTTTCCGTTTACTCAATCACCATCGGTAGATCATGCTCCACACAGAACTCTGCAATCTGTTGCATCTTCTCAAATCCAATGTGACCCGTTCCCACAAACGCATGCCGATCCTTACAGGCTCCACACGTCTCCAGGGAGTCATTGTAGTGAATCAGTTTGACGAGATTTGGTCTCTTGGCTGCTTCCTGGATATAGGCCAGAGGATCGTGACCTTTTCCTGCTGGATCCGTTGGATTGCGGCATGCGAAGACATGGCAGGTGTCAATGCAAACTCGGAGTCTGGGATCCTGGAAACTCTCCACGAAATCCAGAAACTCTTCACGACCAGTGAGAAGTTCTGTGCCTTGCCCTGCAGGAGTCTCCAGCAGAAGAGGACAGTCTACAGAGGCATGTTCCATGGCCTCTTTCAGATTGGCTCGCATCTTTTCCATCGCGTCTGCTTTGGGTTGCGTCGTAGATTTGCCCACATGCACCACCACTCCCTTGAATCCTGCTGCCTTTGCGCCATCCAGATTCTTGGACAAGAGTTTGGTTGCCCAGCCATCCTTATCGTTATTAGAGAGGTTGATGATATATTGGGAGTGAACATAGATTCGCTGTCCAGTCTGCTGCACTAACTGCCTCGCCTCCGCAAGATCCTTGTCCTTCAGACTCATATTGGAGTTCTGGGGTCCCGAGAGGAAGATCTGATACGGCTTGGTATGATCAGCAATGTTGCGAATGGTATCTGCCAGCGACTTCTCTTTATGAATATGACAACCGATCCCACAAGTGTGGATCAGGAGAGAGGCCATCAAACTATTGTCTGCTCCCACAGTCTGTTCATTAGTAGACCAGTTGCTGAGAAAGTCTCGGAAGGCTACTCTTGTCGTCCACTTGCGGATATCATAATGGACAACTTCCTTTTGTAGAGGCAGAACCAGATAGAGGTCCGTGACATCTTTCATGAGGGCCCCATAAGCAAAGACTTGGAAGAGGAAAGAGGTCCAAAGCGCAGAGCGTTTGAGAGGATTGTTCAACTCTCCTGAACATTTCACCTCAAAGACCTGTGTCTGATTCCACATATCAGGATGTCCTGATACAGCACCCCATGTGACCTCCTCTTCAAACTTCAGTTCACCATCCTGACGGAGAACAGCCTCCAACTTCTTGCGCGTTTCCACGAGACAATCTACAAACGGTTGAGTTGTCACAGAGCGCCTCACTTTTGCCTCTGCTACATCATCAAACAGAGGGCAATACACATGAAGTGTGGAAAGCAGACAGTCTAGATCAATCTCGGAGGAAGGGAGACGGAGAAGTTCCTCGGCAACATGACCAAGAATGCTGTAGGATTCTTCCTTTGGAAGAGATCCTAGAATCCCTGATGGCATCTTGGCTGGAGGGAAGTCGGGGAGATTGGTTTTGGAGGGCAACAACTTCTTGAGTTCTGCCCTCTTTTGAGAATCCATGGCTTCTAGGATTTGTCTTACACGTAACGTTGACATTTTGACACCTACTTGGAGTTGGGAGGCAACATATCAATTTTTTTTCCAATCTCAGATATCATCAATGTCAATCTCCTTCTCAGAATCTGATTTCTCCTTATCGTCCTCTTGAACTTTCTTTGTCTCACTGTAATCAAACTCAATCCCAAAATCATCCAACATTTCTGCCTTTGTATCATCACGCGTTCCAATCTCCTTGAGAAGAGTTCCATCTGCTGTCTCCAACTGTAAAAAGAGTTTCTGGTTAATGTCAGGCATCTTCTTCAACTTGCTCAAATGTTCATGGTCATATTTTGCAACTATATCAGCACGTTCATATGTTTTTCCGGATTGTGAAAGATCTTTTTCAAAATCACGCACACTGATTAAGACAATATCTCCAATATTGATCCAAACCTTCTTTCGCATACTCCCCCGAATATGGCAAAGGCGAGTTTTATTGTCATTGCAATATGCAAGAAGATTCATATTTCCAAGAACTTTGATAATGCGTGCGTAAACTTGATCAGGCTGCCTATCAATAAAGGCAGGTGCAAAGGAGCCACTAGAATGCTTGGACTTTTTGTAGTTTTTTCCTCCTGTTGTATTGGGCATTGTCTTGCTTCTTCTTAGCAAAGTTGTTTTAGGTTTTCTCAAACGAAAGTAGAGATGTCTACAACACGAAAACAGCGACGGAAAATGTCTGACCGTAGAGTAGGATGAGTTCTATAGAACGTCTATTCTCTGCTAAAGTTATAGAAGACCCGGATGATCCGGACACGACGATAGTTCAACTAGGAAGTCTTTCACAAGCAGCAAAGACACAGTTGGAGACGCGTTTACAAACAATGTTTCAAACAGCGTTTCAACCCGTTTCAGTGATTCCGGTTGAAGTTGGTCTTATGTCGGCATCCATTGGATACATTGTCCGTGTTCACTATACACCAAATCCATCTGGAGAAGAGTTCGCGGACCTTGCGCAAATCTCAGATATTACGTTAGATGGAGACGACTATTACATTCTTTTAGGTGGAGGTCAAGTAACACAATCATGGTCTATGCCCGCACCTTCAAGTATGCATCGTAGATCCATAAACGAAGACCCTTCAGGACCACCAGAATCACCTTCGCAAGACCCAACATCGGGAGGACGAAAGCGCCGCCTTCGCAAGAAGACTCGCAAACAGCGCGGCGGATCCTTTTGGAAGACCAATACCACAGCAAAAGCAGCATCAAATCTCAAAGCAAAGCGAAACTACAATCTTGCACATTCCAAATCTCGTGTTGCAAATATTTTACAAAGACCCGGACAGTTTGAATATACCAACAAGCAGGCTATAGAGGGACGGTATCAAGAAGCGTTGGCTCTTCTCAAGTCTTTGGAGAAGCCCAAAGAAACTGCGACAGCCTTACAGCAGTTGTCTGCGTCTATTGACCGTGCCCTTTCTAGCCAGGCTGCAAAAGAGACAGGAGCGGTGGTCATCACTGTTCCTGTGGGTGTTGCACAGTTGGCTTTGAAAGCGCTCCGTCTTTTCCTCAGTGTTTTGATTGTTGTGTTCATTGATTTGCCTCTAGGATTCATGTCGGGAAGTCTCGCCGTAAATGTCGCAGCCTCTGTTGCACCTAACACCAAGTTCAATACAACAGCCTCTCTGTATCAAAAGGCAAGACAGTTTACAGGCGCCAATGCGCCTACAACTGTAAAAAACTATTAATCTTCTAATACCTCATTTTCATACGTAGATTTGCTCACAAGAACAGGAACACTGTAAGCATCTTTTGGATCCAAGTTGACAGCCACCACAGATCCTTCAGGAACAGGAAGGTCAGCCCCTCCTCTATACCGTCTCCTTCTAGAAAAAACTTGCCGTCTCTTGGAACGACGAGTCAGTCTTCTGCGTCTCTGCCTTGTTTGTCTCTTCATTCTGCTGTAATGATAGGTTTTATATACACCACCTTCATTTGCAGTTCCTCCCCCAACTTTTGAAGGCGAGCACGCAGTTCTTTGATTGTTCCCTTCTCCGACTTTCCATGATTGAGGAGAATCGCTTTAATACTCTTATACTTTTCGTCTTCTAGGACTTCCAGGATGGGTGTGTGAGCATTTTGGAACTCCATTTCTGGATCAGGGAGAGGGGTGTTGCTCTCAATGCCATAGGCATCCAGAACACTTCCAGGAATCAACTGCTCTAGGCAGGTTGGTTTCCTGTGGACAAGAGCCTCCTTGTCGTGACACTTCAGGGTTGTATGACCATACTTGGCACAGATTCCGCAGTAGCGAGAACTGCCGATGGGGCAATATTCAGGATCGTGTTTCAAGGTATTCTTGCCAAGAATATTTTTACAAATTGAGCACATTGTGTAGAACACGGAGCAGATGTCCGCCAATCAAATTCATTTTTTTTTCGCTATGCGCGATCAGATCAAACTCTATCATTGGCAAACCCGAGTCTATGCTCGTCACAAAGCCACGGACGAGGTGATTGAAAAGTTGGACGAACATATTGACCAGTTCGTGGAAGTCTACATTGGGAAATACGGCAGACCGAAAATGACAGGTGCTTCTGCCACAATCAAAGTCAACAACCTCTCTGAAAAATCCATCATAGGATTTATCAAAAAGTGTATTCAGATGCTGTTGGGAGATTGCATGAAAGGACTCAAAGAGGACAAAGATACAGATTTGTTCAACATTCGTGATGAAATGTTAGCAGATCTCAATCAACTCTTGTATTTGTTTACACTTCATTAAACATTGCTTTGATTTCCAAACAAGTTTCCTTCAGCGGTGGCTTGGTTGTTTTCATTGAAGGCGTAAGCATAGGCTTGATTATATTCGTCTTGCAGTAAAGCCAATCTCCGTAAATACGTTTCAAACTCAATACTTGACATTTTGTCTATTGGAATATTTTGGAAAGGAGCAAAATCTGTATAATTCAAATATCGTGCATTGTATGGAGATCCTTCATAATAATAAGAAGGATCCCTAAGATTTGATTCAATATTTTCTAGATTTTGATATGCACGGTTAACATTGTTGTTGTTATTTGATCCTGTCCTTCTCGTGAGACGTCTTCTGGCAGCCCTTTCACGAGCAGACAGTTTTTTGTTAGCCTCTTCTTTGTGTTTATTAAAAATCGCTTGTCTTTTGTCAACATTTTTGCGAGTCATCAATGTCTTCAACTTTGAACTTGTCCGAAGATTAGGATCGTATAAGCCAAACAAGTAGTTTTTATGTTTTTCAACTAGATTTTGTATTGTATCTTCATTTAAATAAGGCAATTCATTTAATACCGCAAGATTTTTGTTATTCAGAATATCAAACTGATTTCCATATATTTTATACCTGTCGATTATATGTTTTCCATATTCTCGTGTGCCATAGTTTCTACGAAACTGATCTTCTTCTGAAAGTGGGCGAATCTTTATTAGGCTCGTTACAAAGGCAGGATCAAACATGAAAAAGCGGAGAATATCACGAATCGCCTTTGCTCTCTCCACTTGAACTCTTCCAAAAACAGGTCCTGGAAAATGATCGTCAATATAAATAAGTTTTTGGAAAGAGGAACCTTTCTTTGTCTTTTCTGGAAGATCTTTGATCATTTTTTCTTCTTCAGGAGAAAGAGGATCAAACTCCACCACTACATCATAGTTTATATTGCCATACTTATTTGGTGATTTTACTTTTAAGACATATTCACCAAGTGTATTTCCTCTCAGTATCTTTTTAAAGGTTTCCTCTCGTCCATGTGGAAAAGCTACAGGAATCGCTAACTTTTTAAAGATTGTTTCTTGTTGGTTTTGAATCTCTAGAGAGGTATCCGAAGAGTCGTCTCTAAGAATATTTCGAAGTAACTCTGAGTGTTTTAGAATATTCTTTGCTTGTTTTCCTGAAACAGTAATTATAGTTTGGCCTGAATATAAATCAATAAAATCCAATATATACTCATTATTGTTCATTCTACCTACGGCGTAGAAAATGCGTTTGTATAGAAACTAGAGAATCTTTGAAAGCAATAAATGACTTGTAGTCGCTGTGCTTCAGACAATACAAAATACCCCAAAACGAGTGAATGGGGTCCTTTGGTTTGGAAAATCCTTCACACCTTGGCTGAAAAAGCAGGGAAACAGACAAATGAAATTATGAAAGTGGATGAAATGCGGATTTGGCCCCTGTTATTGAAAACATTGATTCCCATTATTCCATGTGAAGAATGTCGGGATCATGCAGCCAACTATATTAAACAGGTTCCCTTTGAACTCCCAGGATCCTATCCTGCTTGGAGCCTGTATATCCGCACTTATTTTTATACCTTTCATGAGAATGTAAATACGAGGCTAGAAAAGCCCAGTTTTCCTTTTTCTTCCTTAGCAGAAACCTACAAAAGCACACGGGAGTTAACCAAGTGGACACAAGATTTAAATGCTATGATGCTTAGAGCCATGAAACTGAATGGTATGCATATGAAAGCATGGCAGACGTGGCAGAATCATCTTCGCATGCTGAGCGCAACAATGGGAATCTAAGCCTTTTTGAAAATAAAACGTAGATCTATGAACGATTGGTCACTTTCTTATAACAAGCGATGCATGGATTTTTTCCTCACTTCTATACAAGACTTGAAGAAACAATCAGGAGGTCAACGATGGAATGAAATCTGTGAAGATACAGTAGAACTTTTCTTTGCAAAGTTTCCAGAAACTCTTGGAACCAATCCATTTACACGAGAACAACTCTGGCAATTTCTCTTTGAATCACCGGATGAAACATCCCATGAACTCTTTTCCAATCTTTGTAGACAAAAAGACTTTGTAGATTTTTTCTTTTTGATTCTACAGGCTTTGTTAGATCCACCTGCTGACTGGTGGAGAGATCATTTCAAATGACAGATACAAAGAGTGTGCCAACCAAGTTCCTTTTCCATCTCCTTCAACAAACTTTCGGAATATCCCTTAAAAAAAGAATCAATCTCATACTTTCCTTGAATATAAGATGGAATGTCATATTTGAAAATGTGGTCTTTCCATATTTTCTCAATAACAAAATCATTTCCTACAAGATCTTTGACTTCTTCAAATGTATATGTATAAGTGACAGGAGATCCTTCTTGTGCCTCTGAATATGTTTGAATTAGACTTTCGCTCGTTTCCAGATTCCATTGATTGTGAAGATTCATTAACCAGAAAAGTTTATAGGAAAACCGTGAATAGACCATGAAACGAAATTCACCACCTTTCTTCAAAAACTGTTTTACTTGTTGAATCACATTAGAAGGTGTTGGAGTATGATGAATCACACCAAAGGAATACACAAGATCAAAAGATTCTTTATAAGAAGCAGGCAGAAAGGTATCTAACTCCTCTATATTCCCACAATAAAACTCTGCTTTCAATCCACGAGCCTCAAAGTTTTTCTTACAAAGATCTATTGCAGCATTTGTCAAATCAACACATACAACTTCTGCACCTGCTTCTGCAAACTTTACAGCATCTGTTCCCATTCCACAACCAAGTTCCAGAACTCGCTTCCCTTTCATGTTGCCCAGGTTTAAAAACTCTAGTTTATGGCTTTCTACAAAAAACTTTTTTTGTGATACTTGCTCAAAATAACCCAAGGATCCAACAGGTTCTTTACTGTGACGAACATTGCAAGGGCGATTGTTCCAGTAATTATACACATCGCTAATAGTGCCACGATTGACTGCCATTCTTTAGTATCTGAGATATAAATGTCTTTAAATATCTAAAGATACTTTTCTGTAGGAGTCTAGAATGGAATCTCTTGGTGTTATAGGTGTGGGAAGACTTGGAATCTGCACTGCTCTTATTCTAGAAAAGGCAGGATTTCAAGTTCTTTGTTATGATGTCAATCCGCAAATTCGTGATGCGATTAATACAAGAAAGATTGTTTCCAGTGAACCTGGTGTTTCCGAAATGTTGTCCAACGCAAAAAATATCTTTGCTGTAGATTCTATAGAGAAACTCCTTCATTTGGATACATTCTTTTGTGTTGTTCCCACCCCCTCCTTAGCAGATGGATCTTACAATCATGAATATATTGAGGCAATGGCAAAAGAGATGATACGAGTCTTTCCTCTTCATAAAAAACCCAAAATTCTCAATATTGCCTGCACAACTATGCCTGGCTACTGTGATAGTCTTCAAGAGAAGTTCCGAGTCGCAGATTTACCGATTGATGTTTGTTATAACCCTGAGTTTATTGCACAAGGAGATATTTTACGTGGATTTGTCAATCCGGATATTCTCTTGATTGGTGAAGCGAATGAGGTGTGTGGTGATGTATTAGTGAATATTTATAAGAAGTTTGTAAAATCAGAACCTAAAATCTGTCGCATGACACGAACGGAGGCTGAGATTACAAAGATTTCCATCAACTGTTTTATCACCACCAAGATATCCTTTGCAAATACGATTGGAGATCTTTGTATTAGTAAAGGAGCCAATCCTACACGTGTCCTGAAGGCTATTGGTGGAGATTCAAGGATTGGTGCAAAATATCTGAACTGGGGTCATGGATATGGAGGTCCTTGTTTTCCACGTGATAATCGTGCTCTTTGTCTTTTTTCCAAACATCAGGGTGTGCAGAATCTTATTGGTGAAGCCACAGATACCACGAATAAGAATCATTTAGACTTTTTAAAGCAACGCTTGATAGAAAAGCAAAAAGGAGTAGGAAAGCCTTTTTTGTTCCGAGATTTGGCATATAAACCTGGAACAACTATTTTAGAAGAATCTCAAAGCCTTGTTTTGGCTCAACAACTAGATTTGGAAGGATACAGTATCTATATCCAAGAATCGGATGCTGTGAAAAGTGAAATAGAAAAAGTTCACCCCCATCGCTTTCTTTTCTTGAAAGAACCGTTTGATGATTCTAACTACATCGTTGTTGAGAATAAACTTTTGATTTAGCCAGTAGTTTCTGCTTTGATAGTTTCATAGAGAGTAAAAGGAATCTTTGGATTAAAAAATATAGACATTAATAACATATTACTCATTCCTGATAAAATGGCATCACATTGGCTCATTAAGTATGTATCAATGATTGCCATTTTCACTTCCTCTTCAAACACTTCATCCGATACATTTTTTTGCCAATCAATGTCTCCATCCAGACGTTTTCTTTCAAAACTTATGACTTTGTCACCAAATCTTTCTTTAATAAGTTTAAATGTAGGATTCACTTGTGTTGTTAAGAAGAGATAATCATATTTCTGAAGATGCATTTCTATTTCGTTTACAATATCTTCAAACTCAAAGGATGGTCCTTTATAGTGACAAGAAAAACGCACAAATGCAGAAAGAACTTTCTTTCCTTGTTTCTGAAGATTTTGAATAACTTTTAGTTCTTTTTGAATCTCTTCCTGAAACCAAGGTTGAAATTGGAGTTTTTTTTGTATTTGTTCATAAAATGCTTGACGAATAAAAGGAAGAAGAGGGTCTCTGTAAAAAGCACGATTTGATCCAAATAAGAAACTCACTTTCTCATCTTTTATTTGCTCTGGAAACAATCTGGGAAAGTTGGCAAAACAAGGAGGGAGGAATGCTATTGGAATTTCAGTAGGAAAAGACAACGTAAACCGAGCATCTTGTGTAAAAGATTCCGAAGAACATCCAGGAGGATATTGAAAGAACTTGTAAAAAAGATTCTTTTCAACAAGATCTTCAAACTTTTCTATAAAAAAAATATTTGGATTATCATTACCATCTATTATATTTTTTTTATTTCTATAATAGTATAAAATTTTGATATTTGGATCCATAGAATAAAGAAGGGTCCAACTTAAATATTTTACAAGATTGCATCCTAGTCCTGCAAAATTATGCAAAACGATTGTCACCATTTCTGTTATTTTGGTATTTGGTTTGCTTTAGATAAACGTATGTAATAATCCCCTACAGTAAACTTCCGTCCACTATGGATTGCCGAGTTTTGTGTTTCTGTATACTGAGATGCAGGGATAAGACGGAAATCAAAAGAAATACGAGATTGATTTGTTCTATTTTTCTTATTGTAATGACGGCACTTATTTCCATAAAAACGGAATACTTCACCATAGTTTATATTGATAGCATGAAAATCACCTTTTCCAGGTTCTGATTCTACATAACAAGAGTTCGTTTCTGACTGACCTGTGATTGTTAACATATAGTTCATTTCAGTAGAAGGGTGATTATAATCTCCATCACAATGAAGTCCTATGATTTCATCATCATTCTGATCGTCTCTCTTTCCTAGAGCCGTGTTGTTTGGAATATGAATGCGGAAGGAAGGTTCTTTCTGAACAATATATTCCTCTTCTACTAACTGTGGCAGTAACCACTCCTGTAAAAATCGGTGATATAAATCCACCATTTCTTGGTAATAAGGCGATTTGTAATAGCGTTTGTGAAAATCCGTTGCCGTATCATTTTGAAAGGTAATTTGATCCCAACCAATGGATCCTTGAATCAAGTTATGGGCTTGTGTGATATCTCCTTCAAACCCTAATACTTTTTTCATTGTTTCCTGAAAGGGAAACTTTGTAATATCATATGTTAAAACGAGTTCAGATGTCATTCTTTGTGTTCATTCTCTTGTTTTTTTAAGTAAGACTTTTCCGCAAAATTTGGATTCTTTAATTTTCTTCTTTTGGTTCATCATGTCTCTTAACCGTGGTGTTAAACATTTTATTCTCACTCTTGAAAAAGGGACTTTCTCTCTTTCAAGAGCACGAGAGGTGATTCCAAACAGGACTTATGAAGTGATTGAGCCATCCAGGCCATCTTTTGAGATTGCATGGATCTGCCATGGTATAGGTCTTGGAGAATCTACAAAGAACCCAGAAATTGCCGAAAAGAAGAAATTCGTTTCTTCGCACAATCATTAAAATGAATAGACAAAAGTCTTAATTTTCTTCCATCAAGAGTTTCCACATATATTTTTCCATCATTTGAATGAAGGACTTTTATCCCCGAAAGAGAGTCCTGTGTCATTTTGTAAGTATAGGGTCCAAAGAATCCTGTGGGATTATGGAGAGCATGATCAAAAACACAAAACTCTCCATTGAGAAAGAAGGGCTGCGATAAATCACACACTTCTACAATCTTCTCTCTCCATAATAAATAATAGAGATTCATATCACAAATATTTCCATTGAGCCTGCCTGATGCAATACCATCGATCTTTTCTCTTAAAAGATTGCGCTTGGATTTATTGACATAAATATCGGTATATAGATCCAGAAGAGCATTACAAAAGTTGAGATCAAGCAAAGCATTGTGAATACTTCCTACCATGTGAACATTATCGTGTATGTGCTCTATACAATACGCCAAACGGTTTCCTGTCTCATTTGCAATAGCATTTGTATTTTCTAATAGAAAACAGTCACTGTCTAGATGAAATACCAAATCAAGATTCTCTTGTTGTAATATTTTCTTTACATAATATACTCTTAAAATCCATAAGAACTTTATTGCACTAACATTTAAAACTTGAAAATCCTTATCTACGTCTTCTAGTTCTGTAACGTCAAATCCCTTGTCTAACTTTACATAGTTTTCTCTAAGAAAATCACAATAGTCATCTTTTAATGTATTATGATGAATATGCCTAACATTCGGAATGTCTGATAGATATGCATTTTTCTCACACCCCACAAAGATTACAGGATTTCTAGAAGCATTGATCTCTACAACATCTCGCAAGTAATAACTGTCTCCTATATGAACAATCACTACAGGAATCCGACTCATCTACACGGAAAAAGAAGAACACTTTAAGTATCTTTAATCACAGGAAATGCCGCTTAATTTACAGCCATTTATTCAAAATCGTTCCCTTCTTTTTACAGTTTCCAGTGACGGCTACAAGTTTTTAACTTGGAACCTTTATTTACATTTGCAGAAAGTGAATCCATCCATTCGTCTTTTGATTTTGTGTCTGGACAGAGAATCCAATGATTTTTTCAATCGTATCGCAATGATTCCTTCCCGAGTGTATACAATGGATGGACCTTCTGTTCAACACAAATCACCCACTGTCTTTGGATCCCCTCCCTTCAAACGAATGAATCGTATGAAACTCAAAGCTTTACAGGAACTGTCACAGCATCCAGATGTGGAAACACTTGTCTACTTAGATTCTGATATTGCCGTCTTTCAAGATCCTCTTGTTAGTCTTCAACCTTTTCTTCTAGAATCACCTTTTTGGTTTCAATGTGATGAATCTCCTAGTTTTACATGCTCCAACCCTGAGACTTGTTCTAACGCCTGTAGTGGTGTGATTGCTATGAGACTGACAGAGGAAACAAGACCTCTCTTTCAGAAACTGTATCAAGTAGAAGAGGGATGGAAAGAAGCCGTGGGAGATCAAGATTATATAAACGACCGAATGAAACGATTCCAAATCCCTTCCAAAACACTCCCCCGAGAGACCTTCCCGAATGGAATCTTTTTATCGGAAAACCGATTCCGACAGGGAAACCCAGTCCTTGTTCATTTCAACTACATCACAGGAAATGATAAAAAGAGAATGATGAAAAATAAGGAGTGTTGGTTGCTCCAAGACTATTAGAGGCGGCGACTAGTAGAGACAGGATGTCAGGTCCTCAAGATCCCACCTTACCCAGACCTCTTTGCCCTACAGATTTGAGTGGATTCAAGTTCTTATACGATAGCCAGTTTCAAAAATACAAACAATCTACACAGTATTTTCAACAAGTTCAGGCATTTAACAGTAATGTTAGCACACTCCGAGCACAAGGTCAAACAACCCTTTCATATTATCAGTTTCCTACTGCAACGCAGAAAGACAAATATGAGAGAGGTAGATTCCTTCTTGTTGAAAGTTATCCAGGACAAAGTAATCTCTTTAATCCTGTTCAACAAAACTAATCTGAAGCATGTGTAGAATGTCTGATCCTCAGTTTATCTTTGATACAGTGGATTACCAAAATGGGGCGAATACTGTGAATAACTTTGTGAAACTATACAATGCTCAGAACAACGCAGCAGCCACAGGAAATGGTTTCAAGTTTAAATCGGATGCAGATCGTATGAAAAACTTGCTTGGAAGTAAAGGACAAAGTCGCAATTCTGGATTTTATGATGGACTTTATGTAAATCTATACGACTTAACTTTTAGAAACGGATCAACAATTCCCTCAATAAATGGACCTGGAGGAGCAGGTTGGGGAACCAAACTTTGGTCAGGTCCTATTCTTAATGCATTGGCTATTAATGATGCTTATTTAGCAGCAAGAGTAAATAGAAGTGATTATTTAGCAGCAGAGATTGCTGGTTATTTATATTCTCCTGTTGCAACGACTGTGACCTTTCAGCCAACTTCCGATGATGGAGTTGCCATTTATTTTAATGGAACAAATCTTTCCTTCACACCTGCGAGCCCCATTGCATGGGACTACCATGGCCCTACAACCTTTACATCAGCAACGGTCACTGTAAATGCTGGATACAATCCCATTCGCATTCTCTTTTTTGAAGGAAGTATTAGTGCTTTACTGACTCTCTCTTATAGACTTGGGACTGGTCCTTACCAAACTTACTTTAACTGTAACTTCTTTTATAACTTTGCACAGATGTAGAAAGAATGTCAGGAACAATCTACCCTCAACTCCAACCTTGCCCTTGTCAAAACAACTGCCCGAGCACCCCTTTTATTTTTGAATCTGTTCAATGGCAAAATGCAGCCAATACTGTCTATGAACATGTTAAAGCATTTAATGTCACTGAAAAAGCAGTCAGAACAGGCAAAACTTACAAGTTCAAGTCTGATTATGAGAGGATGCAGGCGTTACTGGGCCGCTTTGGACGCGACCCTGTTTGTCCTTCCTCTTCATAGATTCCACTGTATTCTTCTTGATTGACTGCCAGACATCACTGAGTTGCGCAGCCACCCAAGAAGGAAGCACAAGGGGTCTTTCTTTGGATCCTTCCATAACGATTTGTTCTGCAGAAACACTTGACATACATAACCAGTAAAAAGATGTGGATTCATTTTTTTACCGGGTTTGTTGCTGCGCAGAAATACGAGATCGTGGCTTTTCAGAAGCGCGATACGTATCTACCTTTGATTGATACAGTTCCTTCCAGTTATCTACAAGTGTAAATGTCTCCTTTCCCATATCATATGTGCCTAGACGAAGAGGAGTTCCTACGAGAGGCTTCTCATAAGCAAAGATGGATTGGGTGGAGGGTTCCACAAGAAAGGGGATACCTTGAAGGATTTTTACAAGCATCGCTCTACTAAAAAGCATGGAGGAGGATCACTCAATTTTAGTAGCCGTGAACAACAATCCTCTCGGCTTCTTGTTTTTCAAAGACTTCATTGTCTAGCAGCCATTGTTTGACATTCTCTCGTTGGTCTCCCTGGAGTTGAATCACATCACCTTGTTCTTCATCTGCAACAACATTGCCGTTGCAGTTGAACTTCTTGCGCATATATTTGCAGATGCGCTTGACATCCAAGTCCTCTTCAAAGCCCTCCACAGTGGTAATACATTTCTTTCCATTTCTCTTTTGGATACGGACGTGAAGTTTCGGCTTGGTCAGCCTTCCCAATCCAGAATCAAAATCTACTTCATACGGATTCATTTTACAAAAAACTGTGAAGAGTTTACTTTCAAATTTTCTCTTTACTTCAACTTCTGCTCCTCCTGCTCCTTGTCCCAATCCGCCATGGCTTGGATAGCAAGCGGATCCGCGGAGGGTTGATCCAGGCGAATCTTTGGTTTAAAATGAGGCTGTTTCGGAAGCAGCCGATCAGCCCACTTGATAGCCGCAGCATTGGACTCAAAGGTGATAGACGTCGCAGGTTTGAGAGGTCGGAAGATCGTATAGAATGTCACGGTGTTCTTCTCCACTTCTAGGCGAAGAACATTGGACATGTTGATATAGCGAGTGGAATTCCACATGGGAATCAGCCGATGTTGCATTTCAGCACGAACAAACATTTCTGACAACGTTGGAGTCAGAAATAGATTCAAATTTTGTTTAGAAGTCAGCATTCCCAATGATGAGTTCTTCTAGAAGTCAGCATTCATTGCAAACTTCATCTCTTCTGTCTTCTTTCCAACCGCAGCCTTCGCATATGTGCTCACACGCTTCTCAAAGAAGTTATCCTTGTTCTCCAGTGAAATGCGTTCCATGAATGGGAAAGGGTTTGCAGAGTTATACGCTTTGGGGTAGCCAAGTTGGAGCAGAAGACGATCTGCAACAAACTCAATATACTGTGCCATGAGTTTTGCATTCATCCCAATCAGTTCACAAGGCAAACTCTTGGTAATGAACTGCTTTTCAATCTTGACCGCATCACGAATAATCTTGTGGGCCTTCTTCTTGTCCAGACGATTGACCGTCTTGCTATAGAGAAGACAGGCAAAGTCCGTGTGGATGCCCTCATCACGAGCAATAAACTCGTTGGAGAGAGTGAGACCGGGCATTAGACCACGTTGCTTGAGCCAGAAGATCGCGCAGAATGCTCCTGAGAAGAAGATACCTTCTACTGCCGCAAACGCCAGAAGACGCGTGGAGAACGACTCATCCTTGTTGTCAATCCACTGGAGAGCCCATTCGGCCTTCTTCTTCACACAAGGAATCGTATCAATGGCTCTTAGTGTATTTGCCTTTTCTTCCTTGTCTTGGATGTAGGTATCAATGAGAAGACTGTAAGTCTCACTGTGAATCGCCTCTAGAAGATTCTGGCAGGCATAGAAGAACTTCGCCTCAGGCCACTTCACCTCACGACTAAAGCACATGGCTAGATTCTCCATCACGATTCCATCGGAACCAGCGAAGAAACCGAGAATATTCTTAATAAAATACCGCTCATTGTCGGTGAGTTTTTCCCAGTCTTTCATATCCTTAGAAAGATCAATCTCCTCAGGCGTCCAGAAGACTGCCATGTGTTGCTTGTATTTGGCCCAGAGATCTGGATGACGGATGGGGAAGATCACGAAGCGATCGTCCACATCATTGAGAAGAGGTTCAGGAAGAAGAGGTTTAGAGGGTTCTACCACTTCAGTCCCCTCCGCAGGAGCAGCAGAAGGAAGAACCATAGGCTCTACATCTGCTTCCTTTCCAATAGATGCCTTTCTCTTGCCTCGGAGGTTGGGGGATTGCGTAGGTGTTTTCTGAGTGGGTGTCTTTGAACGAGACTTGGGTCTCTCAGGCTCTAGGATCGCGACTGTAATCGTATCATGAATCGGTGCAAATGTAACATTGGTGTCCATCTTGGTCTGGGAGCTTGCCGTATTTTTACCTGAGAAAGGAGTTTCCATTTACCCCCGAACGGTAATTTTTGGAACCTCAATTTTTGTTTCCTTTCTTCAGTAGATATGAAAACCAACTGGACGAATGTATTGATCGGTGCTGCGGTTGTTTTCGCTGTGTATGTATATTTTTTCAGATCTACGGTTCCTAGTTACGAGGGCTTTGAATCTGGTCCTGGCGCCATTCTAGGAATGGTCTTCGCAGGAATCATGGGTGTGGGTATTTTGATTGCGTTTTTTGCTGGGATGAGTGAGGCTGCGACACAGTAAACAAAATAAAAATTGAATCTTGTTGGGAAGTTGAAGTTCTCAACAAGAATGCAATATATTTATAACTTTCCTGAACTCAGACCAAGTGTCTGGGCTGGCAATATGGACTGGTTCCGTGCTCAACAAACCTTCCAAACGAAACTGTCTGAACTGCAAGGAGTTCAACGGATTGTTGTCAATGGACCCTTCTATGTTTATAAAGAACTTCAAGACAAGTTCCAAACTCGGTGTGGATTGCCCATTGTGCCCAGAGAAGAAGTTGGGCCTTCTCTTCCTTCAAATACTCTAGCACTCTACTTTGTGGAGTATCCTACGAGTCTGCAACAGTTTACTCGGGATTTTGGACTTCAAATCTGTGAATATGGAAAAATCCTGTCTCTTGAATAGAATGAAAGGAGGAGGTGTGGCCAAACTACCTTTGAATTCAGGCACAACAAATGGTGCTCAACTCCAAGCAGAGTGGGACTTCAAATACATTTCATGCCATGGTTATATAAATAACCGTATTTTTGTTGTTCCTGAGAAGACTTATATCTATTTTACAACAAAAGCTGGTGAGTTTGCAACTATAGAGGAACAAGCAGAAATCCATAACTTTATTTATAATCTCTTAGACAGTTCTGAGAAATGGTGGAACAACATTTATAAGGCAATGAAAGATAAAGGGCTTTTTCATGAGCAAGTCTATAATCCTCGTGTGACTCCTGGTCCTGTAAACAATGCTGCTCAAAAAAGAGCATTCTATGCACCGGGTGATATTATTCAGGATTTAAACCTTGTGTTCAAGAACAATGCTGTGAAGCCTATTTTTCCCATGGGGGCCTTTCAAATCCCTATCCGCTCATCCTTGAAGGAAGCCATTGATACTTTTAATGAAAATGGGGGAAAAGTGGTTGATGCCACAACAGACAGCACTTATTTTAACAATGATATAAATCTTTTTAGGGAACGAATCTTTGGACAAAAGATAAAAGAGTGGACGCTTTATGATGCTATAGAAAATTTAGGATCTTTCGGAAGCAAGAAACGACTCATTGTTGTAGACGCCTGTAGAGTGCCAACATCTGTAAAGAGTTTAGCGAATATGTCAAAAGAAAGTGTTCTTGCAGAAAGACGGCTCAGTCGCTCATTGAGTGTCTCTGGGAGATCGTATGAAGAAGGGGCAGCATGTGTTTTGCCTCCTTCCGTCCATACCATAAATAGGAGTTCACTATTACACGTGAAGAAAGTATTGAACCCCCCACCTCTTCCTGGAACCCCTCAAGATGCCTTACTGAAAGCGATTAATAAACTCTTGGACGGCCTTTATGATGAAGGAGTTCGGAAACCAGCAAGCAGTGACCTGCTTTCCACTGTTCTTGCCAAAGCAGCGGCAGCAGAAAGGCCAATTCGTGGAGGAAAACGAAAGACAAAGAAGCAGTTGAGAAAAAAGAGATCTACCCGCCGTCGTTAAAGTGCCTCATAAAACTGATGAACCTTAGGGTGCGTTTTAAAAGCACTTGGTTCAATGTCCCAAATATACAAACTCTCTAGATTCTTGACTCTGGACAAGGCTACATAGGCTTGTCCATATTCAAAGGTAGATGTCCCAATGTCAATCAGAGCACAATCCAGAGTGGCACCTTGTGCCTTGTGGATGGTAATCGCATAGGCAAGTTTGAGAGGAATCTGCTTTCTTCCAACACCTTCCAAATCTTCACACTCCCATGTGGATGGAGAAATAGAAATCTCTCCACCCGTTTTGAACTTGACAAGAGGCGCACCAGAAGGTTCAAACCCTGTCACAACTCCCCGAGAGCCATTGACAAGACCTGCTTCATGGTCCAGATTGACAAGTAGCATCACTTGGGCACCTACAGCAAGAACAAGTTCTGCCATATACTGTCCATCACGATCCAACTTCTCAATGGCTCGTTTCACATCAGGAGATGACTCTGTAAGACCTTTTGTTTGTTGAATCGGTGCAAAGACTGTCTCTGCCTTGAACAATCTTCGTTCTCCCTTGAGTGCTCGTAGATTCCGATCATTAATATTGTCCACTTCAGCACGTCGGGTAAAGAGAAGAGTAGGTTTGATTTGAAGATTCTGCCAAGACCGATCTTGACGTTTTGCCAGAATCTGTAGACTTTCTTCTGATAAAGATCCATATCGCGCTTCTCCAAGAATCTTTTGAAAGACAGGATCTTCTTGTCTCAGAATCTGTGTGAGTTGTATTGTCTCCTGCACAATCATCTTCCAAAGTGGAGACTCAAAGACAAACTGAGTTTCTACATCTTTCTCTTTGTTTACAGGCGGTAGTTGATAAAAGTCACCTACAAAGACCATTTGTAGGCCACCCATGGGCTTCTCGGATCGTCGGAGAATGCGAGCCACTGTATCCAGTTTTATCAACAGTTCGGGAGTGAGCATACTGACTTCATCTAGAACAAGAATATCCGTTCCAAGCCACCGACGAAGCACTTTTCCTGCACGGCGGATGCTCGCAGCCATTACGAGTGGCGGATCCCGACCAAGACCAATCCCTGCCCAGGAATGAAGAGTTTTGGCAAAGCGACCAATCAAGAGTGCTGCACAGCCTGTCATGGCCGTAATCGCAACATCCCTGCCTGTGGCTTGAGGAACATTTTCATAGAGGAACCGGAGAAGAAAGGATTTTCCGGTTCCTCCAGGACCTGTGAGAAAGATAGACTTTCCATCACAAATAGCCTGATACGCCTTTCGTTGTTCTTCTGTGAGAGTTTCCATATAGATTCTGAATGAACAAAAAAGGCAATCCAATTTTTAAGGCATCAATGATAAATCTGAGGGAGTTTCTCCAAGATCTCTGCCATTGTCATCTTGATATCTTTGCCTGAAACACCAAACAACTTGCATCCATCCTTGTTCAGACGAATACTGCGATCTCCCAAATCCAAACGATACTCTTGTTTATGTTCCTCTAGAAACGCCTCAAAGAACTGTTGAAAGGTAGACTCCTTTGGGAGATTCCTTGCTTCTAGCCAATGCCGAAGAACTGCCTTGGATTTTAGTTGTGTCTCACTCAAATCTTCCAACTCCTGCTTCATCTTGAACTCCACTAACTTCAGACGATTCAACGCCTGAAGAACTTGATCTTCAGCCTTGCTTGCTTTTTCTTTGAGAGTTGAGAGTGCATTTTCAATCTCATTATCCTCTGTATCTGATAGTTCCATGCCCTACAAAATCCCAAGGTTTCCACTCAACTTTTATGGCTCAATGGAACTTTCCATTTTGGAAGCCACGAGACTAATAGGATTGTGAACAGCAATCCATGCCCATAACAAAGGTTTTCCTTGGCTCTCTTCACAGGCTTTGATACTGACAAACCAATGAGTTGGAACACACAACATGGTTCCGGGTCTCACCTTGATAGTAATATATTTGATCTCTCCCACAAGAGGTGTATCTTGCACTGTAAATCGCTCAGGGAATCGTCCTCTCCAACCCTTTGGCAAAAACTGTTCTTGATGTTCTGTCATTAAAGTGACTTCCAGACATCCTGAGGTTGGATAGACGATAGTTGTAATGGCAGTTGTTTTCCGAAGACCCTTTTCTCCAATCCAGGCCTCTGTAGAAACGCTGTGAATCATCTCCCACCAACTGTTGGAAAACAGTTTGGAAAACCAGTGATGTTCAGCCCAAACCTGTAATCCTGTTTCATTTGCCAATACAGTGGCGGATTTGTGTGACATTTTTACAGTGGGTTTGGGATTTGACAGGTAGATAGAAAGGTTCACCTGTGATTCTACAGGAAAGGAGAGCATGCGAGGATTTTGTTTGAGAACTTCGGGAGTAAAGAGTTTCGGATTTCCTATACTTCGGACAACCACAGGAGAATGTTCGGATAACAGTTTTGGAAGATCAGAGATTTGTGTCGATTCTATCTGCAAAATATTATACTGTTCTATGGCCTGGCGATAAAACACTATAAGCACAATCAAAGCAACAACGAGGACAACAAAGATTTCTATCATTTTCTAGAGTCCCTCTTCTTCTTGGAGTTCCGTCTCGTTTGTGATGTCAGCGACCGCGAGTTGAGACAGTTCGTGCAACTCTTGAAGAGACCCGGGATGAACTGATTTTGCTGGATTTTCTGTATTTCCGCATTGGACAGTTTCTTGGTGCTCTTGCGAGTCTTCCCATTTTCTGTCAGTTCCACAGTCTTGGATCCCTTTCCATTCTTTATCTCTACTATGTTCTTCTTCATCTTCTTCTCTCCATTTTCCATCACTTCGTGAACCTGTGTGCTGCTGTATTGAAACACCATTCTCTACTCTCTTTCTATATCTTGTCTTCAGAATCCTCTTCCTCCTAGGTTTTATGGGTGTTACACTCCTGCGACCTGTGATCCGTCGTGTTTTTCCTCCAAGACCCCTTAAAGTCTTTGTTCCATTCATTAGAAGGGATATGGATTTTTCCTTTCCATATAAGACGCTTCCTTTAAATGAAGAACAATCACAAGCCGTTCTTCGGGATCCCGATGTTCATCAACGGATCATTGCATCAGCAGGGTCCGGGAAGACAACAACATTGACAGCACGGATTGCTTGGCTTATCACACAATACAAAGTAAAACCAGAGAGCATTGTTCTCATGACATTCTCACGAAATGCTGCACATCAAATGGTGACCCGAATAGAAAGTTTGATTGGTCCCACAAAGGTCTGGGCAGGGACATTTCATGGACTTGCGCGGAGTTTGTTGAAGACCTATGATTCTCAACAACTGAATACTCTGTATTTTGTGGATGAACTCATTCAAATGGGGATTCAATGGCTTCTCACAAAAAAAGGAAGAGAATGGGTTGGCAAGTTGCGGTATATTGTGGTGGATGAGTTTCAAGACATCAATGCCAACCAGTGGAAAATGGTGGAAAAAATGCTTCACCCAGGGGCTAGACTTTTAGTTGTCGGAGATGATTCTCAAAATATCTATACATGGCGTGGCAGTGATGTCAAGTTTATTTTGGAGTTGGATAAGAAAGTCCCTGGGCTTGTAGATGATCAACTCCGAATGAACTATCGTTCTACAGATCAAATCATTGTAGCAGCAAATGCTGTAATGAAATACATTCCTACGCTGCCATGGAAGAAAGCCATGATGGGATCAGGGAAGTTGGGAAGAAAACCCGATATTCACTTCTTCTGGCACTTGAAAGACGAAACACGATGGATTCTTAATACTATTAAACAGATTCATAAAGTCAATCCTTCTTTGACAATTGCCATATTAAGTCGGACAAACTTGGATTTGTTTCGCATAGAAGAAGAGTTTTTGAATGAAAATATAAACTATCATATGTGCGATTGTGGAAATGAAACGGAGAAGATGGATTGGGCTGTGGATTTGGTCACACTGCATGCAAGTAAGGGGCTTGAATGGGATATTGTCTTTGTCGTTCATTGCAACGATGAAGTATTTCCTTCCAGTAAGAAAAAAGAAGAGATTATTTGTGAACGAAGACTGTTTTATGTGGCTGTGACACGAGCGCGAAAACACTTGTTCTTGACTTACACAAAGAATGAAAGGGATTTATCACGTTTTATACGAGAGATTCCTAGCCGCTTCTTAACATATCATGGGTTAGCACGATATTGTCTCTCAGAAGCCGAGTTAAATGAAGGAGTTCCTACACTAGAAACTCTTCTGGGATCGTTTAGTGCAGATGATTTTCATGAACTCCGAGAGAAAAACTACCTAGATTGGCTTCATATAGACAACATCCGAGAATTCAAGTTGTTTCCTTCAGGAGAGTTCTGGGGGCTCCCTCCTTGGGCCAAAAAAGCCGATATGGCAAAAGACTTTCTCCGATTTCTTCGCACGTATATCAAACGGTGTTTTGTTCAGAAAACCAGTGAAGGTGAATACCGAGACCCTCTTGCAGAACGACTGTTGTTCACACTTCGTATTTTTTCAGAAGATCGGGAGTTTTGGGACCTTTGGAAAGATGAGTTATATCAGTTGATTGACGAAAAGTTTAACAATGATACAGCAGCCAAAGTGCCTCCACCCATTGACTATGCAACAATCAGTGAATGGGCAAAAGCACACAATGTATATTGGTCCCCCCAAGATATTTTAAAAGCCACAAGTTTGGTTGCCAAGATTCGCGGACAGTTACGCCCTCTGCGATTTATAGACTATCAGTTTCAAGAGTTTGTGATTGCTCCTGCTCGGTTTGTTGTTCCAACAGAACAACGCGGAGAGATTCTCAAAAGTTGGAGAAAAGTGAAGAATCTCTCCATAAGCAACAGTGAAATTCTGGAGGATATTTGGAAACTCTCTACACTTCCTCTTGTTGCAGAGGGAAGGAATGGACCTTTATACCGTGTGTCCAAAATGAAAGAAAACTTTGAAGATCCAGAGTTCTTAGAGTATTTGATGCTTTTAGAAACCACATTGGATTCTTGGAGTCATTCATTTGCAAATACTGATGTAGGATTGGAAGTCATGATGGAAGGAATCCAACCAGAAACTATTGATATTGTTTCCGATGGAGTTTTTTGGAGAATCGCAGGAGATGAGAAAGAACGATACAACTCATTGAAGTTGCTCCTATTAGCCATGGCGGCTGGATTTGCGCAACATCAAGGGACCCATGTGCATTCTATTGGAATGATTTATCCATTAGAAGGAAGATGTATAACCCTACGTTTGCCAAACCATTGGCCTACGTTGGTTTTTTCTATTTATGAAAAGGCTCAGAGATTTACTTAGACTTGCGTTGTTTGCGAGTTTTGCGTTTGCCTCCCACTGTCGCATTTGCATTTTTATTCTTGCGACTATTGTTTGGAACATTCCCATTCTTTTGTTGATTGTTTTTAGGTGCATTTGCAGATTTGTTTAGATTGTTTGTGGGTGTAGCATTCTTGTTAGGACTTGTATTTGGAAGTGTCGGGGCTTTATTTTGGTTATTCACTGCGGCATTGTTTTGATTGTTTCGTCTATTTCTATTTTGATTATTTCCAGCATTAGAACCGTTATTAGAACCAGCATTAGAACCAGCATTAGAACCAGCATTAGAACCAGCATTAGAAC
>JACCDP011082082.1_pt1 | contig 43330 bp, 35 predicted proteins | sample 7445841 | NCBI WGS metagenome assembly JACCDP01 (sample SAMN15323441, study PRJNA562643) | freshwater metagenome | isolation source: river surface water | place: USA:Blue River Watershed | collected 2017-08-17
GGAACCTGGATTTTTGCTGCATTAATTGCCATTTTAGCGATAACGTCAACCGTGTTCTTAAAATCAGGCACTACTGACTCAGACAAAGGATTATTACAAAAAGTAAATACTTCAGCAACTGCACCTTTAACTGCACCTGCACAACCACAATCTGCTCCAGCAATGGCTACTCCGCCGCCGCCAGCAAATACAAAGAAATAAAGACCATTTGGAGCAATCAAACGAAAGTTCGCATTGCCTTCATTTATAATAAATTTATCCTAAATCCTTCTCTTTCAAAGGGAGGGATTTTTTATTTATGGACTACAAAACTTAACTTTACCCTACCCTTTTATAAAAATAATTAAGGGGAAATCCCAATGAAAAAATTGTTTCTGCTCGCTTTTCTTATTATCATCAGTTATGAAGCATATATAATCTTTATAAAAGCTACTACATTTCCCGAAGCACAGGTTAGTTTTCATTATGACAAAAGCACCATGTCGATAAATGACTTAGGTGATAGCTTGGTAGCACATTACATTATACCAGAAAAAATAAGCTTCACCCTACTTGCCCCACTATTTGATATTCAAAATAAAACCAGATCCGGGTCCTTCCTAGTTAAGAAAAATGCGAACTTACTTTCAATTTTACGCATGCTTCGCAACAACCAACAACCCATTGTAAAATTTATATTAAACAAAGTAAGAACCAAGGGGGATTTAGCAAAATTAATCTCTACCACTTTTACCACCGATAGTACTGAAGCTGTCATGTTTTTGAATAGTAATGACTCATTGGCGCCATTCAATATTGACACCGCACAATTATTCACTTTATTTATTCCAAATACCTACGAGTTTTATTGGAACACATCCATGTCCAAATTATTAAAAAAAATGAAAGAGGCACATGGCAAATTTTGGAATTCGAATAACAGAAATAACAAAGCAGTAAACACTGGATTAACGCAACAACAAGTATACACCCTTGCTTCCATTGTGGAAGAAGAAACGAATAATGATTCTGATAAAATTTTAATTGCAAGCGTATACCAAAATAGACTTAAAAAAAGTATGCCATTGCAAGCATGCCCAACCATTAAGTATGCAATGCAAGATTTTACCATTACGCGTATTTATGAAAAATACTTAACCAACCCTTCGCCCTATAATACCTACCAAAATTTAGGTTTGCCACCGGGTCCAATTTGCACGCCATCGCCTAATACGATTGACTTAGTATTGAATGCCCCTAAAACGGATTACCTTTACTTTGTTGCAAAAGCAGACTTTAGTGGGTACCACCATTTTAGCAGCACATATGAAGAACACAATCGTTATGCGAAAGAATACCAAAAAAAGCTAGACGAATACCAAGCAAAAAAGAAACTAAAAGTAGATAATAAATGATTGAAATAACAATAACGATCATTTTAAAAATTAAAATTTGAACAAACTATTCGACATATTAAATAAGCTCATTCAGCCAATCCTTCAATTTTTAAAGCAAAAAGCGAAGTTGGTTTATATCCCAGGATTTGAAAGGGTGAACTTATACCAAGTAATCAAATTTCTATACACGCAACTTAATACCATTGGGTTATATGATCGAGCTTCAGCAATTTCATTCAATTTAATTATGGCACTTCCTGCCTCCTTTTTATTTTTATTTTCAATCATACCCTATTTTCCAAAAACATTAAAAATAAAAAAGCAAATACTTTCCATTTTTAAAGATATTTCACCCAACTCAAGTACTTATCGTTTCCTACTAGACATAATTAATGATTTACTGAGTCAACATGTGGGTATATTTTCATTCGGTTTCTTATTATTACTTTTTTATGCTTCTAATGCCATGACTGGAATTATTCGCAGCTTTGACAAATCATACATGGAACATAAACCATTTTTTTTGCACCAACGCTGGCGTGCCATAAGACTTACGCTCATATTAATCTTATTGGTGTTTGCGAGTTTATTGGTATTGATTGGACAGGATCAGTTAACTACTTTATTAAGAGAGGTTTTTGATATCAAACGTAAAACCATCATACCTTATTGGAACTTTATAAGATGGGGAATCATTATTTTATTACTATTTTTTGGTAATGCATTTATTTATAAATACGCCCCCCATATCAAAGAAAGATGGTCCTTATGGTCGCCGGGTGCTATCCTTTCCACCTTTTTGATGTTAGCTACCACCTTAGGCTTTTCTTATTGGGTAAATAATTTTAGCAGCTATAGTAAAATTTATGGCTCTATTGGAACCGTATTAGTAGTCATGACTTTGGTATACTTAAATGCACTCATTCTACTTATTGGATTTGAATTGAATGTGAGTATTGAAGTACTAAAAAAAGAGCAGCATTAATTAGACTTGCGCTAATCAATGCTGCTCTTTAAAATTTTATGCGATACTACTATTATAGAAACTGCTACTTATTCGCCATATCTGGAATCTCTGCTGACTTATAAGCTCCAGCATCTAACTTCGCTTTTGTTTCGCTAAATGCTTTCAAAGTTAAATCAATCTCCTCCTGCGTGTGCTCAGCAGTCGGAATCAACCTGTAAATAATATGTCCTTTAGGTATCACAGGATAAACAACTATTGAGCAGAAAATTTTATAGTTCTCTCTTAAGTCCATCACCATTAGCGTTGCTTCTTCAACACCTCCTTTCATATAAACTGGTGTTACTACGGAATCTGTTTTCCCAATATCAAAACCTCTTTCCTTCAACCCTTTTTGTAAAGCAAGGGCATTTTTCCACAAATTTTCCTTTAAGTGAGGCTGTGTTTGTAATAACTCTAACCGTTTTAAGTTTCCAACCACATAAGGCATGGGTAAACTTTTTGCAAATATTTGAGAACGGATATTGTAACGGATATAATCAATAATCGTTTTAGGGCCTGCCATAAAAGCACCTATCGATGCCATACTTTTTGCAAAAGTGGAAAAGTACAAATCAATACCATCTTGACATCCTTGCTCCTCACCTGCACCGGCACCAGTTTTACCTAATGTACCAAATCCATGTGCATCATCCACCAACATTCTGAATGGCACTTTTGATTTTAAATCAACAATTTCCTTCAGCTTACCTTGGTCACCAGCCATACCAAATACACCTTCTGTAATTACTAAAATTCCACCAGATTGCTGTTTTTCAATTAAGGCCTGTGCGCGGTGTAATTGCTTTTCACAATCTTCTACGTCATTGTGCTTAAAAACAAAACGATGCCCCGGCAACATTCTTAAACCATCAATAATACATGCATGACACTCCGCATCATATACAACCACATCATGACGACCACAAATTGCATCAATGGCACTCATGATTCCTTGATAGCCATAATTCATTAAAATGGCATCTTCCTTATTTTCAAAACTAGCCAACTCCGCTTCTAGTTGTTCATGCAAATCACTATTTCCACTCATCATCCTAGCACCCATCGGTAATGCCAAACCATATTTAGCACTTGCATCCGCATCTGCTTTTCGCACTTCCGGATGATTGGCCAAGCCCAAATAATTATTCAAACTCCAAACAATCATTTCCTGACCTCTAAACTTCATTTTAGAACCAATCTCCCCTTCTAACTTTGGGAAGGCAAAGTAACCATGTGCTCTTTCACGATGTTGCCCAATAGGGCCATAGTTTTTAATGAGTCTTTCAAAAATATCCGCCATAATAAGTGTGATTAAGTTATGCAAATTTAATAAAATTTTAGGTTTAAAACACTAATAATTAGCTGTAATTTGCAGCATCATTTAAACAAGAATTTATGCGATTTACACTTTTGTTAATAGTAGGCTTGATAGCAACGCAAACCTTTGCTCAAAAAGCCAACCCAGTTAAAGCAACAGATACAAAACCAAAATTAGTAGTAGGCATCGTCGTTGATCAAATGCGATGGGACTACGTCAATAAATTTAAATCCTTCTTTAAAACACAGAATGGCTTTTTAAAGATGATGAATCAAGGAGCAAGTTGTAATAATAATCTGATCTCCTATTTACCTACTGTCACTGCTTGTGGACATACAGCAGTGTATACAGGAAGCACGCCAGCCATTCATGGCATCACGGGCAATAGTTGGTATGATAATATTCAGCAGCGAATGGTGTATTGTGTTGAAGATAATTCAGTTCAAGCCGTAGGTATCGAAAATAGCAGTGCAGGAAAAATGAGCCCATTGAATGTTTGGACTACGACCCTCGGAGATGAGCTAAAATTAGCTACCAATTTTAAAAGCAAAGTGTACGGTGTTTCCTTAAAGGATAGAGGCGCGATCATTCCCGCAGGACATGCTGCAGATGGCGCTTTTTGGTATGATAGCAAATCAGGTAATTTTATCAGCTCCACTTATTATGGGAAAACCCTTCCAACATGGTTAACCAACTATAATAATGCAAAAAAAGTAGATAGCTTTTATAAACTAGGTTGGAGCTTAAGCTTGCCAGTATCAGTTTATGAAGCCAATTGCGATAATGACCAGAATGAATATGAATCTAAACCATTTGGTAAAGAAGTCAATGGCTTCCCTTATAATTTAATCTCCTATCTTGGAAAAGACTATGGAAAAGTGTCTAGCACACCCTATGGCAACAATCTAGTTTTAGATATTGCCACCCAAACCCTAATTAATGAAAAAATGGGACTAGATGACATTACCGATTTATTGGCGGTAAGTTTTTCCTCTCCTGATTATATTGGACATGCCTTTGGTCCCAATTCATGGGAGACATTGGATGGCTATATTAAATTAGATGAACTATTGGCGCAATTTTTTACTACCCTTGATCAGCAAGTTGGGAAAGACAACTATACTGTTTTCTTAACTGCCGACCATGCAGTTGCCCCTATTCCAGGATATGCGCAAAAGCATAAAATACCAGCTGGTACAATTACAGATGATGGTATTAAAAATGAACTTGGTAAAATGCTAACTGCTAAAGGATTGAATCCAAAATTAATTTCAGCAATTACCGAATTCAATATTTACCTTAACCATAATTTGATGGATAGCCTTCAAGTTACGCAAGAAAAATTAAACAGCCTGATCACCAATTATCTTGAACAAAAAAGTAATATTATTCAAGTGGTTGAATCGCGTAAAGCTGCATATGCCCCCTTACCACAAAGTATCAGAGAGCGAATAGTCAATGGATTTAATCCACAAAGAAGTGGCGATTTAATGTTCATTACAAAATCAGGTGTGGTTGGCGGTGGTAATACCGGAACAGGTCATGGCGTATTTTATAATTATGACGCACATATTCCTTTATTGTTTTATGGAAAAGGGATCAAGAAGGGTCAGGTAAATAATGTGAACTACATGACGGATATCGCTCCTACCATTACCACATTATTAGGAATTCAGATGCCAAGTGGTAGTATTGGAAAGCCCATTTTGGAAGTAATTCAATAATTATCGCATAAATATGATATCTATCAATCCTAACTAAACCATATAATTAAATAAATTATATTAAATTGCATTTAGAAATCAAATCTATTACCATAAAAAATTTAACCATGAAAAAAATAGCCATTTTTTTATTAGCCGGTTTACTTTCACTTTCTACCACTGCTGTTATGGCCAATTGCGATGGAAAATGCAAAGACAAAACCAAATGTACTGAATGTAAAAAGAAAGAAACCAAAGATCCTAAAGCTCATAAATGCACTAAAGAATGTATGAAAGACGGCAAATGTGCTGAAATGAAAAAAGATACTAAAGGAAAAGGTAAAGGATAATTAATCGTACTATTCCATATAAAAAAAGCGATCCCGATAAACGGGATCGCTTTTTTTATAAGCAATATTTTGCTATTCAATAGTAAATTCAACTACCCAAGCTTTGCTTTCAAATTCGCATCCAATGCATCCAAGAACTCTTCAGTATAAACATAGTGATCGCCATGTTTAACCTTGTTACCATGTACACATACTGCTAAATCTTTAGTCATTATACCAGACTCCACTGTTTCCACACAAACATCTTCCAATGCTTTAGCAAAACGAATTAATTCTTGGTTATTATCTAATTGGCCTCTGAACTCCAACCCTCTCGTCCAAGCAAAGATAGATGCAATAGGGTTTGTAGAAGTTCTGTTTCCTTTTTGGTGCTCACGGAAGTGACGTGTCACGGTTCCATGTGCCGCCTCTGCTTCCATTACTTTTCCATCAGGTGTAATTAAAGTTGAAGTCATCAAACCTAATGAACCAAACCCTTGAGCAACGGTATCTGATTGTACGTCACCATCATAGTTTTTACAAGCCCATACAAAATTACCATTCCACTTTAATGCACTCGCCACCATATCATCAATTAAACGGTGTTCGTAGGTAATACCTGCAGCCTCATACTTCGCTTTAAATTCTCCTTGGTACACTTCTTCAAAAATATCTTTGAAACGACCATCATATTTTTTTAAGATGGTATTTTTTGTTGATAAATATAAAGGCCATTTTTTAACCAAGGCTTGGTTAAAACAAGCACGTGCAAAACCATAGATACTTTCGTCGGTGTTGTACATCGTTAACGCAACGCCATCCCCTTTAAAATTGAATACTTCAAATTCTTGCACTGTTCCGTCCTCTCCTTCAAACTTCACGGTTAATTTACCTTTGCCTTTTGTTACAAAGTCGGTTGCACGGTATTGATCACCAAATGCATGACGACCAATACAAATAGGTGCTGTCCAGTTAGGTACCAAACGAGGCACATTACTACATACAATGGGCTCTCTAAAAACAGTACCATCTAAAATATTACGAATAGTCCCATTGGGGCTCTTCCACATTTGTTTTAACTTGAATTCTTCCACTCTTTGTTCGTCAGGTGTAATAGTCGCGCATTTGATACCAACGCCATATTGTTTAATCGCATTAGCAGCGTCAATTGTTACTTGGTCATTCGTTTCATCTCGGTACTCCATTCCTAGATCATAATACTTAATATCAATCTCTAAATAAGGAAGAATTAATTTGTCCTTTATGAACTTCCATATAATTCTGGTCATCTCATCTCCATCCAATTCAACAACTGGATTAGCTACTTTAATTTTTTGTCCCATAATGTTTGAAATTTAATGCACAAATGTACAAAAACTACGCTTAAAAAGCGCCTTTATTCGCCTTAAATCAGGGGGAATTACCCCGCATTCCTATGCATGAAAACGGATATGATTAGGCGCCCTTATGATTTACAATTAAAACGGGAATACTTACTTTATGCCTTACCGACTCGATGGTTTCTCCAAAAATATAGTCCTTCCAACCTTGGTGCCTGTGACCGCCCATCACGAGTAATTGCGCGTCGCATTCATGCACAATACGTACTATTTCCTTTACCCTATTTTTATAGCCCAAACAAGTTTTCACTTGATAGCCTTTGTTGATAAGTGCATTTGCATATGTATCCAATCTTTCTTGGTCTTTTCTGGTTTCGGCATCATCACTCGCATCCTGTAAATAATTAGCAGTGACACTTTCAACAATATGTATAAAAATGAATTGGGTATCCTGGTGAGGCGTATGTTCAAAACCACTTGGATGGGCTTGTTGTATCGCCTTCTTGATCAGCTTTGCATCTGTTACAGAAAAATCTACAGCGATTGCAATGCGATGCACCGGCAAATCATCCGACCAATCTAATTCAATGGGCATGCCATGAAAATCTGTTTCGGATTGTGGTTTATTCTTTAAGGTTAAGGGATAAAATGTAATGAACAATAGTAGCGCTAAAAATAGCACCACCAATAATACTAGCCCAATTTTTAAAATCAATGAATTTGAATTTTGAAAAAAATCACCCACAAAATCAATCACCAAATGACTATTTAAATAAACCAAAATAGCGGCAATGATCCATGCAAATATTTTAATTTTTATACCAATAGCATATTCTCCCATTTTATTTTTATCACTTACAAAATGAATTAAGGGTATAACCGCAAATCCTAATTGCAAACTCAAAATAACTTGACTAAACACCAATAAGGCATCTACTCTTTCCTCACCCATTATTCCAATCACCAATACGGCAGGCGTGATGGCTAATAAACGCGTGAGCAATCTTCTGATCCAGGGGTTCAATCTTAATTTCAAATATCCTTCCATGACTATTTGCCCGGCCAATGTTCCAGTAACTGTTGAGCTTTGACCAGCCGCAATTAATGCAATTGCAAATAAGATAGGTGCCAACTTTGAACCAAGTAGTGGCGCTAATAACGAATGCGCCTCTTCTATTTTCGCTACCCCTTGATGCCCTGTATAAAAAAAAGTGGATGCTGCTAAAATAAGTATTGCAGCATTGACGAAAAAAGCCAAATTTAAAGCAACTGCACTGTCAATAAAATTATATAAGATGGATTTTCGAATTCCCTTGGGGGTTCTGTCAATTTTTCGCGTTTGCACTAAAGCCGAATGCAAATATAAATTATGCGGCATCACTGTAGCCCCAATGATTCCAACTGCAATGTATAAAGCGGTTGGTGATAATTTTGTTGGGATGAACCCCACTATTGCTTGAGACAAATCAGGCTTCGCTATAAATAATTGTGCTAAAAAACTAAACCCAATGGTCGCAACCAATAAAATAATAAAGGCCTCCATTTTCCGAATACCATAGCGTTGTAAAAGCAAAAATAAAAACGTATCTAAAACAGTAATACAAGTGCCATACATTAAAGGAATACCTGTTAGCAACTTAATCCCAATGGCCATTCCTAAAACTTCTGCTAAGTCGGTCGCCGCTATCGCTAATTCTGCTAAAATGTATAAAGCAAAGTTAACAGCCGGAGGATAAGTTTCGCGATTGGCTTGTGCCAAATCCAAGCGTCTAACAATGCCCAGTCTTGCGCTTAAGCTTTGTAAAAGAATCGCCATGATATTACTTAAAAGCAAAATCCAAATAAGTTGATACCCAAATGCAGCGCCGCCTTGTAAATCAGTGGCCCAATTGCCTGGATCCATATAACCCACGCTTACCAAATAAGCGGGACCGATAAAGGCAAGAAATTTACGCCAGCCACGTTTATTTTGTACTGGGACGGATTCATGTAAAGTATCAAGTGATTTGTTAGACATAGGATACCCTAAATTTAATCATAAATCCCTTGTAGAACTGCATATGAAAGCCTATTTTAGTGAAAATTTACTAAATGCGTAAAGGGACCTTTATTTTTTGTCTGGTATTGTTATTTTCTTGCGGTGAAAAAAAAACCGATTTGACAGGCAATACCCCCCTAAAAATTAATGATTTTAATAAGGCATTTAAACTTGCGACCCTTCCTGTCTCTATCACGGATACGAACCTTACTAAATTTACTGACACTGTACAAATAGGCCGCAAAGCATTAGTACAATTTATACCTGACTCCATTGTTGAACAAATTATTGCCACCAAGGATGAAAAAGCAATTTTACACCCAATTTTAAAAATTGAAAAAGAAGAAGAATATTATTTATTGCTAAATGTGGCGCATCCCACAAAACAGGATATTGCCGTGGTTGTTTTTAGTAAAAAAAATAAATATTTAGGTTTTAAAGTTGTTGCAGCATTTGATGAGCAGCAAAAAAATTCAAGACTATATGGCAAAACCTTAACCATCAATAAAGAACCGACATTTTTAGTCGCTGAAAATAAAATGGGAGAAGATAATGCAGCCAGTTATGAAAAAAAGGGATGGGCATATTCCGATAGTATTTTTAAACTCATCTTTTTTGATAGCAATAAAAAACCAAACTCTAGTGTGATCATCAATCCAATAGATACATTGCCAACCATGAATACTTATAGTGGCGACTATGCGAGAGATAGTAAAAATTTCATTTCAATTCGAGATTTAGCTACCCCCAATAAATATCAGTTTTTTTTACATTTTGAAAAACAAAATGGCGACTGTGTGGGTGAACTAAAAGGGCTTTTAAATTTTACAAAAAACAAGGCGACTTATACTGAAAAAGGCGACCCCTGCATCATACATTTCACCATTACAGGGAATGTTATCGCAATTAAAGAAGAAGGCAATTGTGGTAATCACCGCAACATGACCTGCTATTTCAATGACAATTACGACAAAAAAAGGAAGCGGAATAAGAAGAAATAATCCACATTTTTGGTTATTAAAGTCATCTTTTCCACAGTTTAATGTGTAAAATGTACATTTTAACTAAATACCATTATATTGCAGGCCTATTATCAAACCAAGATTTATGAGTTTTAGAAACTATCAGGTGCCATATGAGATAAATGAACAGTTTAAGAAGAAGGCGGCTTATTTTTCTATGGAATTTGCAATACATCAGCCTTTGAAAATTTACAGTGGTGGGTTGGGCTTTCTGGCTGGTTCTCATTTAAGAAGTGCTTTTGAGCTAAACCAAAATTTAATTGGAGTTGGTATTTTATGGAAGTATGGCTATTATGATCAAGCAAGAAACCAAGACCAAACTTTGCAGGTCACCTTTATGGAAAAAATATATAGTTTCTTGGAAGACACTGGTATTAAATACCAAATTTTGATTCATGACCATCCTGTTTGGGTAAAAGCCTACTATTTAGCACCCAATACTTTTTGTAGCGCACCTTTATTTTTATTGAGTACGGACTTACCTGAAAACGATTATGTATCTCAAACAATCACACACCGTTTATATGACGCCAATGTTGCAACCAAAGTTGCACAATTTATTTTACTTGGTGTAGGTGGTGCAAAATTGATTGATGAATTAAATTTTGAACCTGAAGTATATCATTTAAATGAAGCACATGGTTTTTCATCTGCATTTTATTTATTGAATAAATACAAATCATTAGATGAGGTTAAAAAAAGATTAGTATTTACCACGCATACCCCTGAAGAAGCTGGTAATGAAAAACACGATATTTACTTATGTCATAAGATGGGTTATTTCTGCGGCTTAAGCTTAGATGAAGTAAGAAAATTAACAGGCATTGATGATGATCAATTTAATCATTCTTTGGCCGCTCTAAGGTTTGCCCGAAAGGCCAATGGCGTTTCTGAACTACATGGACATGTGAGCAGGGCCTTATGGGGAAAATATGAAGGTATTTGTCCAATTACGCATGTTACCAATGCACAAAACTGGCGCTATTGGGCGGACAAACAATTATATCGTTTTGCAGAAAATAGTGATGATGCAGGATTTGATGATCGTAAAATGTATTTAAAGAAAAGAGCATTTGAAATTGTAGCAGATCAAACAGGCAAGGTTTTTGACCCCAATGTTTTAACGATTGTTTGGGCTAGAAGATTTGCTGGATACAAACGCGCTGATTTTTTATCTTGGGATATGGATCGATTTGAAAAATTACTATCCAACAAACAATATCCGGTTCAAATTATTTTTGCAGGCAAACCCTACCCTGTTGACTATCCCGCAATTTCACAATTCAATAACCTAGTTCATTTAAGCAAAAACTACAATAATGTTGCTGTATTAATTGGATACGAATTAGGCTTGAGTAAGCGTATGAAGCAAGCATCTGATGTTTGGTTAAACAATCCACGTGTACCAAGAGAAGCATCGGGTACCAGTGGTATGACTGCTGCGATGAATGGTGCCGTGAATTTTTCAACGGATGATGGATGGATACCTGAATTTATAAACCATGGCAATAATGGTTTTGTAGTTCCAAAGGCAGACTACGATAATATGTCCACGCAACAACAAGATGACTATGATTTAGATGAAATGTATAAAATATTAGAAGAACAAATTGTTCCTATGTATTATAATAACAAAGAAACTTGGCGTCAAATTACACAAAACGGAATGAATGATGTTCGCTTCCAATTTGACAGCAATAGAATGGCAGAAGAATATTATGAAAAAATGTATAAAATCTAAATTTACGACTCCCCAAGTTTTTATTTTAGAACTTAGGCACAATAATAATATTAATTATTACTTACACTAACCCAGCTAATAAAAATGCCCCTCGAATTATCGGGGGGCATTTTAGTTGAACACAACTTTTATTTAATCAAAGTAAAAGTTGTTTACTTAATTAATATTTAAATGGTTTACCATTCACCATCACTTCTTGTGTTTTTTGGTCAAAAGTAACTTTTGCACCTGTTCTACAAGCAGCATTGGCCATGATGGTAGCAATAGAATGTTGGTACCCTGCTTCCACTGGCGCATTAGGTTGTTTTCTTGAACGAATACATTCCATCCAGTTACGCACATGCGCTGATGTCAATGGATCGCTTCCTGTATTTGCTGCAGAAGATACTTTTATTTCCTTATCTGTTAAACTAAATTCAGGTAATAAATTAGGTTGCATATTCATTGCATCCGCAAACCTTTTACTCAATCCTCCTTTCGGAGAAACTTTATTATTAACTAAGTTTAATTCACCGCCGTTAGAATAATACATTTCTGAAGCATTGTCATCCCCATTATGCATACGTGACATAAACACCACTTGGAATCCTTTGCTCATGTCATCTAAAGGCCCGTAATCAAATACAGCGGTAGTAGTATCCCAATTACGGCGACCGTCTTTCCATGCATAAATGCCCCCATTCGCTGTTACACTTCGAGGATGTGGTAATTCACTGAACCAGTTAACCGTATCAATTTGATGACTCATCCATTGACCTGGCATCCCAGAAGAATAAGGCCAAAATAAACGATATTCTAAGTATTTTCTAGGATCAAAATTCTCATAAGGGCGATTTAATAAAAATCTTTTCCAATCTAAATCTTCCTCTTTACACTTTGCCACTAGATCTGGTCTTCTCCAACGACCTGGTTGATTTACATTCCAAGTTAATTCAACCATCGTGATGGGTCCGAATTTTCCTTGTTGAATAAAATCAGCGGCAGCTTTATAATTTGAACCACTACGACGCTGAGAACCAATTTGAACAATACGGTCAGATGCTTTGATTACTTTAAATGCATTTCGGTTGTCTTCCATCGTTTCCGCAAATGGTTTTTCACAATACACATCCATTCCAGCTTTAACTGCTTCAGTTGCATGTATTGCGTGCTGAAAATCGGCAGTGCTAATAAATACACCGTCAATATCCTTGCCCGCATATAACTCATCATTGTTGCGCGCTGCGCGTACGCCATGACCCATTGTTTTTTCTAAAAAGGCAGACCCTTCATCTCTTCTTACTTTCCAAAGATCAGAAACTGCAACAATATCAAAATTTAATTCCTTGTAATGATTTAAGAAACTTGGTAAATGGGCTTGTCTGAAACGATCAGAATAACCTACCACCCCTAATCTTACGCGATCATTGGCGCCTAAGATATTTGCATAACTTTTAGCACTAAAACCTAAAGTAGTCGCATAGGTAGCTGCAGCAGCCTTAGCCGTTTGCTTGATAAAATTTCGTCGATTGTTTTCCATAATTATGAATTTATTAGTTTTATTATTATTTATATTTAATTTTTGTATTAATTAGCTAGTATCGGATTATTTGCATTTTCAATTTAATTATAAAATTTAGTATTTTAAAGATATATTTTTTGTGTGGTTAAATAAATTGTTGAACAATATAATAAAGAATGGAAGGACATAATAAGCAACCCATCCCAGTACTAAAAGTTGCAGTTAATGCCCCATATGGAACCAATTTCATATCGGTAGCAGCCAACCCCGCTGAAACTCCACTAGTCGTTGACAACATACCGCCATAAATCATCGCAGTATGTGGATTATTTAATTGGATTTTATTTGCTATAATAGGTGTTGCAATGGTTACAAAAACCGATTTAATTACGCCAATGGCAATACTTATTGCAATCACTTCCGAGCTGGCTCCCACAGCTGCACCAGTGACTGGCCCTACAATAAAAGTACAGGCCCCAGCACCAATAGTAGTTAATGATTTCGCATCTGTGAATCCCATAAAATAGGCAATAACACCCCCTACAAAAAATGCAATAACAATCCCTAAAACAATACTTATAACCCCTGCTAATCCTGCTTTTTTAATTTCGGAAAAACTAGCACCCATCGCAGTGGATACTATTGAAAAGTCGCGTAACATAGACCCGCCTAATAATGCCATTCCTGAAAATGCAGGTATAGAAGCTATCCCTTTTTCCCCTTTTCCAAAATAAGCAATGACTAAACCAAAACTAATGGCAATGGCTGCAGCTGGTATTTTATTTTTAGTAACTTTTTTACCAAATAAAAAAGACAGGTACATAATTCCCCCTACAACAAGGAAAGCGAATATCAGTCCATTTTTATCTAAAATATTTACAAGGTTTTGCATGTTTAATTATTTATTCGATTAATCTTAGCAATGAAAGGAATAAGTAAAAAACAAACCGAGGTCGCTGTAATTGCTACAATTAATGCAACCCAACCTCCAGTTAAAGCAGCCTTTACATTTTGAGTAGCAGACATCGCAACAATTACAGGAATATACATACTACTCCAAAACAATATACCCTGTTCAGTTTCAGGTACTAATAATTTTTTTTTATTTAAATAATCATTTAATAAAATCAATAATATCATTGCAAATCCAACACCGCCTAAATTTCCGCTCATCTCAAATACGCGACCAAACCAATCACCAACAAATTGGCCCACTAAGTAACATGCTGCTAAAATAGCGACTCCATATATTTTCATGTTTAATGCGTTTATTTTTTATTAATTATTTGCTTTACTTCTGATTTAATTGCATCCCCCCATACCTTATACCCCTGCTCGTTGTAATGAAGCTTGTCGTTCTTATATAAACTTGTAATGGGCAATCCATCTGCACCTAAAAAATGATTCTGAAAACTAATCGTATATAAATTAGCTTGTGTATTACAATAGGCATCAATCAATGAATTCGCCTGTTGTACTTTATCCCAAACCTTCCAGCGTTTTTCACTGGGTGAAATTTTTAGCCAAGTAATAGGAATTAGTGGTTGCTTGACACGAATTTCTTGCACAATAAATTTAAATAACTCGAGTACTTGTTCAGGATCCTTATCACTATTGGCATCAACAATATCATTTCCTACATAAAAAAAGATGCCTTTGGGATGATGCGATGCTACAATCCGATCAATATAGTAAGCTACATCTCTTAAATTACAGCCACCAAAACCACGATGAATGATATCATTGTACGAAATATCATTGCGAATATTTTGCCACATTCGTATATAGGAACTCCCAAAAAACAAAAGAGCAGAATCCGAATGTTTCTCTACCTTATTTAAACTATCAAATCGGGCAAAACTTGTATCATATTTCCATGGTACATTACTTATGTTATTTACATTGTCCCCCTTTCGTTTTAATTGGGTAAAGAGCCAATGTTCCATAGAATATAATAATGTATCCTGTCGCAACTTACTATCTGACACATTTCCTTGACCTGGAATATTATTTAATGTATGACCTGCATTATAAAATGGTCGCCATGCAGTCGGGATCCCCAAACGCAAACAATGCTGATAAAGGATAACAGGTCCGTATTTGAAACTATGGTAATCATAGGAACTGTCATAAGGCACGGTTAAATCCGAAAGGCCCGCAGAATTATATAAGGGGGCATCCCCTTTTTTTATCCATTTATAATCAATCATGGATCCCCATAAATTAAAAACACCTTGTACTTTTGATGAATACCCTTCACTACCCCCATTGCCTTCCAAATTTCCCCATTTTGATTGATCAATATCCGAAGGAATTTCGGCCTGATCCATATACGCCACAGATAATGCAGTCATTGCACCTGCTGAACTTCCTGATAAAAATATTTGATTTTCATCTATCCCATATTTTGATGCATTTTTTCTGAAAAATCGAATTGCCGCACGTGCATCTTGTTGTGCTCTATACATTGCTTCATGATAATCTTTATTAGTGTTGGTTGGGGCAATACCCAAGCGATAGTCAATCGAAGCAACCACAAATCCCTTTTTCCCAAGTCTGATTCCTAACTTATTACTTATTGAACTTGATTTATTATTATTTCTAAAACCACCTCCATGAATAAAAATAACCAATGGCCTATTTTTAACTGTATCCACTTGGGGTGGCATAAATAAATTCAAAAGTAATTTTTCATTCTCCCCTTTTAAATTAATGGCTTCTCCATAGGGGATATCAATTAAAGAATCAATATGTATAAATAGGTCGTTTTTATAGCGCTTACCTAAATCGGCCACTTCTGTATTTTGCTTTTGTGCAAATACTTGACAATGCGCTATTAGAAATAATATAAAACAAAATGACTTCACGAATTTTTTCATAGTTATTATTTTTAAGCAAACATTTTTTTGATATCATTCTTAACTACCTTACCCATTGCATTTCTTGGTAAATCATTAAGGATTAAATATCTTCTCGGTTTTTTATAAGAAGCTATATAATTTACAATCCAATCTGATAATAATTTATCGTTAAAGTCATTGATAAACTCAGGTTTCAAAACAATGGCTGCCACAATTAACTCACCCCACTCATCATCATCAATACCAACCACCGTACAATCTTGTATCATTTTATTGGTTCTTAAAACTTCTTCAATTTCTAATGCTGATATTTTATACCCACCCGACTTAATAATATCTACAGATTGTCGACCCATAATTCTATAATAACCATTTTCAATGACAGCAACGTCTCCAGTTTTAAACCAGCCATCATTTGTGAAAGCAGCTTGGGTTGCTTCTGGTCGTTGCCAATATTCTTTAAAAACATTATCCCCTCTTACTAATATTTCCCCTGGCAATTGATCTTCAACTTGAACAAAGTTTTCGTCTGCTAATTTTATTTGAACACCGGGCAAGGGAATGCCAACATATCCCGCCTTTCTATCTCCATGGTATGGATTACTAATTGCCATTCCAAGTTCAGTCATCCCATATCTTTCTAATAATTGATGGCCACTCATTTGCGCCCACTTCTCCATCACACTAACGGGAAGCGCCGCAGATCCGCATACCATCAATCTAAATTTCTTCATGGATTCACGCAATGAATTTTGATCCTCCATCGCTAAGGTTTCAATATAGGCAATCAGCTTATAGTAAATGGTAGGAACCGCCATAAATACATTTAATTTGCCTTGTCTTATTAAATTAAATATTAGTTCAGGCGAAAATCCGGAAGTAAAATAACAGGTAGCACCTGCCCAAAGTGAACACCCAACCACATTTATAATTCCATGCACATGGTGCAATGGCAATACACAAGTGATTCGGTCATTGGATGACCATTCCCAGGCATTAATTAATGTACTTACTTGAGCTTCTATATTTATATGCGTGGTGACTACCCCTTTTGGTTTATTGGTGGTACCACTCGTATATAAAATCAACGCTTTTCGTTGCTTTTCTATTGGAGGTAATAATATAGGGTAAGAAATTTGCTGATTATTTATTTCTTCAATAACAATGACGCTAATATTTGAAGTTTGTAAATAAGGCGCTAATACTTCTTTAAATTCTTGGGAAATAACTAAAATAGATGATTGCGTATCGTCCAAAACATATTCCAAGGAGGGAAGTGGATGCGTGATACATAGTGGAACTGCAACACCTCCTGCGATCCAAATTGCCCATAATGTTTTTACATAATCAAAGCCCGGGGGTACCATAAAAGCAACCCTAGCCTGATTCAAATCGGGGGTATTATTTAAGAGTATTCCAGAAAATTTCTCTGCACTTGCGATTAGTTGCTCATACTTATAAATGACGCCATCATGAATGATGGCGTCATTAGTTAAATGCTTTTTTGCTTGTTCAAAAAATTGAAGCATTTAATTAATTATTTACAAATTGATTATTTTTTCCTTTGGAACTAATGACTTCATGATACTCCAAGCAATTAAATAAGCCACTGCACAAAAAGCAAACATCATTGAATAGGCAGTGGTTAAGGAACCACGTACTGCTTCCTTTTGAATATGAATAAACAACTCATATTGAGTTGGATCCACCGCTTGTAATTTTGCTTGAATATCTTTGGTTAAATTTGACCAATCTTTTTGTGCCACATTGACCAATATTCCTTTTTTATCAGTAACATTAAGCGAAACCACTTTGTTTAAATAATCTGAAAATCCCGTATTGGTTGCACTTGACCATGTTGCATTGACTGCTTTCAATTTGTAGCTATCAAACAACCAACCGCCTACTTTTGAAACCACTACACCCCCTAATCCGCCAGCCATGCCACCAATACCTACCACTGTTGCAATGGATCGTTTTGGAAACATATCAGAAACAGTAGTATAAATATTTGCAGACCATGCCTGATGTGCAGATGCACCAATCCCTATAAATATAACAGGCACCCAATAACTCAAATAACCCAAAGGTTGCACTGCTAATACCACCAATGGAATAAAAGCAATCATTAACATGGCTTTCATACGACCATCATAGGGTTTCATCCCTTTATTAATAAAATAAGTAGGGAAATAACCGCCACCAATGCTGCCTACCATGGTCATACTATATAACACCGTTAAAGGAATGATAATGGCAGTGCCTTCCATACTATATTGGTCCTTTAAATATCCTGGTAACCAAAATAAGAAAAACCACCAAACACCATCCGTCATAAACTTACCAATAGCAAAAGCCCAGGTTTGTTTATATCCCATTAAAGTTGCCCATGAAATTCGATTGGTCACTTTACCATCAACAACGGTATCCTCCACCTCTGTATGATCAGTGATATATTCAAATTCTGCAGCAGATAATCTTTTTTGGTCTGCGGGTTTTTCATAATAGATAAACCAAAAAATTAACCACAAAAATCCGATAGCACCAATAATGAAAAAAGCTTCTTCCCAACCCCATGTAGTTACAATCCAAGGCACAGAAAGTGGCGCTAAGATTGCACCCACGTTCGTGCCAGAATTAAAGATACCTGTCGCAAATGATCTTTCTTTTTTCGGGAAATATTCAGCTGTTGCTTTGATAGCCGCTGGAAAATTTCCCGCTTCTCCAAAACCTAATAAAGCCCTAGATAACATAAAACCTGCAATTGAAATTGGCACCGCAGTAATTCCTACCCATCCTAAAACAGTGGCTACCATCATTCCAGCTGGAACTGCATAAGCATGTAATATTGCAGCTAATGACCATATAATGATGGCCCAAGAATAACCTGCTTTTGTACCTAATTTATCAACAATACGCCCTGCAAACAACAAACTGATTGCGTAACTAAATTGGAATACCGAAGCGATGTTAGCGTAATCACTATTGCTCCAATCAAATTCTCGTTCCAAGGTAGGTTTTAATAAACTCAAAACTTGACGATCTAAATAATTTACGGTTGTTGCAAAAAACAATAACGCACAAATTGTCCAGCGATATTTTCCAATAGCAGTTTGTTTCATTTACTTTGTTTTAATTGTTTGGATAAGTTCCAACACTTTTATTGTTTCAATTTCAATAGTCGCATATTCCTTTGCTTCCATTAATTTTTTACTAATTAATTTACTTCCCATTCCCACTGCACATACCCCTGCTTTAAACCAACCTTCAATATTTTCCCTAGTCGTATCCACACCACCTGTAGGCATAAATAAAAGTTTAGGAAAAATATCTTTGATACCACTTAAAAATTCAGGGCCTAATAAATTACCTGGGAATAACTTAATAAATTTTACGCCATTGTTTTCAGCTGCAATAATTTCAGTAGGCGTCATACAACCTGGCGCATATAACAAACCTTTAGCATGGGTATAATCAGCTACCTCGGCTACATAACCAGGACTTACTAAAAAATCAGCACCTGCATTGATATAATCAGTGGCTTGTGCTACATTTTTGATGGTGCCCACCCCGATTAATAACTCGGGCATTTCAGCATTTCTAACTTGTACCATTGCTTTAAAGTTTTTTAAAGCCGCATCACCACGATTGGTATATTCTACTGCTTTCACACCAGCTTTATAAATTGAACGCAAAATTTCAATACTCACTGACTCATCTGAATTAAAATATAAAGGCAACATTCCTTGGTGAATGATTGCGTCGATTGCTTGTTGATTTTTACTCATAAATTTTTATTATTACTATTATTAAATAAAATTGATCCGTCATTAAACGAAAAAACTATATACGCACTTTTATTACCATTTTGGTGATTTCCCCTTCCCCAATCATTGGAGCATGAACATCTTCCGGAAAAAATATAACAAACTGATGATCAGTTAAACTAAAAAAGGTATCCGGTTGATCCAAATACAATTGCACATCTTTTTCATCGTTATAATCACCATTAGGCAATTTGCACTTACTTCTTGGCTTCCATCCCATTTGCTCGTCCCCTTTGATACAAAGTTGAATATCAATATTTTTATTATGGCATTCAAATTTTGCAACACTTGCTTCTGCTGTTTTACCAACTGCGGTGTTATTAATCACTTTTAATCCATCTGAAATATCAAATTTACCTGTTTCAATAGCAGTTAAATTTTGCGCAGCGATATATTCAAAAGCAGGTTGAAATAAAGGATGCACACTGTAATATTTGTGTGCATTCTGAAGGGTATCTATAATCATATTCTTCCGTTTTAATTCATCTATTAATAAAATGAATGATGCAACTCATTATAGAATTGCATCATTGGTAAGTTACTATTTTATCTTTGAACGCGACCACTGCCATCGCCTTTCATCAAATCCTTAACGTCACTCAAGGTTGCATGGTTCAAATCACCTGGTATGGTATGTTTTAAAGCACTAGCTGCAACACCAAATTCTGCAGCATCAGCCATTGGCATACCAGTAACTAATCCATAAATTAAACCACTTGCAAAGCTATCACCACTACCTACTCTGTCCACAATGCGAACATTGTATTGTTTGGTATGGTAAAAATCAGTTCCATTATAAACTAAAGCGCTCCAACCATTATCACTTGCGCTATGACTTTCACGTAATGAAGATGCAATAAATTTAAATCCGAACTTGGCTTGCATTTGCTTAAATACATCCTTAAATCCATCCAAGTTTAATTCTCCTTTAGTGACATCTGTATTAGCAGCTTTAAAACCTAAAGTAGTATCTGCATCTTCTTCGTTTCCGATACAAACATCTACATACTTGCATAATTCTGACATTACTTCTCTTGCTTTTTCCTTAGTCCACAATTTTTTACGATAATTTAAATCAATACTTGTGGTTATTCCTTTTGCTTTTGCCGCTTTCAATGCCGCCAAAGTTAATGCAGCTGCTTTATCGCTTAAAGCAGGTGTGATACCTGTCGTATGAAACCAATCAGCCCCATCTAAAATTTTATCAAAATCAAATTCAGCCGCATCCACATCAGCAATAGATGCACCTGCACGATCATACACTACTTGCGAAGCACGCATGGATGCACCTGTTTCTAAAAAATAAATACCTAGTCTATCTCCACCTCGCGCAATAAATTGGGTATCTACGCCATATCTTCTTAAATGATTAATTGCTGACTGTCCAATTGGATTGTTAGGCACTTTAGTCACAAATGTTCCATTTAATCCATAATTACATAAAGCAGCAGCCACATTCGCTTCGCCACCACCATAAGTGATATCAAAGGTATCTGCTTGTACAAATCTTTTAAAGTCAGGTGTTGACAAACGCAACATAATTTCCCCTAGTGTAACTACTTTCTTGCTCATAACTTGTTTTATTTATTATTAATTAATTTTAAAATAATCCTTTGCATTATAATAACAGATATTCTTTAAAATATCCGCGATCCATTTTTCATCATTGGGGATAAGTCCTTTTTCCATATCATTTGCAAATAAATTACAAATGATACGTCTAAAATACTCGTGCCTTGAATAAGATAAAAAACTTCGACTATCAGTAAGCATACCAATAAATGAAGAAATTAACCCCATGTTAGATAAAGTATTTATTTGTTTTTCCATACCATCCTTTTGGTCCAAGAACCACCATCCTGACCCAAACTGCATTTTACCTTTCAATTTGCCATCATTAAAGTTCCCACACATTGTTGCAAAAACTTCATTATCTGCAGGATTAATATTATATAATATAGTTTTTGCTAATTCATCCCTCTGATCCAAAGCGTTTAAAAAATGAGATAAACTTGCCGCTTGCGCATAGTCGCCAATAGAGTCTGTTCCTGCATCAGCTCCTATACTTGCTAATAATTTTGAATTATTATTACGTATAGGCCCTAAATGAAACTGTTGTACCCAACCTTTTTTACAATACATTCTTGATAAAGATAATAGTATCGCACCTGCGAATCGCTCCGGCTGGGAGAAAGGATTGCTATTTTTATTTTGAATAAATTGAACAAACTCTTTTTCCAATGCCGTAGTGAAGGTGATTTGAGAAGGCATTTGTGTAAATGCATGATCCGAAACGCGACACCCATTTTGATGAAAATAATTCACCCTGCTCTCTAATGCAATTAAGAAAGTATTGATGCATTTAACTTTTGTTCCTGAAACTTTTTCCAACTTTTGCAGATATTTTATAAATGCTTCCTTATCAGCAATATTCAACGCCTTATCCGGCCTGAAAGTGGGTAATACTTTACACTTAAATCCACTTTTTGCAATTTTTTTATGGTCCGCCAAATCATCACAAGGATCATCCGTAGTTCCCACTAGTTCCACCTTATAATTGTTTAAAATACCTTGTGTTGAAAATTTTTCCTGTGCCAAAAGTGTATTGCACTTTTTATAAATAGCGCCTGCACTTTTTTCATCTAAATATTCATTGATACCAAACGGTCGTTTTAATTCCAAATGCGACCAATGAAATAAAGGATTGCGAATGGTTTGTGGCATACAAGCAGCCCATGCTTTAAATTTATCTTCATCATTAGCATTACCTGAAATTAATTTCTCATTAACCCCTAATGCACGCATTGCTCTCCACTTATAATGATCCCCTTTTAACCAAATCTCCGTTAAATTTTTGAACTTTTTATTTTCTGCTATTTCATTCGGAGGCAGATGATTGTGATAATCAATAATAGGCAAATTGGCTACATGATTATGATACAATTTATTTGCCATTTTACTATCAAGTAAAAATTGGTCCGTAAAAATGGTTTTCTTTTTTGAAATCGCCATAAGTCAGTTTTTTATTTATTTTTTTCTTCCAGACTTCTTAATATGCCTAATTCAACGCCTCTTAATTCAGCCAATCCTTTTAATCTTCCAATAGCAGAATAACCAGGATAGGTTTTCTTTTTCAAATCATCCAACATTTGATGTCCGTGATCAGGTCGCATTGGAATATCTACACCACGCTTCTGCATCACAAGAACAATTTCTTTAATCACCCCATACATATCCACATCCCCTTCTAAATGATTGTCCTCATAAAAATCACCTTGCGCATTGCGTTTCGTACTACGCAGGTGAATAAAATTAATTCTGTCCCCAAATTGCTTCACCATTTCCGGCAAATTATTATCCGGCCTTACACCAAATGAGCCTGTACAAAAACATAAGCCATTACTTAAGGATGGTACTGCTGTTGCTAATGCTTGTATATCAGATGCTGTACTTACAATTCTTGGTAAACCTAAAATAGCATGTGGCGGATCATCTGGATGAATGACCATTTTAATTCCTGCCGCTTCTGCAACTGGAACTACTTGTTTTAAAAAATAAATCAAATGACTTCTTAATTTTTCAGCATCTATTCCTGCATATGCATCTAACGCAGCTTGAAACTGATCCATCGTAAAACTTTCCTCACTTCCCGGCAACCCTTTGATCATGTTTTTTTGAATCAATTCCAGTTCAGTCGCACTTGCGTTTTCAAATTTATTTTTTGCAATAGCTATTTCCTCAGTGGTATAATCCTTTTCAGCACCCTTTCTTTTTAAAATAAATAAATCAAAAGCCATAACCGCCGCTTTTTCATACAACAAAGCCAAGGAACCATCTGGCATAGGATATTCTAAATTAGTTCTTGTCCAATCCATGACTGGCATAAAATTGTAAGTCACAATGTTGATGCCGCATTGTCCAAGATTTTTTAAACTGATTTTATAGTTTTCGATAATTTGCAAATAACCCTCCACTTGTGTTTTAATGGACTCATGTACAGGCAAGCTTTCTACCACTGACCATTTCAATCCTGCAGATGAAACTAAATCAATTCTTTTTTGAATTTCTTCCACTGTCCAAACATCACCATTTGGAATATGGTGCAATGCAGTAACAACACCAGTGCAACCAGCTTGTCTTATATCTGATAAAGAAACTGGATCGTTAGGTCCATACCAGCGCATGGTTTGCTCCATTCTATTTTTCACATTCCCATAAGAAGGATAAAAATGATTGCCCATTATTTTATTTCAACTTTTATAATTTAATCAAATACATTCTCAACAAACATTTGCAACCATTAAATGATCGGCATTGTAAATTTTTTCATGCCTTCATTCAACAAATACAATCTTTATACCCCACTATTAATTGTAAATCCTCCATCCACGCCAATATCCATACCAGTAACAAATTTTGACGCATCACTTAATAACCAAATCAATGCTCCAATTAATTCCTCTGGCTGACCAAATCGCTTGTAGGGTGTGTTACGAATAATAGCATTGCCTCGGTCTGTATAAGATCCATCTTCATTTGTTAATAAAGTTTTATTTTGACTTGTAAGAAAAAAACCAGGCATGATGGAATTGATTCTTATTTTATCACCATAACGATTGGCCATTTCAATTGCAAACCACTTGGTATATATATCAATGGCCGCCTTACCCATACTATATCCTAAAACCTTTGTTATAGCTCGTTTGGAACTCACCGATGAAATATTAACGATACTCCCATTGCCAGTTTTTGCAATTTCAGGTCCAAAAACTTGGACAGGAATAATGGTACCCCATAAATTAAGTACTAATGCATCCTTCATTCCATCAATATTCAAATTGAAAACATCTTCTGTTGGTTGTAAAACACCCGATGGTATATTTCCACCAGCGCCATTCACCAAGCCATCTATTTTACCATATTTACCTAAAATTTCATTTTTCGCAGAAACCAACTGTGCTTCTTCTAATACATTCACCGAAATAAAATGCGCATCCCCTCCATTCGCTTTCACTTCTGCTACTCTTTCATTTCCCTTCTCCACATTCTGACCTAAAATAATTGGAATCCCCCCCTGTGCTGCAATTCCTTTTACAAATCCTGCACCTAATACTCCAGTTCCTCCCGTAACCACAATTACTTTTCCTTGCAAACTAAACATATCCGATTGTCCCATTTTTTATAATTTAAAATTTTAAAAACATCATTCATTTTTACTTTATTTATGATCCCCAATTTAAAAGATAAAATTATCTAAATAGAAAAGAGAACAAACGAGCAAATGATTTAATTAATTGTTTCTATATTGTTCAAATACAATAAGTTAAGTGCGTAGATACCTTCACTTAATGCAAGCACAAAAAAACATTTAACTGATTTGAAAATTACTAAATTTTAGACAAATTTGGAATTATTCAATCGACAAAAAAACAAGAAACCGATAATATTTACGCAAACGATGTAGTTATTTTAGTAAATTGGCATTTAAATAGGTGGTCACAAGTAAAATATCGCACAAATTCCATGGCAGCAGTCAATTTAAAGCAATTAGCAAAAATATTGAACCTTTCTATCTCAACGGTATCAAAGGCCTTGCGGGATAGTCATGAAATTGGGGATGCCACCAAAGAACGTGTTTTAGCCAAAGCAAAGGAAATGGACTACACCCCCAATCCATTTGCCAGTGGATTAAGAAGAAATAAAAGCAAAACTATCGCCGTTGTGGTACCTGAAGTGGCCAATAACTATTTTTCATTGGCCATTAATGGCATTGAGCGTATCGCACAGGAAAATGACTACCACGTGCTCATCTACTTAACGCATGAAGATATTGAAAAGGAAAAAGGGATCATGAAGCATTTGGAAAACAAAAGAGTAGATGGTGTTTTAATGTCAGTAACGATGAATACCAGTAATCAAACTCATTTATCTGATTTTCAGCAAAAAGGAATACCCATTGTATTTTTTGATCGTATTTGCAATGAAATTGAAACTGCAAAAATCACCACTGATGATTACATTAGCGGAATGAATGCAACCAAACATTTAATTGAAAATGGATGTAAGAATATCGCTTTTCTATCCCTAGGAGATGAAATATCCATTATGCAAAAAAGAAAAAGTGGCTATTTAGAGGAATTACATAAAAATAATATGGAGGCCAAACCGGAACAAGTAATAAAATGCGGTAATGATGATGAGATGAACTACGATCTTATAAAAAAAAATTTGAGCGGAAAAAATAAACCAGATGGCATTTTTGCTTCCGTAGAAAAACTAGCCATCACCACCTATCAAGTTTGTAGAGAATTAAATATCAATATCCCCAAAGATTTAAAAGTAATATGTTTTTCAAACCTTGAAACAGCGTCCTTATTAAGCCCTTCCCTATCTACTATTACACAACCTGCCTATAATATCGGAAAAACCGCAGCGGAAGTCATGTTCAAATATCTAGATAAGAACAAAACCTATATTCCTAATGAGAATATTGTATTACAATCTACTTTGCATATTAGGGAATCGTCCCAACAAATTGTTTAATATTTATTTCACCAAGCAGAACCATTTGCAAGTTTAATTGTTATTAGTATATATGAATAAGATAATTATTGCGATTACGGGTGCAAGCGGTGCTATATATGCCAAATGTTTGATGGACGCGCTTGTCCCACTCAATGACCAATACGAATCCGTGGGTGTAGTAATGAGCGATAATGCAAAAATTGTATGGGAAACCGAGTTAGATAACAAAGACTACCTTAAATACCCTTTTACTTTTTATCAGAAGAATGATTTCAATGCCCCATTTGCATCAGGATCAGCACAATACAATATCATGTTTGTGGTCCCTTGTAGCATGGGTACTTTGGGACGTATTGCATCAGGAATAAGTGATGATTTAATTACGCGCGCGGCCGATGTGGTATTAAAAGAAAGAAGAAAACTCATCTTAGTAGCGCGCGAAACTCCGTATAATTTAATTCATATAAAAAATATGGAAACCATCACTTTGGCGGGTGGTATTATTTGTCCTGCAACACCTAGCTTTTACAGCAAGCCTAAAACAATGGAAGAACTAGCCATGACGGTGGTCAATAGAATGTTAGATTTGGCTGGCATTGACAATAAAAGTTATCGCTGGGGCAACGCGCAATAAAAAAGTCCTACCCAATGAAGGATATGACTTTTTAGTGAATACATTTTTATATTAATCCTCTGCAGCCATTCTTCCTTTGAAATAACCCACTGACTCTGCAATTCCTGGTAAAGGGTCTGACATATCTTTTTCATATTCGATACTACATATCCCTGTATATTTAACTTTACGTAGTGATTCAATGACTGCGCCAAAATTAATTACACCGCGACCAAACTCAATTCCTTTTCCCTCTTTTGCTGCAGTATTTATATCCTTAATGTGCAAATCAAATAAACGATCCTTGAAATCACGAATTGCTTTTTCGGGTAATGTACCAGCGCGCAAAGAATGCCCAATATCAATACACATACCCATTCTTGCATCTAAATTTTTAACACGATTATAAACATCTCCAGGAGCAGGATATAAAGCATCCTCAGGTCCATGATTATGTATGGCTAATTTAATATCATATTCCTTCACTTTTTGTTCTGCGTATTCAATTAAGTCATAATTAGGAACCCCTACAATCATATTTACACCACATTTTCTTGCGTATTCAAATGTTTTATCCACCGCTTCTTTGGATTTCATGTAGATAACTCCTACCGTATAAATATTGATACCTGCTGCTTTATACTTAGCCATCGCTGCACTAATTTGCTCATCCGTACTATTCAATGGCAAATGCATTTCCTTTAAGGACATATTTGTCAATCCAATACGTTTCATCATTGCAATAGATTGATCTAAACTAAATTTTGCGAAGCTATAACCAGCCATCCCCATTTGCAAAGGTGTATTTGCAGTATCCATTGATGCTATTGAACTACTACTCGCATGACCAATCACAGGCAACAATGCCGAACCTGAAATTCCTAAAATAGTTTGTTGAATAAATTTGCGTCTGTTTGACATAGTATTATTTTTTAAAAAGAAATGATGAAATTTTAATAAAATTAAAGTTACTGAAATATAATTAAAAAAATGTCCCCGCCCCGATGATGCGAGACAGGGACATTTTTTTAAAATTATTTGTTACTCCTGAATTTTATCTAATGCAGGCTTATTCGTTTCTGATCCAGCATAACCCATGTTTTGGTTTATTTGGCCTAAACTATTCGCCAATATTGCTGGTCTTGGAATTGGCCATAATACATGATAAGGACTAATTTTATATTGATCCCCTCTCACATTTTTAATACCTTTTCCGTAAAAATCATTCTTGGCCATCAATCTATCATACCAGAAATTTGCTGTAGAAAAATTAGCAACAGTATAAGATTTGCCACCAAATGATTTACCTGTTTTTGCTAAAATATAGGCAACCCTTGTTAACTCTGTTTTTCTTGGCTCCTCATAATATAATTCTCTTCCACGCTCATCTAATATAGTGCCTAAATCAACTTGCGATGCTGTATAAGGGGAACATTTTGCTCTTGTTCTAACCATATTAACATCTGCTGCAGCTGATGCTAAATCGTTTTTATGCCAATAAGCTTCCGCTCTTAACAAGTACGTTTCAGCCAAACGGAATATATACCAATCGGAGTTACCTCCTTGATATGGATATCTAATTTCATCTTCCACATATAACTTATAATGCGGCCAACCAAACCATGTACGAATAGTGTCACCCCCACTTACTAATAAAGAACCATCCGCTTTTCTAAGTTGAAGTCTTTGTCCATAATAAGGTGATTTACCTTTTAAAGTGCCTGCATTATTATAAGTGAGCATGGTCATTTCCATCCAGTTTCTTGATACGGTATCATGTCTCAAATCTTTTGGATCATCCCAAATATAAACAGTTGCGTATGGTGTTGCTCTACAACGGCCAATACCACGACCATAATCTTTCATATGGTCAAATTCAACTTGAGAATTAGTCATACCCACTAAACCATCTGGCGTTAAGATACTTCCTGATGATGAAAAAGGTAATGCTTGACGCATACTCGTAGTACCATTTACAGTAGCAGAAGGATCGCCATATCGATCAATTACTGAAAATAAAACCTCCGTATTGGCTGAACTATATTTATTATTACGTCTGTGTAAATCCCAAATAACATTTTTACTTGCAATACCTGCATCAACCCCAAAACGATTGGTCATTAACTTATAAGTGCCATTATTAATTACTGCACTTGATGAAGCAATTGCATCATCAAACAAACCTAATGCAAGATTCACTTTTGTCAACAAATGACCAACAGCTGCCCTGTTCACTTCCCCCTTATTGGATACCCAAGGCACATGCAGCATTGCAAAATCAAGATCTGCCTTTAATCTTTGTAAAATCACTTCTCGCTTAACAGTATTGAAATCTAATTTCGCAGAACTAAGTTCCGTAAAAGTTGTGGGTACATCTCCAAACTGGTGCACGAGTCTATAATAAGCATAAGCCCTAAAAAAGTTGGCACGACCTATTATAATATTTTTTTTGTCATCTGCTATTGTTTTTACACTAGCAATTCTTGAAGTAATGGTATTCGCCAAACGAATAATTAAATAATTTCTTTCCCAAAAGTAACCAATTCTGTTAAAGTCATTACTATTTAACTGCGCATCTGGCGTAATCAATATGTCCATATTGACCGCCGGGCCAAACTTATCAGTTGTTCCCTCAACGGCCATTTCAGAAAAAATATTTTCTGTGATAATTGGTGCGCCATCTTCATAAAATTCTTGTCGTACATTTTTAGCAACACTCGCCAATGCTGCATTAAAACCTGACTCATCCTGAAGCGTATTTTCAGGAGAATAAAAAGACAACGCCTTTGGTTCCAACCAGTCTTTGTTGCAGGATTGACCAACAAACAATACCATACACATGGTGAACAGGTATTGTAAATATTTTATATTCAAATTTTTCATATCCTAAGATTTGTATTTTAAATTATTGATTAAAATGTTAAGTTAATACCAAATGTTCCGTATGATGGAGTGAACCCTTTGTTTTCAGGATCGAAATACTCCCAAGGGGATATAACCAATGCATTTTGTATATTGAAATAAAACTTCAATGACTGGAATTTCATTTTCTCAATATATTTTTTAGGCATGTTGTAAGCAATGCCGATATTATTTAACCTTACAAATGATGATTTTCTCCAGATATTAAATCCAATACCCGAACCTATCGAAGACATCATTCTTCCGTAATCATTAATTTGATTTTCTGGTGTCCAATAAGGTCTTTTATAAAACTGTGAACGATCATAAAAACGATCTGTATTAGCAGCTTCATTAAATTGAGAAAGTTGTCCTAAACGACCATACAATTGAAAAGAAAAATCCCAATTTTTATAAAGCGTAAACTCATTTCTTAAATTGAATGAAAGCTTAGCTGTAGTTCGACCCAAAAACACTTTGTCATCCACTGTAATTTTCCCGTCTTTAGTTACATCCTCTAGCTTAAAATCACCGGGTGAGAAACCAAAGGATTTTGCAGTAGCAGCTTCATCCACACGCCAAACACCTAAAACGTTAAAATCCCAAACTGTATTAATATCCTGTCCTATGAACCAACCATTTGCTCTGTCATCCTGTTCCTTCATAGTTACTTTTCCAGTTGCATCTGTTACAGGAACTTCGCCATAAAGACTAACTATTTTATTTTTATTAGTCCATGCAGCTATTGTCGTTCTCCAAACAAAATTGTTCTTTTTAATATTTTCAGTGTTCAAACTAAATTCAAAACCTGAATTATCCACTTTACCAAGATTGGTAATTACACTATTAAATCCGGTAACATTAGGTAATGCCCTATTCACCAATAAATCATTGGTATTTCTTACATAATAATCTATCGCACCTGATATTTTACCCCCTTTGGTACTAAAATCAATACCAAAGTTCACGGATGCTTGACGCTCCCACTTTAAATTAGCATTAGCCATATTGGTTGTTTGCACAGCACCAATAGGAATATTTACACCACCCGGAGAAGTATATAAATAGGTACTTGCTGCAAGTTGCGCCAATGCAGAATAACGACCCACTTCACGGTTACCATTTTCACCATAAGAAACACGCAATTTTAAATAATCAAGCATGCCTTGCGTTTTTTGCATAAACTTTTCATCAGAGATCACCCAAGCCAAAGCAGCAGATGGAAAAAATGCACGAGGATTACCTTGACCAAATGCAGAATAACCATCACGACGACCAGTTAAAGTGATAAGGTATTTTTCATCATAGGAATAATTGAAACGTCCCATGATTGCATCACCAGTTTGGTATTGATCATTCGCACTTATTTTCTGGATACTAGCAGCTTGTATACCATTCCAACCTAAGTTATCATTGGGTGAATATTTCTCAGCATTCATGGTACTAGAATAAAATTGAAACTTTTCCGCATTGAACAAAGCCGTTGCATCAAAACTATGTTTCCCAATTTTTTTATTCCACATTAACAAATTATCAACCTGCCATTGAAAAGTACGGTTATCCGTTCTTGTAGTAATCCCGCCTCTACTTTCAAGTAATGGTCTTTGGGAAGAGATATGTTCATAATTTTGTGCCCACTCAAACCTTGGTGTATAATTCACTTGATACGAAAATCCCAAAGGAAGTTTACCCTTCACATATACGGATCCAAAAAGATTATTAAACTTGATAAGACGTTTCACATAATAAGGAGTAACCAATGGGTTTAAATTATTACCTACATCATCATTTGTACTTGCACGAAGACGTCCATCAGCTTGATATAAATCACCAAAAGGACTTGTATTTAACATATCACCAATACTCACAGGCGTTTGACCTTCATCCCTACTTGCAAACTGCATATTTAAACCAAAAGTTAAATACTTAGCAATTTCTGTTTCTAAATTTAACCTTGATCTAAAAGTTTTAAATATTTCTCCATTGGACATCCCTTGGTTTTCAAAATATCCTAAAGAAGTATAATAAGTCGTGTTTTGAGTTCTGCCAGAAATACCAACAGTATGATCCTGTTGCATTCCATTTTTGTTCAAGATGAGTGATTCCCAATCAATAGGCTTTCCATCCTTATAACTTTGAATAGAAACAGGTTGTGTTCCGGTACCTCCTCCTAATCTTTGCAACCAAGTAGTTACAGGATCTGCGCCAAGTTGACCCGAAAGCCCTAACCACTGATTAACAGTAAAATCGTTAGGTAGTTTTCTAGGATCCCACTCAAAATATTTCATACCAGGCTTAGAAGTTGAATCATAACCTCTCATACTATATCTAACATCCTGTCTCCAAGACAAAAATTCATCAGGACTTAGCAAACCAGGCCAACTAGCAATTCGATTCATCGTATAATTGGAGTTGACTGTAATTATGGGCTTACCCATTTTTCCTCTTTTGGTTGTAATAAGGATGACACCATTTGCTGAACGAGCGCCAAATACGGCAGCAGAACTCGCATCTTTTAATACGTCCATGGTGGCAATATCATTTGGATTAATATCTGCGAGGTCACCGGGATAAATTACTCCATCCAAAACTAATAATGGAGATGTAGATGCGGTCAATGAAGCACGACCACGAACTTGTAACGATCCACCACCCTTAGGAGAGGCACTAAAACCTACATCTAATCCAGGTGCGTTTCCACGTAACATATCTTGAATAGATCTTGCATTTTCATTTTCCAATTGGGTCGCTTTAATTTGAACCACCGCTCCAGTAAGGTCTTTTTTCTTAGCAGTACCATAACCAACCACCACGACATCAGACAAAGAAGAAACTTGTTCTGTTAAAAAAACATTGATTACTTTATTGTTTTTTACTGCAACTTCTGATGAAATAAATCCAACAGCAGAAAATACAAGTGTCCCATTATCCGGAACACTAATAGTAAACATACCTTTTGCGTCAGTAATCACTGCAGTTTTACTACCCTTTACTGCAACACTAATACCATCCAAAGGAGTATTACGACTGTCAGTTACTTTACCAGTTACAGTAATTTGCGCTAATGATAATTTTCGTGTTGCAACTTCCGCATTAACGGAGATAGCACTCGTTACGAAAAAACTAAATAGACCAAGCAGGAGTATACTACTCGACATTAGTTTTTTAGATTTTTTTTGGTTTTTTTTCATTTAACTAAAATTTAAATTTTTTGTTTTGCCTCATTACAAATGCAACAATCAAATGATAAATAGATATTAAGGTTAAACCGATATTACTTTTAAAAAAAAGCAAGAGTATTAAACCTTAGTGTACTAATTAAATCAAAGCGAAATAAGCAAGCAATCGTAGATAAGCAGTATTAAAATATAAACTTTATTTTATATTTTAAATATTTTAAATAACAATTTGTTAACATATAACGAAATCGTTGTAGTAAATTTCTAGCTTTACAATTACTATTTTAGTAATTTAACTCTAATAAAATAATATGAAAAAATACATCTTCAACTGGATCGGGGTTATTGCAATTTGTGCAATTAGTAGTTCATTTAATTCATTCTCAAACGATTATAAATCAATAACTAGAAGTACCTCTATAAATAAATTCGCGACAATTAAAAATAGCAACTTGATTGAAGTTGCAAAAGACAAGCTTGCCGGTAGTCAGGTTTTAGTATATACTAAAAATGGGAAAGGATATGTGCACGATAATATTGCCTCCGCAGTTGCATGTATTCAACAGTTGGGCAAAACCAATAATTTTAAAGTGGATGTTTCTGACGATCCTACTGTATTCTCTGAAGCAAATTTAAAAAAATACCAGCTACTTATTTTCACAAGTACGAATAATGATGTTTTTGATAATGATGAACAACGCGTTCAATTTAGAAGATATATTGAAGCAGGTGGCGGATTCGTAGGCGTGCATTCCGTTACGGGCACGGAACGCAATTGGACTTGGTTTAAAATGATGTTAGGAGAAACATTTTCATGGCATGCAAAATTTCAAAAATTTAGTATAAAAAATTTAGCTCCTACCCACCCTTCTATGAAAGGTGTTCCAAGTTTATGGACAAAGGAGGATGAATGCTATTTTGGCAAGGAATTATATCCCGGCATTCATGTTTTAATGGCACATGATTTATCAAGCTTAGATACCACCCAAAAAGCGATGATCGTTAAAAATGCAGGCTCTTTTGCAAACTATTATCCCGCAGTTTGGTACCAACATTTTGAAGGGGGTAACATTTGGGTGACCGCTTTGGGACATGCAAAAGAAAATTACCAAGAACCTACCTATATTAATCATTTATTACAGGGAATAAAATATATTGCAAATCAATACAACGGGTTGAATTATAAAAATGCAATTGCCGTAAATAGAGATGATCAATTAAAAAAATAATGAAATCATTAAAATAAAAAAAATGAACAGACGCAACTTTGTTAAAAACAGTTTGAAGGCAAGCGCCGCAACTACCATGGCTGTGACAGGCTTTCCTACCATTGTTCCTGCATCAGTTATTGGTAAAAATGCGCCTAGTAATAAAATTAATATTGGTGCCATTGGAGTGGGTCGTATCTCACGTGACCATGACATGAAAGAAACCTTACCATTTGATCAAGCACGCATCATGGCAGTTTGTGATGTGGATAGTAAAAGATTAGCTGATGGTAAAAAATATGTCAATGATTATTATGCTGCAAAAACTGGCAAACCTTATGATGGGGTAACGATGTATGATGATCATCGCGCCCTATTAGAGAATAAAGATATCGATGCCGTATTAATTAGTACCCCGGATCATTCACATGCTTATTTAGGCATTCACGCAGTAGAAGCGGGTAAAGATGTGTATTTACAAAAACCTGCTTCTTTAACCATTGCTGAAGGTCGCGCCCTGAGTAATGCAGTGCACCGTACAGGTCGCATTTTGCAAATTGGTAGTCAGCAAAGATCTTCCACACAATTTCGTTATGCTGCTGAACTAGTTCGAAATGGTCGTATTGGTGATTTAAAAACGGTATATGTTGGTTTACCAGGTGATCCAGGTGGAGATGAGGAACCAGAAATGCCGATTCCAAAAAATTTAAATTATGATGCTTGGTTAGGTTCCACACCGAATGTTTATTACACTGAAAAAAGAGTGCATCCACAAAATGATTATAGCCGACCAGGCTGGTTGCGTATGGAACAATTTGGCGCTGGTATGATCACCGGTTGGGGTGCACACCATGTTGATTGTGCGCATTGGGGTATGGATACAGAATATACAGGTCCTATTGAAATTTCCGGACGCGCTGATTTTCCTAAATCAGGATTATGGAATGTACATGGTTTATTTCAAACAGAAGGTGTTTATGCAAATGGCGTAAAAATGATTATCAGCAATGAAATACCCAATGGAATAAAATTTGAAGGGACCGAAGGTTGGATATTTGTTACCCGTGGCGATTATCGCGCTAGCTCAAGTGATCCAATCCCAACCGGTAAAAATAAAGTATTACCATTAACTGCAAGCAATAACAAAATCATCACTTCTGTGATTGGGGAAAATGAAATTAATTTATACAAAAGTACAGACCATCATGGCAACTGGTTAGAAAGTATCGTTAGCAGAAAGCAACCTATTTCTCCTGTTGAAATTGGACATCGCTCCTGCTCTACTTGTTTATTACATCATATTGCGATGAAATTAAAACGTAAAATTTATTGGGATCCAATGAACGAGCGTTTCTTAAATGATGACGAAGCCAACGCATTATTAAACCGTCCACACCGCTTCCCTTACGAAGTAAAAGGATTGGATTAAACTGCAATGAATATATTAAATAACTTAAAGGAACTTTTTCAAAATTACATATGAATAACTCAAATTCAGATCGTCGCAAATTTATCAAAACTACCTCTGCCTTATCGGGTATGCTTTTATTTTCAGGCATGTCTAATAAAACAAAAGCAGAAACAATTCCACAAGCTGCCCCTATTAAAGTAATTCCTAACCGGATTAAGTTTGGAGTCATCAATATTAACCATCCACATATTTATGGAATGACGGAAGCGATAAAGCGTGGTGGCGGACAATTAGTTGCTTTATATGCTAAAGAACCAGAATTAGTGGCTGATTATTTAAAATCATTCCCAGAAGCAAAATTAGCAAAGAACGAAAATGAAATTTTAGAAGACCCCAATATTCAATTGATTTTAAGTTCGGGCATTCCTGACGAACGTGCCCCATTGGGTATTCGTGCAATGCAACATGGCAAGGATTATTTGACAGACAAGCCAGGGATAATTACTTTAGAACAACTTGCCGCAGTTAGAAAAGTACAAAAGGAAACGAAAAGAATATTTTCAATCATGTATAGTGAAAGATTGGAAAACAAAGGCACGGAGATGGCCAGCCAATTGGTAAAATCTGGCGCGATTGGCAATGTAATTCAAACAATAAATTTAGCACCACATCGCATTAATAATGGCATAGGCAAAACAGGATTGGCTATTAGACCTGATTGGTTTTTCGATAAAAAAAGATATGGTGGTATTTTAACTGATATTGGTTCGCATCAATTTGATCAATACTTACACTTCACGCAATCAACAGAGGCGCAAGTATTAATGTCACAAACAGGCAATGTGCATTACCCGCAATACCCCAACTTTGAGGATTTTGGAGATGTCATGTTACAAGGCAATGGTGGTGCAGGTTATATTAGAGTTGACTGGTTTACACCAGATGGTTTAAGTAGCTGGGGTGATGGCAGATTAACTATTTTAGGAACCGATGGTTATATTGAGGTTCGTAAAAATATAGATGTATCCTCAGGACATAAAGGGGGCAACCATTTATACATGACTGATAAAAAAGAAATGAGATATATAGATTGTAATAATGTTGAATTACCATTTGGTCCACTTTTTGTTGATGACGTTATCAATAGAACTGAAACTGCTATGTCACAAGCGCATTGTTTGCTTGCAACAGAATTGGCATTGAAAGCACAAAAAATGGCGAAGCCATTGATTTTGAAAAAATAAAAAGTTAGCCTAAGCAAACTACTTTCATCATAGCAAAAAAAATAGCCATCCTTTAATTTCGGATGGCTATTTTAATATTAAACCATTTCTAATTATTTAATCGTTGCAATAGGCACTGGATCCATATCCGTAAACTCCTTGTTCTCCCCTGCCATGCCCCAAATAAAACCATAGTTGGCTGTACCCACGCCAAAGTGCATACTCCAAGGTGCTGATAAAACTGCTTCATTATTTCCAATAACAACATGTCTTGTTTCCTTTGGCTCACCCATAAAATGCATAACACGATGTGCTTCATTCATGTCAAAATAAAAATAAGCTTCCATCCTTCTGGTGTGGGTATGCGGTGGTACTGAATTCCAAACACACCCTTCATCTAAAATGGTTAAGCCCATCACTAATTGACAACTTTGAATACCATCGTTATGAATGTATTTATAAATAGTTCTTTTGTTTGAGGTAGCCAATTCACCCAATTTAACTGGGACTGCATCCGCCTTGGTCATTTTTTGATTAGGATAAGTATGATGTGCTGGTGTGGATAATATATAAAATAATGCAGGATTGGATGTATCATTACTAGCAAAGGAAACATGTTCAGTTCCTTTACCTAAATAAACACATTCTAATTTGTCAATTTCATAATCTACGCCATCTGCATTAACTGTTCCTTTCCCGCCTACGTTAATAATTCCTAATTCACGACGCTCTAAAAAATAGTTTGCTTTTAATTCTCCTTCATTGGCAAGTTCTATTTTATTTTTACCAGGCACTACGCCACCCACAATCATTCGATCATAATGAGAATACACCAAATTAATTTCATCTTGCTTCATCAAGTTTTGTATTAAAAAATTAGCACGTAATTCAGCAGTATTCATTTTACTAGTTTCTACTGGGCTATTTTGAAATCTTATTTGCATATGTATATTTTTTATTTTTTGATTCTTATTTATTTTACTCCTTACCTTATCTTACCTTACCTTATCTTACCTTCCCATCCAGCCACCATCCACGGTGATAATTGAGCCATTGATATAATCCGCTGCCGAGGAGCATAAAAATACATAAGCTCCTGCTAAATCTGATGATTTACCCCAACGACCTGCTGGTATTCTTGATAATATGGACTTACTCCTTTCCGGATCGGCACGTAAAGCTTCTGTATTATCAGTTTCTATATACCCAGGCGCAACACCATTCACATTTACCCCATGTGCCGCCCATTCGTTTGCAAATGCCTTCAATAAGGACGTAATCGCCCCTTTGCTTGCAGCATAGCCAGGCACATTAATTCCTCCCTGAAAACTTAACAAGGAACAAGTGAAAACTATTTTACCTGACTTGTCCGCTACCATTCTTTTTCCAATTTCTCTGGTAAGTACAAATTGCGCATTTAAATTAATTTCCATAATGGTATCCCAGTATTCATCGGAATGTTCGGCGGCAGGTGCACGCATAATGCTTCCCGCATTGTTAATTAAAATATCAATACGCGGATGATCCAGTTTAACTTTTTCTATAAAGGCATGTAAAGCAGTGCGATTTGAAAAATCAACCGCATAGGGATAAAATTTTCGACCCGCTGCTTCCACTGCCTTCTGTACTTCACTGCCTTGATTGGGCATACTATTCGAAACACCAATAATATCAGCGCCTGCATTGGCTAAGTCAATGGCAATCGCCATCCCTATACCACGGCTGCAACCTGTGACTAATGCTAATTTATGATCTAATCTAAAATTGTTCATCTGTAATCTTATGTTTTAATTAAAAAAGTTGGAGTAATAATTCACTCTTTATCCATTACGCATCTAAAACCCAAATGTTCCATTCCTGAATCAGGGGAACTTTTCATCCGAGCAGATACGCGGTATCCGCTACAATAGGAATCATTGCATAAAAACGAGCCACCCCGCATGACACGTTTGGTAATTAATGGCTCATCTGGATCAAAACTTTTCGTGGGTCCTTTTGGATTAATGGAAAGCTTTGTTTTGCCGAGTTGCGTGTAGTAATCATTGTTATATAAATCAGCACACCATTCCCAAACATTGCCAGCCACATCATATAATCCATAACCATTCGGTGCAAACGATTTTACAGGTGCCGCACCCATAAACCCATCTTTATTCAAATTCAAATAAGGAAAATTACCCTGCCAAAAATTACATTTACTTACTCCTGTCTCATCAAAAGTTTTACCCCAACTGTAGGTATTGTTGACTAATCCGCCACGCGCAGCATATTCCCATTCCGCTTCTGTTGGTAGTCTTTTACCTGCCCATTTACTATAAGCCACAGCGTCATCCCAACTTACATGTGTCACTGGAAAATTATCTTTTCCAATGATATCACTATTTGGCCCATTTGGATGCTTCCAATTCGCACCCCTTGTCCATGACCACCATTGACTGTAATCATTTAAATTGACTTCCGATTTTGTAGGTACAAATATTAAGGAAGCAGCCTTTAACACCGAATCCGGGGGCTTCGGCGTATTAGGAGGCACTTGCGATTTGATCTCCTCCCAATTAATATCTTTTTCAGCTGTGGTGATATATCCAGTTGCTTTTACAAATTCACTAAACTGCGCATTGGTAACTTCAGTGGCATCCATATAAAAACCATTCACTTTTACACTATGCTTTGGATATTCATCTTTACGAGCTTGCTCATTATCTCCGCCCATCATAAAAGTTCCAGCAGGTATCCAAACCATTCCATCGTGCTTATCCACGGGTTTTCCAAAAGCATTATATCGGGAAGGAATTTTACTACAACATGATTTTAGCGTATCTGTATCCGCTACTTTTTTTACAGCAGTCACTTTTTTATTGACAGGGGCAGGTACTATTTTTTTTGTAGCAACTGTTTTTGGAATTACAATTTTATTTTGGGTATCTCTCTTTTGCTGCGCCATTATATTGACTGACAAAAGAAAAAGGGGTATAAATAATACAAAACCATTTTTTTTGAAATTCAACTTGCTATTTTTCATATTTCATTTTACTTAATTAGTTCGACCCGTAGAAACAATTTTAGTTATATTAAAAAAGACTTCGCATCTACCCTTCTATAAAGTCCTTCCGCATGGGACTAAAAGTATCCATTAAAACGCCTTCTTCCAAACAAATTACCCCGTGCCATACATTGGAAAGGGCAAAAAAAGTTTCTCCTTGATTTAATACCTTTTTTACTCCCCCTAGTTCCACCTCAAACTTCCCGGATTCGACATAACTAATTTGAACATGTGGGTGTTGATGCAACGCCCCAATGGCCCCTTTTTCAAACTTAACTTTAACCAACATCACTGACTCATCATAAGCTAAAATGGCACGTTGGACCCCAGGGGCAACATTTGTCCATTTTACTATATCGTTTTCGGTAAAAACATTGGTCATTTGCTTGATTTTAATTATTTTGTATAAGTAAATTTAACTTAATTTAAATGATTGATTTTAATGTCAATAACAAAAATTAATCGAAACTTTCTTACCCTATAAAGATAAATTTAATTTCTAAATTAAAAACTATGCAACTAAAATCATTGTTATTATCTGCACTTCTTATGTCATTTATTTGCGAAAACGTTATCGCCCAACAAGGCAGCAGAAATGACCTCATGAAAAATCTGATTACAGAAAACTACGCGTTGGCCGAAAGTCAATATACATTGATGATGAAATCGGTTCCTTCAGGCAAACTTCCACAATCCTATGATGCTACTAAAAATCAGCTCCTATCAAGAGATATCACTTGGTGGTGCACTGGCTTTTATCCAGGCTCTTTATTATACATTTACGAGCAAACTAAAAGTGAAACCATTAAGGCTGAAGCATTACGTGCTTTAAAAGTCATTGAACCAAATCAATACTACACAGGTAATCACGACTTAGGGTTCATGATGTATTGCAGCTATGGAAATGCTTATCGTTTATTTAAAGATGAAAATTACAAACAAATCATTTTTAATGCTGCTGCATCCTTAGCAACCAGGTACCGTCCTACGATGAAATCCATTCAATCTTGGAATAAAAATCAATACTTTAATTGTCCAGTGATCATTGACAACATGATGAATTTAGAAATGTTGAATTGGGTAAGTCAAAATGGAGGAGATGCCAAATACCAAGAAATTGCCGTTACGCATAGTAATACTTCCATGAAAGAATTTTACCGCCCTGATTATAGCTCATTCCATGTGGTAGATTTTGATGAAAAAACAGGAAAGGTATTAAGAAAAACTACCCATCAAGGTGCCGCTAATACTTCAGCTTGGTCAAGAGGACAAGCTTGGGGTTTATATGGCTATATCACCATGTACCGTGCAACAAAAAATATTGCTTACTTAAATCATGCAAAAAAAATTGCAGCATTTTATTTGAACCATCCTAATTTACCAGCAGATAAAGTTCCTTATTGGGACTTTGATGCAGGTCAACAACCCATTGCAAAGCGTGATGCTTCTGCTGCCGCTATTACTGCATCTGCATTAATGGAGTTGGCGCAATATACAACTGGTGCTGAAAAAGAAAGATACATTAATGATGGTGTAAAAATGATACAATCCTTATCCAATGAAACCTACCGAGCAAAAGAAGGTGAGAATGGTGGATTTTTAATCAAACATTGCGTAGGTGCACTTACCTTAAATTCTGAAATTGACGTACCGCTAATTTACGCCGATTACTATTTTTTAGAAGCGCTGAAGCGTTATAAAGATTGGTACTTAAATAATTAATACAACTACCACATGGGTAAAGAGGAATAATTTACGCAGCAATTCGCGCGAAAATTATTCCTCTTTACATATAGGGCTTTAACTGATCACTTACTTTTTTCAAAAAAGGGGGGATAATAACTTTTGGATCACCTGGATTTAGCGTTTCTGTGGGTAAGTAGCCTTTATAAGGAGATGCAGCAATAATTTTAACTAACTTTTTTAAATCCATGGGTTGCACCTTACCATTAATGGTAATGAGTTCCTTGATTTGCCAGTTGACAGCATAAGGTGCCACTAATTCAATTTCACTATAGCCTTCCTTGGTTTGGAAATTACCGGTGTCCACCACCAAGCCAAACCACTGTTTATCGAGTCGATCAACAAAATAAATTGCTTGTTCTGCAGTCAATATAAAATCATTGTGGTTTTGCATCGCAATGATCACCCCAAATTTTTTTCCATATTGAACACACTGCTCAAAGCTTTCAATGATCCAATCTGCTACCTCCTTCCAAGCGTATCCTTCTGGTAATTTTTTTGCACTATAAATACGTATCACTGGCGCCCCTAATTTGGCCGCTACTTCAATCCACTTTTTTACAAAATTAACTTCTGCTTGTCGGTCCGCTGGATTGGGTGAACCAAAATCATTGCGTATACCAGTTCCACTAATACTAAGTCCTGCCTTATGGACCCTATTCTTTATACTATATATGTATGCATCAGAAGGCACTTGCGGATAGTTTTGCAAGTAATATTCAGTAATATCAATCGCATCTATATTCAAATTTCCACAAAAGTCAATGACTTCCTCAATCGTGATTTCCTTTTTGGTTAAGGGTGCATTAAATGAATATGCATTTAAACTAATTTTAAAACGGTGGCTTAACGATGAATTATTTTCAGAGGGAACCAACCTCTTATTTGAACTGCTTCCCATATTTGATTTGGCAATTGCAGGCATGAAAAATAGGGACTGCAAAAACTTTCTTCTTTGACTCATAAAATGGCTTCGTTTTAAATGATAAAAAAGTTCATCTATTAAATGTACCAAATATTTCTAAAAAAATAACCCCAGTAAAACTGAGGTTATTTTAAAATATCAAAACTAAATAAGGTTGATTAAGCTTCCTTTGATTTTGGGGCTTTTTCATTGGGTTTTTTCTGTAAAGTAAACACCAACTTATTTTGTGCAGTATCAAAATCGCCGATCAAAGTATCACCCTCCTTCACGCTAAAGTTTAAAATCTCCTCCGCTAATGGATCTTCAATGTATTTTTGAATGGCTCTGTGTAATGGTCTTGCACCAAATTGCACATCATACCCTTTATCTGCGATGAATGTTTTAGCTTCAGCAGTTAATACTAAGTTTAATCCTAAATTAACTAGGCGTCCTAATACATTCTTCATGATTATATCGATGATTAAGAATATATCGTCCTTTGTTAGTGAGTTAAATAC
>JACCDP011384878.1_pt1 | contig 43290 bp, 33 predicted proteins | sample 7445841 | NCBI WGS metagenome assembly JACCDP01 (sample SAMN15323441, study PRJNA562643) | freshwater metagenome | isolation source: river surface water | place: USA:Blue River Watershed | collected 2017-08-17
CGCGTGCGCGCCGCCGCGGTGCGGCGCGGGGTCGTCACGGCCGAGGCCGCGGCGGCGATGGATGAGGCCCGCTCGGTCGCGCTGATCTTTGAGTCCGATGTCACCACCAGCCCGATCGTGACCGACATTTCCGGCCGGGGCCTCGGGCTCGCGATCGTGCGGGAGAAGGTCGATAAGCTCGGAGGCCGGGTGCTGGTCGAGAGCACGCCGGGCCGCGGCACGATTTTCCGCCTCGTGGTGCCATTGGCGCTGGCCGCCTTCCGGGGGCTGATCGTGCGGGCTAACCGCCGCGCGTTGGTGTTGCCGGTCTCCTCCGTCGAGCGCGTCGCGCGCGTGCCGGCCGGCGGCCTGCGTGTGGTGGGCAACCGGGAGACGGTGACGCTGCAGGACCGGCCCATCCCAGTCACGCGGCTGGCCGATGCCCTCGAACTGCCTGCGGAGGAGACCCCGCCCCCCGGCTCCCACCTGCTCCTGGTGGTCGTCGCCCAGCGCGACGAGCGGGTGGCCTTCGTGGTCGACGAGGTTTCGCACGACGAGGAGGTTCTGGTGAAGCCCCTCGCTCCGCCGCTCCGCCGGGTGCGAAACGTCGCGGGCGCGACCCTGCTGGCCTCTGGCGCGCTCGTGCCGGTGCTCAATCCCGCGGACTTGCTGCGCACCGCCCGTCGGTCGCAGTCCGGCCCGGCTTCGCCGGCGGCCGACGCCCGCCCGGCGCGCGGCCCGCTTTCCGTGCTGGTGACCGATGACTCCGTCACTTCGCGGATGCTGATCAAGGGCATCCTCGAGGCGGCCGGCCACCGGGTGACGACGACGGTCGATGGCGTCCAGGCGCTCGAGGCTCTGCGGGCCGGTTCCTTCGACCTCGTGGTCTCCGACGTTGAGATGCCCCGCATGAACGGCTTCGACCTCACCGCCCGCATCCGCGCCGAGCGCCGGCTGGCGGACCTGCCGGTCGTGCTGGTGACCGCCCTGGCCTCGCCGCGCGACCGCGAGCGGGGCGTGGAGGTCGGAGCCAGCGCCTACATCGTGAAGAGTGAATTCGACCAGGGAAACCTGCTGGAGATCATCCGGCGCCTCGCGGGATGAGCATCGCGGCCAGAAAGCGGGTCCTGGTGGTGGACGACTCGGGCGTCGACCGCATGCTGATCACGCACATCCTCGCGTCCGACCCGCGCGTCGAGGTGGTGGGAGCGGCGGCCAGCGCGGAGGAGTGCCTTGCCCTCCACGGGCGGCTCCAGCCCGACGTGATCGTCATGGACGTGACCCTTCCTGGAATGAACGGGCTCGAGGCGACCGCGCGGATCATGAGCTCCCAGCCGGTGCCGATCGTGATCTGCTCCGGACTCCACGGCACCGATCCACTGATCTCGTTCAAGGCGATCGAGGCCGGAGCGCTCGCGGTGCTGGAAAAGCCGCGTGGCCCCGCCGATCCCGGCTACGCCGCGGTCGCGCGGAACCTCGCCGACACCGTGGTCCTCATGTCGGAGGTCCGCGTGATCCGCCGGTGGGATCGGGCGAAGAAGCCGGCGGTGCCTTCACCCGAGATTCGCGCGACTCCGGCGGCATCACGGTCGTCTTTCCCTTCGCGCGACGCCCTGCTTCTCCTGATCGGAGCCTCCACCGGCGGCCCGGTGGCGCTGCATGCCCTGCTGGCCAAGTTGCCGCGGGACCTGCCGGTGCCGGTCCTCGTGGTGCAGCACATCGCCCCCGGCTTCCTCGTGGGCATGGCGGCCTGGCTGCAGCAGGTCACGGGTTGGCCGGTCAGGATCGCCCGCCACGGCGAACGGCCGATGCCCGGAACGGTTTACCTCGCGCCCGACCACAGCCACCTGTGCGTCAACGGTGCCGGCCTGATCACGCTCTCCGGCGATCCGCCAGACGGCGGTCACCGGCCGGCCGTGAGCCGGCTCTTCCGCTCGGTTGCCGAGGGTCCGCTCGCCTCCCGCTCGGTCGCCGTGCTCCTCACGGGCATGGGCGTGGACGGAGCCGCGGAGCTCCGCCTGCTACGCGACCGGGGCGCGCTCACGGTCGCCCAGGACGCCGAGAGCTCCGTCGTGCACGGCATGCCGGGGGAGGCGATCCGCCTGGGCGCGGCGGCTCACGTCCTTCCGCCCGAATCCATCGCCTTCCTGCTCCGTGACTGCGGCCGCCGCCCGCTTCCGACCGTACCGGCTTCGCCCGCCTGAGCCATCCACGCCCATGACCCCGCCGAACGACCCCGCCGCCGACCGCCACCCCATCCTCATCGTCGAGGACAGCCTCACCCAGGCCGTGCAGCTGCGCTTCGTACTCGAGGAGCACGGGTTCTCCGTGCGCCACGCCCGCCATGGCGCGGAGGCGCTCGTGTTCCTCGGCTCGGACCCCCTCCCTCTCGCGGTCATCAGCGACATCAACATGCCCGGGATGGACGGCTACGAGCTGTGCCGCCGCATCCGCGGCGAGCCGCGCCTCGCCGGGCTCGCCGTCGTGCTGCTGACCTCGCTCTCCGACCCCTCGGACGTCATTCGCGCGCTCCAGTGCGGCGCGGACTACTTCTTCACGAAGCCCTTCGACGAGAACGTCCTCGTTCCGCGCCTGCGGCGCATCCGTGATAATCCCCAGACCCGCACCGGCGGCGCGGGGGGGGCGGGCCTCGCCGTGCCCAGCCCGGAAGGCGGCGCGCCGATCAGCGCCGATCCGCGGCAGACCCTCGGCCTGCTGCTTTCGACTTATGAGGCCGCCGTGGCCCAGAATCATCGTCTGGAGCGGGCCGAGGCCGAGCTGCGCCAGCTCAACGAGAACCTCGAGGCCCGCGTTCGCGAGCGCACCGCCGAGATCGCCGCCGCCAACGAATCCCTCCGCGCGGAGAACGCCGCCCGCCTCCGGGGCGAGGAACGGTTGCGCGAGCAGGCCGAACTCCTCGACAAGGCGGGCGAGGCGATCGTGACGACCGACCTCGAATGCCGGGTGCGGTTCTGGAACAACGGGGCCGCCCGGATGCTGCTCTGGGACGCAGCCCAGATGGGCGGGCGCCGCCTGCAGGAGATCTTCGCTGCCGGCGAAGCTTCCGACGCCGGCTCTTTGGCCGCCGCCCTGGCCGCCGGCCGCGACTGGCGCGGCGAGGTCCGCGCGCAGCGCCGCGAGGGAGGTCCGCTCTACCTCGAGGCCAGCGTGACGGTGCTGCGCGACTCCGCCGGCCGGGTGGACGGCTGGCTGATCTTCGGATCCGACATCACGGAGCGGAAGGCCCTCGAGGAGAAATTCCTGCGCGCGCAGCGCCTGGAGAGCATCGGCATGCTCGCCGCCGGGATCGCGCATGACCTCAACAACGTGCTGGCGCCGATCGGCATGGCCTCCTCGCTCCTGCGGATGCGGCTCTCGTCCGCGCCCGACCTGAAGTTGATCGACACCCTGGAAAAGTCCGTGACCCGCGGCTCCGGCCTGGTGAAGCAGATCCTCGGTTTCGCCCACGGGGTGACGGGTGAACGCCGCACCCTTCAGGTGAAGCACCTGATGAGGGACATCACCGGGATGATCACGCAGACCTTCCCCAAGTCGGTCGAACTCGCGGAGCATATCCCCACCGACCTGTGGCCGGTGCGCGGCAACGCCACGCAGATCCACCAGATCCTGCTCAACCTCTGCGTCAACGCCCGCGACGCCATGCCCGAGGGCGGTCGGCTCCGGGTGCGCGGCGAAAACCGCCGCCTCGACGCCGCGGCGGCGCGCGCGATCCCCGGCGCGCGCCCGGGTCCGTGGACGGTCATCGAGGTCGGCGACAGCGGCACCGGCATTCCGCCGGATGTCGTGGCGCGCATCTGGGATCCCTTCTTCACGACCAAGGGTGTGGGCAAGGGCACCGGCTTGGGACTCTCCACCGTGCGCGGCATCGTGCAGACCCACGAGGGGTTCGTCACGCTCGAGACCGAGGTGGGCAAGGGCACGACGTTCCGGGTCTTCCTCCCCGCCGCCGACGTGCCGGAGACCGCCGGCGCCGATGCCGCCGCCAAGCCGGTCGCGGCCGGCAGGGGTCAGCTGGTGCTCGTGGCCGACGACGAGGATTCCATCCGCGAGATCATCAGCTCCGTCCTCACCGCGGCGGGCTACGTCGTCGAGACCGCGGCGGACGGCCTGGCCGCCGCCGCCCTGTGCGCCGAACGTTCCGGCACGTTCGCGCTGCTGATCACCGACTACGACATGCCGGGTCTCGACGGAGCCAAGCTGGCGGAGTTCGTGCGCTCGCGCGACCCCGGCACGCGGGTGCTCGCGGTGAGCGGCCTCGCCGACGAGGACTCCGGCCAGGCGCATGCCTCGCTGAAGTTCGGTGATGCGCAGCTGGGCAAACCCTTTACCGCGGCTCAGCTGCTGGAGCGGGTGGGTCATCTGCTGGCACCCCCCCGCGGCTGAGCGCCCGCCGGCGCGTTCCGGGCCTGTGGCCCGTTGTCGCCGCGTCAGCTCGCGGCGGCTTTTTCGGCCAGGCCCTCGACGTAGGTGGAGATCCCCGCGATCACGGTCCCGAGCCGGGCGACCAGTTCCAGCGCCGACGGCAGGTCGGGTGATTTCTCGAGCTGGAGGCAGAGGCTCGCGCATTCCCGCGCGCCCGCCATGGCTGCGGACGATTTCAGTTTGTGCCCGAGCCGGTTCAATGCGCCGAGGTTGGCGCCGTCGCGCGCCGCTTGCATCTCCGCGAGCGTCTTGCGCGCGGTTTCGGCGAAGTGCCTCGCGAGGCGCAGCGTCTGCACCGGGTCGTGGCCCGTGAAATCACCGAGGGTGTTGAGGTCTAGGGGGGCGTCGGGCACGGGAGGGGAGGGTTCGCCTGGGGGAGGTTGGGAAATGCCTATGGTTGGATCGGTAGAGTCAATTACCTTGCCCGGGGTTATTACCCTAGGCATGTCTCAAATCCCAAACGAAAAAATCCATGAACGCAAAGAACACGGCCGTCATCCTCGTGGGATTCCAGAACGACTACTTCGCCAAGAACGGCATCCTTCGCGGGGTGGTGGAGGAGCCGAACCGCGTTGATGAGGTGCTGGCCAACTCGCTCGAGTTCATCCGCGAGGCCGCCAAGACCGAAATGTCGATCGTCTCCACGCCGATCGTCCTTGAGCCCAACTACCGCGCCATGGCCAATGCCGTCGGCATCCTCGACAAGATCAAGCAGTCCGGCGCCTTCAAGCAGGGCTCCACCGGCGCCGATACCATCCCCGAGCTCCTCGCCTTCGGCAACCGCATCGATTACGTCACCGGCAAGGTCGGGTTCAACGCGTTCTCCGATACCACGCTCGAACAGCTCCTGAAGCAGCGCGGGATCCGAAACGTCCTCGTCGCCGGCATGGTCACCTCGCTCTGCATCGACTCCACCGGCCGCGCCGCCTACGAGCGCGGCTTCGCGGTCACCATCCTCTCCGACTGTTCCTCGGCGCGCACCATGACCGAGCACGACTTCTACTGTAAGAATATCTTCCCGCTCTACGGCCGCTCGGCCTCGAGCAAGGAAGTCCTGCGCGAGCTCGTCCGCACCGCCGCCTGAGCGGCGCCGCGCCGGCCATGTCGGAGGGTCCGACCGGAGGCTTCTCGTCGTCGCTCGCGACGGACCTCCACGTCGAGGCCACCAGCCGCCTCACCGAGGCGCTGATCGAGTCGGAGAACCGGATGCGACGGCGCATCCAGATTCTGTCCGAGGTCGTCTTCGAGACCGACGCCCAGGGGGCGATCGTCTTCATCAACGACGCCTGGAAGGGCATGGCGGGCGTCACCCCCGACGCCGCCGCCGCCAGGCCGATGCTCGAGTTCATCCACGAGCCTGACCGCGCCGTCATGGAGCGGCTGCTCGCGGGACCCGCCCCCTCGGGTGAGTCGGTGTACCCCCAGTTACGGGTGCGCCGTGACGACGGTTCGCTCATCTGGGCCGAGGTGTCGGTGGGCCGGTTGCCGCGGGGCGGCGTGGTCGGGGTCATGCGCGACGTCACGCGCCAGAAGGTGGCGCGCGATGAGCTCGCCAAGCTTTCGCTCGTGGCCAGCGCCACCGATGACCTGGTGATCATCACCGACCCCGCCGGGATGATCGAGTGGGTCAACGAGGCCTTCACCCAACGCACCGGTTACTGCCTCGACGAGGTCCGCGGCCGGAAGCCCGGCTCTTTCCTGCAGGGTGCGGGTTCGGACCTCGCGGCCATCGCCCGCATCCGCGAGGCCCTGCGGCGCCACGAGCCGGTCCGCGAGGAATTGGTTAACTATGCCAAGGGCGGCGAGCCCTACTGGGTGGCGGTGCACATCAGCCCTATCTTCTCCGAGGAGGGCGAGCTGCAGCGCTACGTTTCGGTGCAGGTGGACGTCACCGAGCGCAAGCGGCACGAACAGGAGATCCTCCTGCAGAAGGCCCTGCTGGAGGAACGCGTGCGTGAGCGTACCGCCGAGCTGGCCCGGGCCAAGGAGTTGGCGGAGGCGGCGACCGCGGCGAAGAGCCAGTTCCTCGCCAACATGAGCCACGAGATCCGGACGCCGCTCAACGCGATCATCGGGCTTTCCCACCTCTGCCTTCAGACCGGCCTCGAGCCGCGGCAGCGCGACTACCTCGTCAAGACGCAGCGCGCCGCCCAAAGCCTGATGCAGACGGTGAACGACGTCCTCGACTTCTCCAAGATCGAGGCGGGTGGGCTCACCCTCGAGGCGCGTCCCTTCGACCTCGAGGCCATCCTCGTCTCGATCGACTCCATCATCGGGTACCTGGCGCGTTCGAAGGGCATCAGCCTCGCCGTGAATATGGGCGAGGACGTGCCGCGCGCGATCGTCGGCGATTCCTTCCGCTTCGAGCAGGTGCTGCTCAACCTGGCGGGCAACGCGGTGAAGTTCACCGCCACGGGCGGGGTGACCCTCGAGGTGCGGAGGGCCGGCGGCGACGGCGCCGCCGTCGACCTCGAGTTCCGCGTGCGCGACACCGGTATCGGGCTTTCGGCGGAGGAACGCGACCGGCTCTTCCGGCCTTTCAGCCAGGCCGATGCCTCCACGACGCGCCGCTTCGGCGGCACGGGCCTCGGGCTCACCATCTGCAAGCGGATCGTCGAGCACATGGGCGGCCGCATCTGGGTGGAGAGCGAGCCGGGCCGCGGCAGCATCTTCGCGTTCCGCGTCCGTTGCCCGGTGGCGACCGCGGCGGCGCCGGCGGCGGGCCGGGAGCGGGATGGTTCCGGCCCGGCGGAGCGCCTGCTGGCTCGGATCCTCATCGTCGAGGACAACGATTTCAACCAGCAGATCCTCCGGGAGCTGCTCCAGGCGGCGGGCGCGAATGTGCAGGTGGCGGGCAACGGCCGCGAGGCGCTCGAGGTGCTGCGCGCCTCCGATTTGCCCTTCGACCTCGTGCTGATGGACGTGCAGATGCCGGAAATGGACGGCTTCGAGGCCACCCGTCGGATCCGGGCCGACCCCGTGCTGGCCGGCCTGCCGGTCGTCGCGATGACGGCCAACGCGGGCGAGGACGACCGCGCGCGCTGCCTCGCGGCCGGCATGGACGGCTTCGAGAGCAAGCCGATCAACCCGGCGCGCATCTGCACGAACATCGCCCGCTGGCTCGCGACGGTGCGCGCTCGGGCGGGAGCGTGACCTTGCGGCGCGCCGACCTTCAGGGGAGCTGCGGAGCCCAGCGTTCGAGCTGGGTACGGTGGAGGGTGACCTCGGCGTCGTTGGCCGCGCCGGAAACTCCCCGGCTCGAGCCTCCCTTGACCAGCCGTTCCAGGCCCGCGCTCAGCCGTGCCAGATCCGCGGGTCGCTCCGCCGCCAGGTCCCGCTTTTCTCCGACGTCGTCGCCGAGATGGTAGAGTTCGACCGTCCGCGGCTTGCCCCGGGATTGAGCCAGAGGGCCCTGATTCCGGAGGACGAGCTTCCACGGTCCCTCACGGTAGGCGAATTCGCCGTGGTTCGAGTGATTGACGAGATTGCTCCGGGTGGGACCGGCCGTTGCCCGGCCCACTGCGGCGCCAAGGAAGCTGAAGCTGTCCTCGGCGGATCGGTCCGGCAGCGGTGAACCGATGACCTCCGCAAGCGTGGCGAAGATGTCGGTGAGGCAAAGCAGCTGATCACTCTGCGACCCAGCCGCCACTCGCCCCGGCCAACGCATCACGAACGGGACCCGATGGCCCCCTTCCCAGATGTCACCCTTGCGGCCGCGAAACGGTCCACTTGGCAGATGGCCCGCCGCCACCAGTTGGTCCCATCCGGTGTAGCCGGAGTGGCCGTTGTCCGCCGTGAAGATGACGATCGTGTCCCGGGCGGAGCCGCCCTCGTCCAGCGCGCGCAGCACCTCGCCGACGGCCCAGTCGGTCTCCATCAGGAAGTCGGCGATCGGCGCCAGACCGCTGCGACCCCGGAACGCGGAGGAGGGTGACACCGGCTCATGCGGGGACGTCAGGGCGAAATACAGGAAGAAAGGTTTCCCAGCACTCGACATCTCGCGGATCTCGCGCGTGGCGCGGCGCGTGATCTCGGGAAGGATTCCGTCAAACTTCCAATCCGGAGCCATGGGTGCTCCGGCAAAGGCCTTCGGCAGCACGACGCCTTGCGAGTCTTCGGGCGCGTACCTGGCCGTGGGTGCGATCGCGATGCGGTCGTCCTCGATGAACGTGAACGGCGGGAAGTTGGGCACGTCGGGACCGAAGTAGTGATCGAAGCCCCGGGTCGTGGGCCCGGAGCCGATGGGTCGAGTGAAGTCCCATGTGAGGCTCTTCTGCCCGTTCTGCACCGCGGTCATGCGGCCGGGCTGCGGTCCCGGCCACTCCCAGCCGAGGTGCCACTTGCCGATGCAGGCCGTGCGGTAGCCCTGCTGCCTCAGGAAACCCGGCAGGGTGGGACGGTCGGCGGCGATGAGCGGCGGCTCGTACACCGCGAGCACCCACTCCTGCAGTCGCGTGCGCCAAGCGTAGCGGCCGGTCAACAGCCCGTAGCGCGAGGGCGTGCAGACCGCCGAGGGGCTGTGCGCGTCGGTGAAGCTCCGTCCCTCGCGTACGAGGCGGTCGAGCGCCGGCGTCGGCACCTTGTTCGCCGGGTAGTGCGCCTGAATGTCGCCGACTCCGAAATCGTCGGCCAGGATCACGACCACGTTGGGCGGGCGCTCCTTCGCGCTGAGCGCGGTCGCGAGGCAAACCAGGAGCACGTGGGCGAGCGAGGGGTAGCGCGGGGTTTGCATGCCGCAGGTTCCGTCGTGGTGGAGAGGGGAGTCAACTCCGCCGCCCGTCCTCCCGCGGCAAGAGTTCTTCCTCGCCTCGGTCGGGGCCCGGACGTCATTCGTCTTCCACGGAGCCGACCCGCCGCCCCCTCCCGTTTCGTTTCGGGCCTTGGCGTCCGTTCACCCCATGACGTGCTTCACGCTTCGCTTCCGGAGGCTGCTTGGCTGCGCCTTCCTGCTGACGATCTTTGCCCCTGTTGCCGTTCGCTCGGCCGGATCCGCCGACGGCGGCGCGCCGGGCGCGATCTCGGGTCGGATCATCAACGAGATCTCCGGGGCGGTGCTGGAGCGCGCGCGTGTGACGGTCGAAGGCACCTTGCTGGAGGCCTTCTCCGATTCGGCGGGCCGCTACGTGCTGTCCCCGGTGCCGCCGGGTGCGGCCACCCTGCGGGTGTTTCACACGGGATTGGCGCCTGCCTCCCGCGTGGTGGCGATTCCCGCCGGCGGTTCCGTGGAGGCCGACTTCAGCCTTACGTCGGCCGAAGCGGCCGCCGCCGGCGGGCCGCTGCGGCTCGAACGCTTCGTCGTCGGGGACTCGCGCGAGATGAGCGGCACCGCGATCGCGATCAACGAGCAGCGCTTCGCGCCCAACCTCCGCAGCATCGTTTCGGTCGACGAGTTCGGAGACTCGCCTGACGGCAACGTCGCCGAGTTCCTGAAGTTCCTGCCCGGCGTGAATGTGAACAGCGCGCGGGAGGTCTCCATCAACGGCGTACCCTCCGCCAATGTGCCGGTCACCATCGGCGGCTTCAGCGTGGCGAGCGTGATCGGCTCCGGGGGCGACGGCGGCACCGGCCGTTCCAACTCGATGGACCTCTTCACCACCAGCAACCTGTCGCGCATCGAGGTCTCCTTCTCGCCCACGCCTGAGTCCGAGGGCGCAGCGCTGGCGGGCTCGGTCAACCTCGTTCCCCGCAGCGCGTTCGACCGCGTCCGGCCCGCGTTCAACGCGAGTGCGTTCACGTCGATGCTGAACAACTCCCGGTATTTCCTGCGCGACTCCTACCGGAGGCGCTTTTTTCCCGGCGTCGATTTCTCCCTCGTCGCACCCGTCAGCCGACGCTTCGGCGTCACGCTTTCCGGCGGACACTCGACGCGGCTCACTGATACCCCATTGCTGCAGAACGTCTGGCGCGGGGTCGGCTCCGCGACCAACGGCGGCACGTTCCCGGACACTCCCGCAGGGCGACCCTACCTTTCGAGCTACACCCTGCAGACGGCCGGCCGGCGCGCCGTGCGCAGTTCGCTCGCGGCCAACGCCGACTTCCGGCTTTCGCCGCGGGACCGCCTGACGCTCAGCCTGCAGTACTCCACCTTCGACGTGAACATCGAGTCGAACCAACTGGTGCTCGACACCGGCCGGGTGCTTCCGGGCCAATTCTCAACGGCCAACACCAAGGGCGCCGCCGGTTCCGGGACCCTGCAGCTCAACGGCTCCGTGAGCATCCGCACCAACTGGAACTACCTTCCCTCTTTGGTGTGGCGCCATGACGGGCCGGTCTGGAAGGCGGAGGCGGGGGTGGCGCTCGCCCGTTCGCTCAATCATACCCGCAACTCCGCCGAGGGCGCCTTCGGCACGACCACGGCGCGGCGCACGGGCGTCACGGTCGCCTTCGACGACGTGGGCTACAGCCGCCCCGGCGTCGTGACGGTCACGGATGCCGCGGGCGCGCCGGTCGATCCCTTCGCCCTGTCGACCTACGCCGTCACCGCGGGCAACGCCAACATGAGGCGCACGGACGACACCCGGCGGAGCGCCTACGCCAACCTGCGACGTGACTTCACGTGGGTTCTGCCCTGGACGGTCAAGGCGGGCCTGGATTTCCGCGAGGCCGTCCGCGACGCCCGCGGGACCGGAGCCGCCTACACATTCCTGGGACGGGACGGGGTCGCCAGTACCACGCCCTTGTCGGGAGATGATCAGGCCGTATCTTATCCGAATCCGGAATTCATGCGTCGGAATCCGATCGCGGGATTCCCGGTGCTGCAGGGGGTGTCGGCCTGGCAGCTTTGGGAGGAGGCTCAGGCAAACCCGGGTCGCTTCACGGTGGCCAACGCGAACACCCAGTACCGCACGGCGGTGGGTCTATCGACGGTGGCGGCCGAAACGATCTCCTCCGCCTACGTCCGGCTCGACCTCGCGCTCCTGCACAACCGGCTCCGGCTGGTGGGCGGCGTGCGGGCGGAGCAGACGAACATCTCGGCGGCCGGACCGCTCACGGACCCGACGCGCAACTACCAGCGTGACGCTCAAGGCAACGTGGTGCTCGGGGCGAACCGCCGGCCGCTGCCGGTCACGACCGACGCCTACCAGACCTCGCTCCTCACGTACCTCGACCGCGGCAGCAGGGCGGCCAAGGAGTACCTCGACCTCTTCCCCAGCCTCAACGCGAGCTTCAACCTGCGGGAGAACCTCATCCTGCGGGCCGCCGCCTACACGTCGATCGGCCGGCCCGACTTCATCCAGTATTCCGGTGGCCTCACGTTGCCCGACACTGAGTCGCCGCCGTCGCCGTCCAACCGGATCTCGGTGAACAACGCGGGCATCCGCCCCTGGAGCGCGCGGACGGTGAGCGTGCGGGCGGAGTACTATTTCCCGGGCCTGGGGCAGCTTTCGGCCGGGGCGTTCCGGCGGGATTTCTCCGACTTCTTCGGCAGCACGGTTCTCCGGCCCGGGCCTGAGTTCCTCGAAGTCTACAATTTGGACCCGGCGGAGTACGGGGATTACGATGTGGCGACCCAGCGGAACCTCACGAGCCGGGTGCGGATGGAGGGCGCGACGCTCAACTACAAGCAGGCGCTGGGCTTCCTTCCCCGCTGGGCGCGGGGCGTCCAGGTCTTCGGCAACCTGAGTGTGCAGCGCACGATCGGGGAGGCTTCGGCGAACTTCGTCGGCTTCGTGCCGCGCACGGCGAGTTGGGGCGCGAGCCTTACCCGCGAGCGGCTCGTCCTGCACGTGAATTGGAACCACCGCGGCAAGGTGCGGCAGGGACCGGTCGCGGCCGGGGCCAGCATCGAGCCGGGTACCTTCACATGGTTGGCGCCGCGTCAGGTCACCGACGTGATCGTGGAATACAAGGTCAGCCGGCGCCTGTGGCTGTTCGCCAACCTCCGCAACCTGCTGCACGAGCCGCAGGAAACGGAGATTTACGGGCCGAGCACTCCGGGGGTGGCTCGGCTGCGGCAGGTCGGCGCCGACTTCGGATCGCTATGGACGATCGGCGTGAAGGGCGGCTTCTGACGCGGCTGCCAACCTCCTGCCGCCTACTTCAGCGCGGCGGCGATGCGGGTGAGGGCGGTCTCGACGTTGGCGCGTGAGTTGAAGGCGCTGATGCGCACGTGGCCCTCGCCGCACTTGCCGAAGCCGGCGCCGGGGGTGCACACCACCTGGGCCTTCTCCAACAGCAGGTCGAAGAATTCCCACGAGTCGCGGCCGGTGTTGATCCAGAGGTAGGGCGCGTTGTCGCCGCCGGCGCACTTGAAACCGAGCTTCGTCATCGCCTCGCGGATGAGCCGGGCGTTGGCGAGGTAGAAGTCGATCAGGTCGTTGGTCTGCTTCCGGCCTTCCGGGGTGTAAACGGCGGCGGCGGCCTTCTGGATCGGGTAGGCGACGCCGTTGAACTTCGTCGTGTGGCGGCGGTTCCAGAGCGCGTGCAGGGAGTGGGCGTTGCCGGCGGCGTCGCGGGCGACGAGCGACTTCGGCACCACGGTGTAGGCGCAGCGGGTGCCGGTGAAGCCAGCGGTCTTGGAGAAGCTGCGGAACTCGATCGCCACCTCGCGCGCCCCCTCGATCTCGTAGATGGAGTGCGGGATCTTCGGGTCGCGGATGTAGGCCTCGTAGGCGCTGTCGAAGAGGATCACGGCCTGGTGTCGCCGCGCGTACTCGACCCACGCCGCCAGCTGCTCGCGGGTCGCCACCGCGCCGGTCGGGTTGTTGGGGAAGCAGAGGTAGATGAGGTCGGCGGCGACCGCGGGCACCGCGGGCACATAGCCGTTGGCTGCCGTGCTCTCGAGGTAGGTGATGCCCTGGTAGCGGCCGTCGACGTTCGCGCCCGTGCGGCCGGCCATCACGTTGGTGTCGACGTAGACGGGATAGACCGGGTCAGGGATCGCGAGGCGGGTGTCCTGCGCGAAGATCTCCTGGATGTTGCCGCAGTCGCACTTCGAGCCGTCGGAGATGAAGATCTCGTCGGCCTCGATCCGGCAGCCGCGCGCCGCGTAGTCGTGCTGCGCCACCGCCTCGCGGAGGAACGCGTAGCCCTGCTCGGGGCCGTAGCCCTTGAAGGTCTCGCGCCGGCCCATCTCGTCGGTCGCGGCGTGCAGCGCCTCGATGCACACCGGCGGCAGGGGCTCGGTGACGTCGCCGATGCCGAGGCGGATCACGGGCTTACCCGGGTTGGCGGCGGTGTAGGCCGAGACCCGCTTGGCGATGTCGCTGAACAGGTAGGAGGCCTTGAGCTTGGTGTAGTTCTCGTTGATGCGGATCATGGCGGTGGGGCGCCGTTCGGCGCGAATAAAGGGCGCAGCAAACGGCGCGGGCGGGGCTTGATCAAGTCCGCTATCGGCCGGTCGGCGCACGCCGGACGGAGCGGCCTCAGAAGATCGAGAGGGCGCGGGCGCTTTCAACGACGACCCAGGCGCCGCCGCCGGCGAGGGCGAGGCGCAGGGCGTGCCGTAGCATCCGCCGCGACCGCAGGACGGCGTCGAGCAGGTCAGTGTCGACCCGCCGGCGGTTGTTCTGCGCCATGAAGCTCGCGAACTGCGCGCTCCGGAACCGGGGCTGCGGGCCCGATCCGCCGCGGCGGCGGGAGGTTCCGCCGGTCAGCAGTTTCAGGAGGGCGCGCAGCATCAGCGGAACCACGAAGTTTGAAGTGGTTTTTTCAAGCGGAAAGCGGCTACGGTCGCCGTTCTTTCCCGTTCATCACGCCTCCTTCCGCCATGCACCACTTCCACTACTCGGGTTCCGCGCTGCACTGCGAATCGGTCGATCTCGCGGCCGTCGCCGGCCTCTACGGCACGCCGACCTACGTCTACAGCGCCGCCACGATGGAGGACAATTTCCGGCGCCTGCAGCGCGGGCTCACCGGGCTCGATGCCCGGCTGTGCTACGCGATGAAAGCGAACTCGAGCCTCGCGATCCTGCGCCACTTCTCGAACCTCGGCGCCGGCTTCGACCTCGTGAGCGGCGGTGAGATCCGCCGCGTGCTCGCGGCCGGGGGCAACGTGCGCGCCAGCGTCTTCGCCGGCGTCGGCAAGACCGAGGCCGAGATCGAACTCGCGCTGCGCAACGGCATCTTCTCGTTCCACGTCGAGAGTGAGCCCGAGCTCGCCCGCATCAACCACGTCGCCGGCAAGCTCGGCGTGAAGGCCCCCGTCGCCATCCGCGTCAACCCCGACGTCGACGCGCACACCCACGCCAAGATCACCACGGGCAAGAGCGACAATAAGTTCGGCATCCCGCTGAAGTTCGCCGCCGCCGCCTACGAGGCGGCCGCGCGCTTCCCGCACCTCCAGATCAAGGGCGTGCAGATGCACATCGGCTCGCAGCTCACCTCCGTGGCGCCGTTCGTCGAGGCTGTCTCCAAGGTCGGGCCCTTCGCCGCGGAGCTGAAGGCCCGCTACGGCATCACCTACTTCTCGATCGGCGGCGGCATGGGCATCATCTACCGCGACGCCCTCGCCAGCGGCGCCCGCGCCTGGTGGGACGCCCAGCCGGCCGACCAGCGTCCGCTCACCCCCGAGTCCTACGGCGCCGCGCTCGTCCCGCTCCTCAAGCCCCTCGGCCTCACCATCCTGCTCGAGCACGGGCGCTTCATGGTGGGCAACGCCGGCGTCCTCCTTTCCCGCGTCGAGCACCTCAAGCGCGGCGCCGGTAAGAACTTCCTCATCGTCGACGCAGCCATGAACGACCTTGTGCGCCCGGCGATGTACGACAGCTACCACGAGATCGTCCCGCTGCACCGTGACTCCTCGCGCGCGGCGCTCGTCGCCGACGTGGTCGGCCCGGTCTGCGAGAGTGGCGACTGCTTCGCCAAGGACCGCCAGCTGCAGGAGGTCCGCGAGGGCGAGCTCATCGCCTTCCTCAGCGCCGGCGCCTATGGTTACACGATGGCCAGCCGCTACAACACCCGTGCGCTCGCCGCCGAGGTGCTCGTCAAGGGTAGCGCCTTCGAGCTGGTGAACGCCCGAGAGACCTTCGAGCAGATGATCGCCGGCGAAAAGGTGCCGGCGTTCCTCGGCTGAGGAATGGGTCGACCCGCAGGGTGCGCGGCACGCCGATTCCCGACCGGGGTTCCGCGCCGCGTCCGGAACCGGGCTCTTTTTCGTGTATTTCGCGGTTTTCGCGGTTAATCCGGCGGGATGAATTTCGTCGTCGCCGGCGCCGGTGCGTGGGGCACCGCCTTCGCGGTGCACCTCGCCCGCCTCGGCCACGCGGTCACCCTTGTGCCGCGGCGCGCGGAGCATGCGGCCGCGATGGCGGCCACCCGCGTCAACGCCGATTACCTCCCCGGCGTCGTCCTGCCGCCCGGCATCACCGTCGCGGCCGAACCCGGGCCGCTCGCCGGAGCCGACGCCGTGCTGCTGGCCTGCCCCGCGCAGGCGTTGCGCGAGACGTGCGCGCGGTTCGCCGCGGCGCCGTTCATCGTCAGCCTCGTCAAGGGCCTGGAAGCAGGCTCCCACCGGCGGCCTTCGGAAGTCATCGCGGAGGTCGCGCCCGGTGTGCCCGTCGCGGTGCTTTCCGGCCCTACCCATGCCCTCGGTGTCGCCCGGGGCGACCCTTCGGCCATGGTGCTGGCGGCGGATCAGGTCGACGCCGCCGTCGAGCGGCTGCAGCAGGCGTTCAGCGGCCCGACCCTGCGGGTCTACACGGGTGACGACCTGCCGGGCGTCGAGTTCGGCGGCTGCCTCAAGAACATCTACGCGATCGCCGCGGGTTGCTGCGACGGCCTGCGGCTCGGCGACAACACCAAGGCCGCGCTGCTCACCCGCGCTCTCGCCGAGATGGTGCGCGTGGGCGCCGCGTTGGGCGCGCGGCCGGAGACGTTCTACGGGCTCGGCGGGTTCGGCGACCTCGTCGCCACCTGCTACGGCGGGTGGAGCCGCAACCGCGAGCTAGGCCAGCGCGTCGGCGAGGGGCAGACGGTCGCCTCGCTGCTCGCCGGCCGCCGCACGGTGGTCGAGGGCTATCGCACGGCCGATTCCTTCGCCGGCCTTTGCGCCGAGCGCGGCATCGACGCCCCGATCCTTCGCGAGACGCGCGCGATCCTCTTCGAGGGACGGCGACCGGCCGACGCCCTGGCCGCGCTCATGACCCGCGGGCTCAAGCGGGAGACCGGCGGCGCATGAGACCGGCGGCGTCCGCCGCCCGCGGTCGCGTCGTCGTCGTGGGCTCACTCAACCTCGATCGCCTCTGGCTCGTTCCGCGTCTGCCCGTCGCGGGGGAGACGCGGCGGGCCTCGACCACCCGGATGGAATTCGGCGGCAAGGGCGCCAACCAGGCCGTAGCCGCGGCGCGTCATGGTGCGGCGGTCGCTCTGATCGGTGCCGTCGGGGCTGATGCCGACGGCGAAGCCTACCGGACCCATCTCGCGGCCGAAGGCGTCGATGTCTCGCGCGTCGTCACGATCGCCGGGGCGGCCACGGGCGCGGCGTTCATCTGCGTGGATGACCGCGGCGAAAACCAGATCGTGGTGGCCGCGGGGGCCAACGGCCTCCTTTCCGCGGAGCACGCGAGCCGGGCGGTGACGGCGTTGGCGCCGACTGCGCCGGTGCTGCTGGCCGGTCTGGAATGCCCGGTTTCGGCTGCGGTGGCAGCGTTGCACGCGGCGTCCGCGGCTCGATTGACGACGGTGCTGAATCCCTCACCGACGGCGCGGGAGTTTCCGTGGGGCGAAGTCCCGGTCGGGACGGTGATCGTGAACGCAGGCGAGTGCGCGGAGATCTTCGGCCGGCCCGAACCCGCGGCGCTGGTACGCCGGGCGGTGACTAACCTCGTGGTGACACGCGGACCGGAGCCGACGCTTTGGATCAGCTCCGTGGGCGTGAAGGAGTTTCCGGCCCACCCGGTGCGGCCCGTGGACACGGTGGGTGCGGGCGACGCGTTCGCCGGGACGCTGGCGGCGCGGTTGGCCGAAGGTGAGGACTTTCCGCGCGCGATCGCGGTGGCGAACGTCGCGGCGGCGTTGTCGACGCTCGGGCCGGGCGCGCAGGGGCCGGTTCCCCGGCGCGCCGTGGTGGAGGCCGCCCTTGCCGAGCGTCGTTGAGACGGGCGATGCGCCAGACGTGAAGGCGTCAGCGCCGGAATCCCGGCCGGCCTGGCCCTGAATCGCCGGCGGTGCCGTCGATCACGCCCTGCGTTCCGCGGCCGGGAAAAGCGCGGCGGTCTGGCGGGCGCGGTGGTCGAAGATGCCGTCGAGCTTGCGGCGGATCCACGCCGCATGGGCCAGCGTGCCCAGCGCTCCCCAGCCGGGGTCGTACGTGACGTGGTCCGTCATGCGCACTCCGCCCGGTGCGGTCGCGAAGAGGTGCTGGTGGTGCCAGAGGCGGTAGGGCCCGATCCGCTGCTCATCGACGAAGAACTCGCCCTCGCGCACATGGGTGATCTCGGTCAGCCAGCGCGTCCACAGCCCCGGCACGATTCCTATGCGGTATTCGATGAGCTGACCGGCGTACATTCTCGGCGCGACGTCGCCGACGATGCGGAACCGCAGGTGCGGCGAGGTGAGGCGGTCGAGGTTCCGCGGGGTCGCGAAGAATTCCCAGATCACGGCCGGGTCGCCCGACACGAATTGCTCGCGGTGCAGGTGGAAGATCACGCGATGGTTCGCGCGGCGGGCCCGCGCGGATGCGTGGTATCAGCCCGCGCGTTCGCTGGCCGACGGGCGTGTGCGCGCCGCCGTGATGAGCACCACGGAGCCGACCACGAGCACCGCCGCCGCGAGCAGGCGGGGCGTGAGCGGCTCGCCGAGCACCGCCCAGCCGAGTACCACGGCAACCAGCGGGTTGACGTAGGCGTAGGTGGCGACGCGCGCGGGTGTGCTGTGGCGCATGAGCCAGGCGAAGGTGGAGTATCCGACCAGCGAGCCGGCTACGATCAGGTAGGCGACCGCGCCCCAGGCCTTGGCGGGAACGATCGACGGGTCGAAGCCCCTCAGGTCCCCGTGCAGCAGAGCGAGCACGGCGAGGCCGGCGCCGCCGCCGAGCATCTGCAGCGCGGCCGCGGCGAGCGGTCCGGTCCCGTGCCGCGCATGACGCGAATAGATCGAGCCCACGCCCCACGAGGCGCAGGCCAGCAGGATCGCCGCCACGCCGCCGGGGTGCGGGGCCGCCCCGGCGGTGGTTTCCCAGGGGGCCGCCAGCCACGTCACGCCCGCGAAACCGAGCGCGAGGGCGAGGAAGACCCGCGCGGGCGGACGAGCGCCGCCCGGCCATGCCCATTCCGTGAGCACCACGAAGAGCGGTCCGATGCCGATGATCAGGGCGGTCACGCCTGACGGCACGTATTGCTCGGCCCAAGTCACTCCCCCGTTTCCGCCGAGCAGCAGGAAGAGGCCGATGATCCCATTGACCCGCCATTGCTCCGCCGTGGGCCACGCCGTGCCGCGCAGCCGAATCCAGCCGAGCAGGAGGCCGCCGGCGACGAGGAAGCGGAACGATGCCATCAGGAACGGCGGCAGCGATTCCACCGCGACGCGGATGCCGAGGTAGGTGCTGCCCCAGACGAGGTAGATCGTCGTGAATCCCGCCGCGAGGGCGGCCCGCGAGGGCGTGGTGGAACCGCTCACGGTCAGCCGGTCGGGCGGCCCGCTGCGTCGGCGGGCGTGTGCTCGAGATAGCGGGCGGTCGCGGCGGCCGCGGCCGCGCCCCGCAGCCGGCCGACGACGTGCAGGGCGCAGTCGATGCCGGCCGATATTCCCGCTGCCGTCAGGATACGGCCGTTGTCGGTGAAGCGGGCGCCTTCGTCCACGATCACGCGCGGCCCGGCCGCGCGTAGCCGGTCGAAGGTGGTGTGGTGCGTGGTGGCGCGGAGCCCGTCGAGCAGCCCGGCGCGCGCGAGCACGATGGAGCCGGTGCAGACGCTCATCACGATTCCCGGTTCCTCGGCCCGGCGCCGCAGCCAGGCGAGCAGGCCGGCGTCGTTCTCCAGCCGACGGGTGCCGAAGCCGCCGGGAACGACGAGGACTTCCGTGGGGGGACAATCGGCCAAGGTGTGGTCGGGCAGGATCCGCAGGCCGTGGCGCGTCGTGATCGGCCCCGCGGATTCCGCCACGGTGACCACGCGGAACAGCCCGCCGCCTCCGGTCTCGTCGGCCGCGCCGAAGACCTCGAACGGCCCGGCGAAGTCGAGGACCTCGACTTCGGGAAACACGAGGATGGCGACGAGGCGGATCATGGCGGTTGAGGCGCGAAGAGGTCAGCGCCGCCCGGGCGGGTTGGCGAGGCGACATTCCGAGGCGGCGGGGAGGACTCCGGACGGCCGCGGTTGCGTCTGGGCCCGTCTCCCCTCAATCCCGTGTTCATGCAAAAGAAGCGCGTCGTTCTGATCGAGGACGAGACCCTGTTCCGCCAGCTGATCCGGCTGACGCTGGGGAAGGTCAAGGAGCTCGAGGTGGTGGCCGAGTTCGGCACGGCGCGCGAGGGGATCGCGTATTGCCAGGAGGAAAAGCCCGACCTGCTGGTCACCGACCTCATGCTACCCGACCTCGAGGGAACCGATCTGATCCGAGCGGTGCGGGCGGCGCTGCCCGACACCAAGGTCGTGCTGCTCACCGGTCATCCCGGGGGCCGCCTGCCGTCGGAGCTGTTGTCGCTCGGGATCGAGGGGTATTTGGACAAGAGCAGCTCGGTGGACTTCCTGCTGCACGCGGTGCGGACGGTGTTGGACGGCGGCATGTTCTTCGCGAGCCGCCAGTCCCCGCGCACGAAGTCGGCCGAGGAGGCTCAGGCGCTGCCCTCGCTGCCGTTGACGGCCCGGGAGCAGCAGATCGCCCGGATGGTGGCCGCGGGTAAGCCCTCCAAGGAGATCGCGCGCGAACTGGGCCTGAGCGTGCGCACGGTGGAGAAGCACCGGGCGAACCTCATGGCGAAGATCGGGGTGCGCGAGGTGGCCAGCCTCACGCGCTGGTGCCTGCAGGCCGGGTTGCTGACGGGCTGAAGGCGACCGCGCGCGGCGATCGCCGCGCGCTCAGCGTCGGAACAGGTAGTGGCTCACCAACCACTCGCGACCGCCGCGGTAACCCCACAGTTCGGCGCAGGCCAGGTAGAAGACACGCCAGTAGCTCCACCACTTGAGCGCCTGGTCGGCGCCATAGGTGGCGGCGAGGATCGGCATGATCTCGGCGCGGTGGGCGTCCATGTTGTTCAGCCAATGCTCGGCGGTGCGCTGGTAATGCGTGCCGTCGACCTTCCAGTCCTGCTCGAGCCGCAGGTCGTCCTGGAACCCCATGAGCAGGTTGTGCGCGGGCATCTGGCCCCCGGTGAAGAAGTATCGCGACATCCAGTCGCTCGGTCCGCGCGAAACGAAGTGGTATGACAGCCGTGAGTGGGTGAAGATGTGGACGAACAACAGTCCGCCGGGCTTCAGCCAGCGGGCGACGTTCGCGAGGAGCCGCTGGTAGTTCTTCATGTGCTCGAACATCTCGACCGAGACGACGCGGTCGAAGCGCGCGGGGTCGAGCTCCAGGGCGTTCATGTCGCGGGTGAGGATGGTGAGGTTGCTGAAACCGCGCCGGCGAGCCTCCGCCTCGATGTGCTCGCGTTGCGTGGCGGAGTTGGAGACGCCGGTGATGCGGGCCCGGGGGAACTTCTCCGCGAGGTAGAGCGAGAGGGAGCCCCAGCCGCAGCCGAGCTCGAGGATCTCCTGCCCGTCGGCGATCCGGGCGCGCTCCACGTAGAGCGCGAGCATGAGTTCCTCAGCCTCGTCGAGCGACTCGCGCCCGGTCGGGTAGAGGCAGCCCGAGTATTTCAGCCGTTTGCCGAGGCAGTACTGGTAGAAACGCGTGGGTACCTCGTAGTGCTGCTCGTTGGCGGCGCGCGTCTCCTCGGCGATGGGCCGGGTGCGGAGGTCGGCGATGTAGCGGGCGCGGTCGTAGCCGGCCTCCTCCCGCAGGCGCTGGGAGAGCAGGCGGCGGATGCCGAAGCGAACGAGCGCGTCGGGCAGGAGGTTCTTCTCGAGGAGGGCGTCGATCATGGGAAAGGGTGGTTCAGGCCCCGGGGCCGGCGGGGCGCCGCGGCGGCCGGGGCACGAAGGCGCTCGTGATCTCCTGATAGCGGCGGTAGGCTTCGCCCTTGGAGCGGAGGCTCTGCTGCTCGGCGAGCGGGATGCCCGTCACGCGGAGCAGCAGGAAGAGGATGACGGCGGGGCCGATCACCGCCGCCCAGCCGCCGGGCGACGGCAGGGCGAACACGAAGAACGCCACCCAGACGAGCCACTCGAAGAAGTAGTTCGGATGGCGGCTCCAAGCCCACAGGCCGCGGTCGCACACCCGGCCGCGGTTCGCCGGGTCGCGCTTGAACGCGGCCAGCTGCGCGTCGGCCACCGCCTCGCCCACGAGCGCCACCAGCCACAGCACCGCGCCGACGATCTCCAGCGGGTGAAGGCCCGGCGCGGGGTTGCGCGCGGCGACGAGGAAACCGATCCCGAGCACCGGCACCGAGGCGGCCTGGTACTGGAAGAAGCGGAACATGCGGAAGCCGAGCCGATCGCCGTACTCGCGGCGCAGCGCGGCGTAGCGGGCGTCCTCCACCGGGTGGTGCCCGGCGACGCGGATCAGCAGGTGGGTGCCGAGCCGGATGCTCCACGCGCAGACCAGCGCGGCGAGGAGCCAGCGTCGCACCGGCCAGCCGTCCGCGGCGGCGGCGTAGAACAACGCGAGCGGGGCGAAGGCGTAGGACCACGCGACGTCTACGGTCCCGTAGTTGTCGAGCCGGCGTGCGAGCAGGAAGACGCCCGCGAAGGCTCCGCCTAGGGCGGCGAGGGCGAGGAGGAAAAGGGCGGGGGCGGACATGCGGATTCAGGCGCCGGCGGGGGCGGGTTGGACCGTGGCTAGACGTGCGGCGGCGCGGCGCAGCAGGGGGCGGGCGGGCAGGTAGACCGCCGCGGCGAGGAACGGGGCGGTGAGCAGCCATGCGGTGAAGGCATGGATACCGGCCCAGCCGAATCGGGCGAAGAACTCCGCCGCCGAGAGGTCGCTGAACGCGGCGAGCATCTCGCCCACGGTGAACGGGTGCCCTGAGGCGCCCCAGAGCGCCTCGCCTGCTCGCACGTAGACGAGGATGAGCGCGAGCTGCACGGGACCGAGCAGCTGGTTCAGCGTCTGCAGCACCGGCTGGTTGAGGCGCAGGGCGAGGCCGACCCCGAGGTTCAGCAACGCGGTGAAGCCGAGGAATGGGAACAGCGAGCAGACCGCGCCCGCGGCGAAGGTGACGGCGAGCCGGTCGGGCGTGACGCCGAGCGTGAGCTGGCGCCGCACGGGCCCGGTGACCCGACGCCGCCAGAACGATTCACGCCCTTCGGGCGCCGCGTCACGGTTTTCCATGCGCGCTCAGGCGAGCAGGTAGACGCCCACGCCGGCGACGGCGAGCAGCACGGGGAGCAGCACGCTGCCGGGGTTGCGCCGGGTGAAGACCGGGTCGAGCGGGCCGGCGGCCGGGACCTTGAACAGCTCCCGCAGCAGGTAGGCCGCCATGGCGATGTTCCCCAGTGCGATGATCGCGACGAACCAGCCGATGCGCGCGGCGGCCGACTGCTCCTTCCAGGCCACCCAGACGTAGAATGCGATGAACGCCCAGTAGGCGTCGAACAGCGTCGCGATGAACCACGGGTGGGTGAACACCTCGCGCGGGATCGAGAAGATCGGCGTGTGCAGGCTCGCCCAGGTCGTCACCGCGAGCATCGAGGCGATCACGACGACGAAGAGGAGGCGGAGGGCGATGATCATGACTTCGGACGATTCCGGCGGTTCAGAGGGCCGCGTTGTTGGGGCGCGTGTGCACCGTGTGCACCACGGAGATGTTGCGCAGCGCGAACGCCGCCTCGCAGTAGCAGAGGTAGTACGTCCACTTGCGGATGAAGCGGTCGTCGAAGCCCAGTTCGCGCACGGCTTCGAGCCGCGCGTGGAACGACTCGCGCCACAGCCGCAGCGTGCGCGCGTAGTCGGGGCCGAAGTCCTCGAGCTGGTGCAGTACGAACCCGCCGGCGCGGGCGAGCAGGTCGTTCATGCGGTTGGCCGAGAGCAGGAGGGAGCCGGGGAAGATGTGCTTCTGGATGAAATCCACCCCCCGGCGGAACTCCGCGTACCGCGCGTCGGGGCAGGTGATGAACTGCAGCGCGGCCACGCCCTCGGCGGGCAGCACCCGCGCGACCATCTCCGCGAAGGCCTCCTGGTTACGGTGGCCGACCGCCTCGAGCATCTCGATCGAGACGAGCTTGTCGAAGCGGCCGGTGATGTCGCGGAAGTCCTGCAGGCGCACGTCGACGCGGCCCTCGAGGCCGGCCTCGGCGACGCGCCGCCGCGCGAGATCGTGCTGCTGGCGGGAGATCGTCACGGTGGTCACGCGGCAGCCGCGCGTGCGCGCGGCGTGCAGCGACCAGCCGCCCCAGCCGGTGCCGATCTCGAGCACATGGTCGGAGGCGCGGAGCCGTAGCTTCCGGCAAAGGGTTTCGTTCTTCTCGGCCTGCGCCTCGGCGAGGGAGAGCTGCTGGGCGTCGGCCGGCCAGCGGGCCGACGAGTACATCATCGACGGGTCTAGCCAGAGGGAGAAGAAGTCGTTCGAAAGGTCGTAGTGTTCGCCGATGTTGCGGCGGGCGATCTCCCGCGTGTTGGGGCGCAGGAGATGGCGGACGCGGTTCGCGAACCGCAGGAGGTTGAGGCCGGCCCCGGCGGCGCGCCGTGAGCCCGAGAGCGTCGGGGCGTCGTCGACGTTGCGCACGAAGTGCGCGACGACCGCGGTGAGGTCGGGCGTGTCCCAGTCGCCGTCGATGTACGCCTCCGCGAAGCCGATGTCTCCCGCCAGAACGCACTTGGAGAAGAAGGCCTCGCGGCGGACGCGGATCACCGCGACGGGCTCGCCCGAGCCGAACTCGCGGGCGGAGCCGCCGGGCAGCTCGAGTTGGAGGCGGCCGCGCCGCAGGTCGGAGAAGGAGTCGAGCACGAGGCGGCGGGCGAAGGAGGGCCGGGCGGCGGCCTCGAGGCCGGTGAGCGGGGTAGAGGTGGAGGCGGAGGACGACGTGCTCATGCGGATTCGGACGGAACGGCGGGGCTGGCGGGGTTCAGGGAGTGGTGGGGTCGGAAGAGGCCGCGTTGGTCGGCGGCGCGGGCCGCCTTGGCGAACCACGGCACGCGCTTGAGCCAGAGCCGGAGGGCGTGCCAGTGGATCAGGGCGATGACGCGGAGGGTGAGGGCGGGGTACTTCAGCGTGAACCACGCGAGTCGCCCGGAGGTGAGATCGCGGCGCGCACCCGTGAGCGTACTGGTGAGCGTACGGCGCCCGCCCGCGAGGTCGTCGATCCGGACCGAGAGGCGGTCGCCGGGAAGACGCAGGTGGAAGTCGAAGGCGACATCGACGTCGGAGAACGGCGAAACGTAGAAGTGCTTCGGTACGCGGAGGCGGAACTCGCCGCGTGCGGCCGCGTCGGCGTCGGGCCGCAGGAAGAACGGCTTCACCTCGCGGAAGGTGTTGGTGACCTCGGCGATGGCGGCCGCCGGCTGACCGTGGCGGTCGAAGCAAAAGTAGAACGAGACCGGGTTGAACAGGTAGCCCAGCACCCGCGGCAGGGTGACGAGCTGCACGCGCCCGCCGGTGAGGTCGATCCCGTGGGCGGCGGCCAGGGCTTCGACGCGCTCGCGCAATCCCGCACCGGGTTGCGGCCTCGCCGCGGGACCAGCGGGGTTGTGGCCGGCCTCGTGCAGCGGCAGGTAGTCGCCGTCGCGGAACGAATAAAGGTTGGGTCGGCCGAAGGAAAAGAATCTGAGCCGTCGCGCGAGGTCCGGGACCTCGTCGAGGTCGAGGGAGAAGAGGAAGATGCGGTACGAGAAGCGGTGCGCGCGCGGCTCGAGCCGGGCGTGCATCACGTCACATTCGTACAGGCAGGAATTCATCGCCGGTTGGCCTCGGGAAAGTTACGGCCGGCGGTGCCGGACGGATGCGCCCGGCCCCGGTGGGGCCGTGGATCAACCTGCATACGCCGTGCCGCGGGGCAAGGCCCCGTCTTGCGTGGTGGCGCCGGCCTCAGGCGGCCCACGGGTCGCGGCCGAGGAGCAGTTCGCAGAGGCGCACCGCGCTGAGCAATCCGTCCTCGTGGAAACCGTACCGCTGCCAGGCGCCGGCGAAATAGGTCTCGCTGGATCCTCGGGCGGCGGCGTTGAGCACGGGGATCTCCTCCTGCGCGCGCACCGCCCCTAGGCTGAACAGCGGGTGCTCGTAGGCGATGCGGCGGAGGACCTTGCCCGGCGCGACGGCCTCGGGGCGGTTGATGCTCACGAAGTAGTTCACGCGGTCGGAGACGCCCTGCAGGGAGTTCATCCAGTAATGCGTGGCGGTCGAGGGCCGCCCATCCGTGTTGTGGTTCAGTTCGTAGTTCCAGCTCGACCAGGCGAGGCGCGCGCGGGGCATGACCGACTCGTCGGTGTGCACGGTCGCGGTGTTCGGCTGGCAGCGGAATTCCCCCAGCAGCCGCCGTTCGTCGGGCGTCGGGTCGGCCAGCAGGTGCAGCGCCTGGTCGCCGTGGCAGGCGAGGATCACCCGGTCGAACGTCTCCTCACGGCCCGAACGCAGCGTGAGCGTCACGCCGCCCGGGCCGCGCGCGACACTCCTCACGCCGTCGCCGGTGCGGATGCGGTCGCGGAAAGGCGCGACGAGCCGCTCGACGTAGTTCCGCGCACCACCGTCGACCGTCCACCACGGGTGCTGCGTGTGCAGGCCGAGGAAGCCGTGGTTGTGGAAGAAGCGCAGGAGCGTCGTGGCGGGGAACGCGAGCATCAGCTCCGGCGGCGTGCTCCAGACCGCCGAACTCATCGGCACGAGGTAGAGGTCGAGGAAGTCCCTCCCGTATCCGCGGCGCCGCACGTAGTCGCCGAGTGATTCGTTCCGCGCCGCCGGGTCCTCGAGGGCGGCGATCGCCTCCTGGTTGAATCGGTTGATCGAGCTGAGCATCCGCCAGAAACGCGGGCGGAGCAGGTTGCGGCGCTGCGCGAAGAGGTGGTTCAGCGAAGAACCCGCGAACTCGAGGCCGGTCCCGGCGTGACGCACGCTGAACGACATCGACGCGGGCTTCACCGGCACGCCGAGCTCCGTGAAGAGCCGCGTGAGATGCGGGTACGTCACCCGGTTGAACACCATGAACCCGGTGTCCATCGTCGCCCGCTTTCCGTCGGGTCCGTCCACATCCACGGTGTGGGTGTGCCCGCCGATGCGGTTGTCCTGCTCGAGGACGGTTAGGTCGTGGTGGCGGTGGAGGAATCGGGCGCAGCCGAGCCCGGCGATGCCGGTGCCGACGATGGCGAGGGAAGGCATGGAACGCGAATGTTACGGGCGCGGCGGGCCGGCGGACTCCCGCGACCCGGGCGGGCTCGCACTCAGGCGGAGGACGGCGGCGTCTCGACGCGGCTCGACGCCTGCTGGTGCAGTTCGGGCCCGGCGGCCTTCTTCGGCAGGTCGGCCTGCGCGGCGGTGGCCGTGGCGACGGCGATGGCGGCGGCGGCGGGCACGACCTTGGCGAGGGGCGAGAATTCAGGATGCACGGCCGAGGCGCGCTGGGCGGCGGCGATGCTGGCCTCGTGATCGGCGCGGGCGGCCTCCTCCAGGATCGACTTGGGCACGGGCTTGAGACCCCAGATGAGCCCCGTCCAGGAAAGCGCCTTGAGCCCGTAGTAGGTGATGTCGATTTCCCACCAGTAGAAGCCGTTGCGGGTGGAGGACTGGTAGCGGTGGTGGTTGTTGTGCCAGCCCTCGCCGAGGCAGATCAGGGCGAGGATGAAGCTGTTCCGGGAGTCGTCGCTGGTCTGGAAGCGCCGGCGGCCCATCAGGTGGGCCATCGAGTTGATGCACGACGTGCCGTGGAAGAGCGCGGTGGTGCTGATGAAGAAACCCCAGGTGAGCATCTGCCAGCCGTCGGTGCCTAGGCCGGGTGCCCAGGTCTCGAGGGCCGCGCCCGCGCCGAAGATGGCCAGCGCGAACAGCGCGGGTACGACGGTGTCGAATCGGTTCAGCCACACCAGCTCGGGGTATTTCGCGAGGTCGCGGATCGTCGAGTAGTCGGTCGGGAAGTTGCGCCGGCTGGTGATCCAGCCGATGTGCGACCACCAGAAGCCGTGAACATGCGGCGAATGGGCGTCATCGGGCTGGTCGGAATGCCTGTGGTGGTGCCGGTGGTGGTAGGCCCACCAGAGGGCGCCGCGCTGCACGGTCGTTCCGCCCCACAGGGCCAGGAGGAACTGGCCCGCGCGGGAGGTGCTGTAGGTCTTGTGCGAGAAATAGCGGTGGTAGATGCCGGTGACGGCGAACATCCGCACGAAATAGAGCCCCACCGCGGTCCAGACGGCCGTCGCGCTCGCGCCCGTCCAGATCACCCCGAGGCATCCGGCGTGCAGCACGATGAACGGCACGCAGCGCATCCAGTCGACGCGGTCGGGTTCCTGGCGCATCCGCTCCGGCCCGCCGGGCGCATGGTCGGCGTCGAACCACTGGATGAGGGGTGCGAGGAGGCTTCGGGGGAAGGAGGCGGTCGACGTGACGGAGGTCTCGGGCATGCGGAATCGCAGGGAGGCAACGCGCGCGTTTCCCGGCGCGCAAGCCGCCTTTCGGGAAAAACCGCGGGCTTTTTTTGAACGCTCCGCGCCGGCGCCGCTCAGTGCGCGTTGGGGTCGTCCTTCACGGCCTTCACGCCGGCCATCATCAGCTTGTCGGTCCACGCCAGCGCGATCGCGGAGAACACGAACACGCAGTGGATGATGACCTGCCACATCACCCCTTGGCTGTTGAGCGGCACGCCGCCGGGCGGGTTGAGCGCCATGATGAAGGTCTTCAGCAGGTGGATGGAGGAGATGCTGATGAGCGCCGTGGCGAGCTTCACCTTGAGCACACCGGCGTTCACGTGGCTCAGCCACTCCGGCTGGTCGTCGTGGTTGTCGAGGTCGAGCCGCGAGACGAAGGTCTCGTAGCCGCCGATGATCACCATGATCAGCAGGTTCGCGATCATCACCACGTCGATGAGGCCGAGGACGTTCAGCATGATGAACGTGCTCAGGTCGGGCGCGATGGTCTTGTCGAAAGTCTGCGTCGCCGCGCTGTGGGCGAGGTGCCACAGCTCCAGCAGGAACTGGTAGACGTAGATGCCCTGCGCGAGGATCAGGCCGAGGTAGAGCGGAGCCTGCAGCCAGCGGCTGGCGAAGATGGATTTCTCAAGCAGGCCTTCGATGAAGTTTCCGTTCTTGGACATGGCGGTGTCGGGGCGGCGAGGGAACCCGCGCGGGCGCGCCTTCCGCAAGCCAAACGTTCCCGTGCAGGCCTTTGCCGCGGCGATACCCGCGCCTTTCTCCTCCGCGAGGGTGCGGGTGATCGGTGAACCTCGGAGCGGATCGGCAGTTCGGTTGCGACTCCACTTCGGGGGTCGTTTCCGTCTTGCATCGTTTCATGTTGCCTCGCGCGTTTCGCTTTCGTCTTCCCTTGGGCCTCTTCCCGTGCCGGTCGTCGTTTCCCCCAGCTTCGCTCGCCGCGCCTTCCCGGCCTTTATCCTGCTGTTCGCTGGGGCCGGGTCTGGAGCGGTCGCCGCCGAATCCGAGGGACGGCGGCCGGCGCCGGCCACATCCGCTGGGAATCTTGACTCGGGCCTGAACCGGCTTCGGGAGGCCCGGAGTGGAGCGGCCCTGGGGCAGGGTGCGCAGGATTCATCTCTTGTTGCAAAGTCCGGTGGCGCCGGCCCGGTCCCCGCCGCCTCTTCCCCGTCCGCGCCGTCGGCTTCCTCCGTCCCTCCGGCCGCTCACCCTCAGGTTGCGTCGCCGTCCCGTGACAAGCCCGCGCCCCCGGCGAAGGCCGCGGAGGTCGGTCCGGGCGTGTCCGGCGGCATCAGCTTCCGCGACGTGATCATAGGTGCGGGTGTCCTGATCCTCTTCACGGGCGTTTGGCTCCGCGTGTCTCAGGAGGGTTACAGGATGGACGCCGAGGAGGCGATCAAGGACAACAAGATCTCGGCCGACGCGGCGTCCCTTCTCGTGGAGAATCGCCGCCGGGCCGGCTCCGTCGCCGTGCTGGCCGGTATCGTCGTCTCCCTGCTGGGGCTGTTAGGTTGAACTGACTTCTCCCGTCGCCCGCTTCACAGGCTGAGCCGGTAGGTGAGCGCGAGTTCCCGTTCCTGCCCGAGGCGGTGGTGGCTGCGTAGCAGGTCCCGGTCGAGCGCGTTGCGCACCGACAGCGAGGTCCCGTGGGTGCGCGTTCCCTCCCGCCGTGAATAGGAGACGCCGAGGTGGACAAGGCCGTACCCGGGATACTCCAAGTTCTCCCGGAGACGGTCGGCATAGTACGCGGTGAAATCGGAGATGTAGATCCAGCTGCCGGAGAGGGACAGGCCGGACCACCGACCCTTGCCGAAGGAATAGGAGGCCGAGGCACTGGCGTTGTAAGGCGGGAAGCGCGTCAGCCGCCGGCCCACTTCCTCCGGCAGGTCGGGAGACGCGGTGGTGACGCCTCGCACGTGGGATCCCGCGAAGGCCAGCTGCAGCGTGGGCAGGAGTCGCCAGCGGGCCTCGAGTTTGCCTCCGGCGAACCTCTCCTCGCCGGCGGCGACGAGCTGCGGCTGCGTGTGGAGGGCGTCGAGCACCGGATCGCCGTAGAGCGGGTTGCGGCGCGAGATGTCGGAATTAGTCCAGGAAAACGCGGAGGCGGTGACGTCGAGGCGGCCGCCCGCCAGCCGGGCCTTGGTGCCGGCCTCATGCCCTCGCGTCGTCTCGTTGCCTTGGATCTGACCGGTGCGGCCGTCGACGCGCGTCGACGGGTTGAAGGCGGTGCTCGATGTCGCGAAGAGAAGCAGCCGCCCCGGGATCGCCTGATGGTTGATCCCGGTGTGCCAGGTCACCTCGCCGGTTTCGTCGCTCACGCGGGCCAGAGCGGGGGCGAGCCCGGGGCGGCGGTCTTCCACGGCCAGGCTCACGAGGTCGGCCCGGGCCCCGCCGGTCACGACCGTGCGCCCGCGGTTCGCGCTCAGCCGGTCGCTCAACTCGAGGGCGGTGAACGCGGCCCGCTCGCCGCGGTCGGTGATGATGCGGCCGTAGTCGGCGCGGTTGAATGCCGGTCGCCGGTAGTCCGGATGCACGGGATCGAAGTTCCGGATCGAGGTGGGCAGCGCGTTGCGCAGCGCCGTCGTGAGGGCGCGTTCCTCGCGTTCGAGATCGGCGCGCGTGTGGCTGAGGGACGCCATCAGCTTGTGCTCGGCGCGGCCCACGGCGAAGCGGGCGGTGGCCTCGGCGAGCGCGATCAGCGCGCCCTGCGGCTGTTCGCTGTGGAGCGGCTCCCGGATGCCCTCGAACCGTCCGAGGGACAGGTTCAGCAGCCCGGTGGTGAAGCGGTCCTGCTCGATGCGGCGCCACCAGGCCTCGAGCCCGGCGCGCAGGGCGATCCGCGGGTGCACCTGCGCGTCATGCATCACGCTCGCCATCGCGCTGCGACGGCGCACTCCCGCCTCGGGGCCGAGCGCGTTGAAGCCCGCCAGCGGCAGGTAAGGCCCCCGGATGCGCTGTCCTGCCGCAACCCGGTATTCCGGGATGGCCGGAGCGGCCGTCGCCCTGAGCTGGTAATAATCCACCGCGAACTGCGTGCTTGCCGCCGGCCCGTGCCGCCAGGTGAGCGCGGCGTCGAGGCTGCGGGTTTCGCTCGCCGCGAATGCCTCGGGCCCGGTGCGGCGCGTCCAGCCGGCGGCCACGCGGTGCCAGGCGCGCTTCGCGACCGTCGGGGCATTGAGCTCGAGGCTCGCGGCCTGCCGCCGCAGGGTGCCGGCCGTGAAGGAGAACGAGCGTCCCGGGGTCGTGCGCGGCCGGGCCGTCCAGTAATCCTGGATTCCGCCCGGAGCGGCGCGGCCCAGCACGGGCACCAGCGCGCCCTGGATGACGAGGGTGCGGCCCACATTCAGGAGATCGACGCCGCCGAGGCGCACGAAGCCGTTGCTGAGCAGCGGGGTCGGAAATCCGCGGAGCCCCACCCGGCTGTCTCCCGTCGCGAGGTCGACGGCCGAAGGCGTGGCCACCGACCTCAGCTCCGTGCGCAGTTCGAGCGCGGCGGCATCCTCCTCCAGCGACTCGTCGTCGATCAGCGCGTTGGAAAAAACCGGATCCCGCAGCTGCTGTTCGTAGGAACCCATTCCGGTGGGGTCGATCCCGGGATCGTCGGACCGCGCGGCGACGTCGACGCGTCCCAGCACCACCGGTGTTTCCTTGGCGGGCGACGGCGCGGACGTCGGGGCGATCTGGGCGCCGGCAGATCCCGCCGCCAGCAGGCAGGCGAGCAGCCATGGGCCTACGCCGCCCGTCAAGCGGTCCCCCTTCGGGGAGGAGATTCCCCGCGGTCGGAGGCTGGAATGGACTCGGCTGGCCCGCACCCGCGTATCGACGCCGCCGGAGCGCTCCGGTTGCAAGGCCGTCGTCGCCGAGGTGGCGAATTCAGAGGACGCCGCCGATGGCGTCGCGCCCGGCTTGCGCCTACGCCCGGTCATTGCTCCCCGGTGACTTGATGCGTGGTGCGCAGGTAGGCGATGAGGTCGCGCACCTCTTCCCCGGAAAGCGTCTTCAACAGGCCCTCGGGCATCATCGAGACCGGGGAGACCTCGCGCGCGAGGATGTCGGCCTTGGCGACGGGGGTCTCCTGGCCGACGGTGCGGAGGATGACCTGGCGCTCGTTTTCCGCGGCGATGTTGCCGGCGAGAGTGCGGCCGTCGCGCAGCGTGAGCGTGACGAGATGGTAGCCTTCCTGGATCACCTCGCTCGGGTTGATGATCTCGCCGAGGATATAGTCGAGGTTGGCTCGGTTGGAGCCGGTGAGGTCGGGTCCGATGAGGCCGCCCTGATCGTAGAGCTTGTGGCAGGGCGCGCAGGTGCGCTCGAAGACACCCCGGCCCCGGCCTGGACGGGCGGCGGCCAAGGCTTCGTCGGTGAGCAGGCGTTTCAGGCGGGCGGTCTCGGCCTCCTTGTCGGCGGCGGCCGTCTCGAGCGTTCCCCAGAACTCGGTGAAGTTCGGCCCGATCACACGCTGGAGCTGGCGGGCGGCGAACGCGGAGACGTCGGCCTTGGGGATGCGGTTCGCGCGTAATTCGCGGAGGAGGCGGCGCGCGCTTTCCGGCCGGATCGCGAGCGTGAGGATCGCCTCCGCCTTTTCGGCCGCGTTCCACCGTGCGTAGCCGACGAGGAGGCGCTGGGAAACGCGCTCGTCGTCGAATTCGGCGAGTGCGCGGATGGCGTCGCGGCGCAGCGCGGGCTCGCCGAGGGCGGCCAGGATGGCGTCAAGAGCGGGCCGGTGGGCGTCGCGCGCGAGGCCCAGCAGCCCCTCGCGGCGGCGCTCGGCCGGGGCGGCGGGATCGCGGAGCAATGCCAGTTGGGCGGCCGTGGCCGCGGGGTCGCCGAAGAGCTGGCTGACTTGACGGACCAGCGTCGCGATGACCGCATCCACTCCGGAAGCGAGCCGAGCCGCGAGCGGGGCCCAGCCGGCGGGGGCGGCCAGTTCGCGGCGGCCGAAGGCGCCGAGGCCGTCGCGGAAACCTTCCAGCAGGTTGCGGCGCAGATCAGCGGTCGGCGCGGCGGCGATCGCCGCGATGACGGCGTCGAAGGCCTGGGCGGCGGTGGCGCGACGCGCGATGAATCGGGTGACGAGCGGGATCCGTGCGTTGGCGGCGAGCGCAAGGGCGCGGGCGGGCTCGGCGGCGGCAAGCGGCTCGACCGCGAACCAGATCATTTTGGGCAGGTTATGGTCCTCGGCGTCCTCCGCGCGGGCCGCGAGCGCGCCGGCGATTTCCCAGCGGTCCCCGGGAGTGATTCGTTGCAGGGCCGAAGCCAGCTTTAGTCGCACTGTGGCGGAGGGCTCGGTGCGGGCCATCGCCGCGAACTTCGTCACGGTGGCCGGGGTCGCGGTGCGGTCTTCGTTGAGGAGTTGTACGGCCCAGCCGCGCACCGGGGCGGCGGGATGATCGAGTAGCCGGAGGAGTTCCGTCGGCGTGAGGCCACCGGTGACGTGCAGCGCCCAGAGCGCGCGGAGCTGGCGGCCGGGGTCGGTCTCACGCGCGAGGATTTCCCGGAGGCGAGGAGCGGTGTGCGGGTCGAGGCGGCCGGCGGCGGCGCGCTCCTGCAGGAGCAGGCGGGCGCGGCGGACGTACCAGTCGTTGCGGTGGGTCTGCAGGTCGGCGAGTTCGACGTCGGACTTCGCGGCAAGGTCGAGACCCGCTCGGCCGGGCAGGCCCTTGGGCGCGACGCGGAAGATCCGCGCGGTGTCCCGGTTGAGGACGTCGTTGCCGCAGATATCGCCGTCATGCCAGTCGAGCACGTAGACCGCCCCATCGGGCCCTGTCTCGACGCTGAACCCGATCCAGCGCGGGTCGTTCGCGAGCACGGTGTCGTCGCCGTGGCGGCCGATGTAGCCCGAGCCGGCCGGCTCAAGGATGTCGGTGAGCAGCGCGCGCTCGTGGAGGTTGGCCATGAAGATCCGGCCGCGGTAGGAGGCGGGAAACTCGTCGGCGAGGTAGACGCGGGCGCCGCCGTGGGCCGAGCGGTGGCGATGGTCGGCGATCGTCTTGATGTCGTCGTAGACGTGCGGGCTGATGTGCTTGCCGCCCTGCCGGTGGTAGATCCCGCCCGGGATGACGTGCCAGAGGTGCGGGATGACGCAGGCCGTGATGAACATCTCGCCGACGTCGTCGAAATCGAGCCCCCAGGGGTTGCTGAACCCGTGGGCGAGGATCTCGAAGCGGTCCTTCGTCGGGTGATAGCGCCAGACGCCGCCGTCGAGGTACTGACCGTCCTTCACCGGGATGTTTTCCGGAAACGGATCGCCGGGCCGCGGGATGCGGCCGCCGTCGACGGGTTTCCCGACGTTCGAGCGGGTGGCGTAGCCCTGGCAGCCGTACAGCCAACCGTCGGGGCCCCAGATGAGGCTGTTCAGCGTCTCATGACGGTCCTGGATGCCCCAGCCGGTGAGACGCACCTCGATGTTCGCGTCGGCGCGGTCGTCCTTGTCGCGATCCGGCACGAAGAGCAGGTTGGGCGGCGCGCCGAGCCACAATCCGTCGAAGCCCACCGCGATCGCCGCCGGGAACGGAATTCCCTCGAGGAAGACCTTGCGCTGGTCGAAGCGGCCGTCGCCGTCGGTATCCTCAAGGATCACGATCCGGCTCTTGCCCTTGGCGCCGGAGAACCCGGCCTTGCGGTTCTCGTAGTCGTGATTCTCCGCGATCCAGAGGCGGCCGCGGTGATCCCAGCAGAACGCCATGGCCTGCGAGATCATCGGCTCGGCCGCGGCCAGTTTAACCGCGAGTCCGTCCGCGACCGTCATGCGCGCCACGACCTCTTCGCCGGTCAGGGTGGCGGCGCGGCGGCCTTCCTCGCGGGCGAGCACCCACAGCGCGAAATCCAACCTTTCGCCGGTGAATGCCTTCCACGCCTCGTCGACGCCGACGTCGTCGAGCGCACCTGCGTAGACGACGAGTTGGTGGCGGAAGGTCGCGCGCTTGCCGCGCTCGATCCGCCAGGCGCCCTGCAGGGCGCGGACGGGACCGCTGCCACCCGCAGGGTCGACCCGCCACGCGGCCGGGTAGCCGGGGTTGCGCGGGTGATCGAGCACGGCGACGTGCGCGATCTCGTCGCGTTCGGCCACGCGGGCCGAGAGGTCGAGCCACATGGCTCGCTGGCGCTGCGCGCGGACGTCGCGCTGCCGGGCGGCATTCACCGCCGCCGCGCCTTCCCCCGCGACCGCCACCGTCAGGCCGCCGCGGTCACCTTCGGCGACCGTGACGTCGACGTGCGCCTCGCCGTTCCATTCCACGTCGAGCAGCAGGCGCCGGCCGTTCTCGCGCACGGTCCAAGTCTGCGTCTCGGTGAGCACGCGGCCGCCCTGCGCGTCGAGCAGATCGTAGCTGGTCGCCCAGCGGACTTCCTCGCCGCGCGCGAGGAGGATGCCGGAGGAAACGCGGCGCCAATGGCTGCCGTCGGAGTTCTTCACGTATTCGCGGTCGTTGAGCGAGGGAAACGCCCAGAACACCCCGTCGGGTCCGGTGAGGCGGCCGCGGCCGTCGGGCGCGGCCGCGGGATGTACGGAAGGCCGGGCGTCGGGGCGCGCACGGAGCGTGACGAGCGTGGTTCCGCCTCCGGGGCGGACGACGGTGAGCGTGTGCGCGGCGGCATCCTCGCGCAGCTCGAGTTCGCCGGCGGTGGCGCGGGCGCAGATGAGCAACGCGGAGGCGAGGAGGAAGAGGGTGCGGGAAATCATGGAGGCGCGTCGGGGTTCAGCCTTTGGCGGCGGCCTTCCTGGCCTTGGCGGGCGGCGGCGTGTACTCGGGCTTCGCGGGGTTGTGCCTCGGGTTGGGTACCGGCATCTGCGCGCCGACGTCGCGCTGCCACCGGTGCAGCCGCTCGCGCAGTTCGGCGACGCGTTGCGGCTGGGCCGCGGCGAGGTCCTTCGTCTCACCGATGTCCTCGCGCAGGTTGTACAACTCGAGCCGGATGTCCTTCAGGTCGTGGTAGAACTCGATGAGCTTGTAGTCGCCGGCGCGGATGGCCGCGTACGGCATGGCGCCGCCGAGCTGGTAATGCTGGTGGTGCGGGTAGTGCCAGAAGAGCGAGTCGCGCCGAGGGGCGGGTCCGCCGCGCAGGTGGCCCGCGAGGCTCACGCCGTCGATCGCGGTGCGGACCGCCGCGGCGGGCAGGCCGGCGAGTTCCACGAGCGTCGGGAAGAGGTCCATCGTGATGACGGGTGCTTCGGAAACGCCTCCGGGTGGGATCACGCCGGGCCAGTTCACGATGAGCGGCACACGCACGCCGCCCTCGTACGCCGACGCCTTGCCGTACCGTAGGGGCACATTGGTGGTCGTGCCCTGCGTGATGCGGCCGCCGTTGTCTGAGGTGAACGCGATGACCGTGCGCTCGCGCAGGCCGAGTCGCCCGAGGGCGTCGACCACGCGGCCGACGGCCGAGTCGAGGCTTTCGGTCATCGCGGCGTAGGCGGCGTTGCGGTGGCGCATGCCCTCGCGGATGCGCGCCTGGTACTTCGCGACGAGGTCCGCCCGGCCTTGGATTGGGGTGTGGACCGCGAAGTGCGGCAGGTAGAGGAAGAACGGCTGTGCCTGGTTCTTCTCGATGAAGCGCGCGGCCTCCTCGCCGAGGCGGTCGGTGAGGTACTCGCCGTCCTTCCCCTCGGGCGTGAGCGTGGGGATGTTGTACGGCGCGTGGTAGGTCGGCGGCTGCGCCTTGTCGGTGCCGGCGATGTTCACGTCGAAGCCGTGCTTCTCCGGGTAGGTGTCGGGCCCGCCGAGGTGCCACTTGCCGATGGTGCCGGTCGCGTAGCCGGCGGCGCGGAACACCGTGGCGAGACTCGTCTCCGCGGTGGGCAGGAACTTCGTCCAGTCGGGCGCGAGGAGCTTCGGATTATCGGGCATCGCGCCCGGGATCCAGTCGGTGATTCGGAGCCGTGCGGGGTACTTGCCGGTCATGAGCGCCGCGCGGGTGGGCGAACAGACGGTGCAGGCGGAGTAGTTCTGCATGAACTTCATGCCCTCGCGCGCGAGCCGGTCGAGAACCGGGGTTTCGTGCAGGTCGCTGCCGAATGCGCCAAGGTCGGTCCAGCCGAGGTCGTCGGCGAGGATCAGTATCACGTTGGGCTTGGCGACCGGCGCGTTCTGCGCGGCGGGTGTGGCCGCGGTGAGAAGCAGGGAGGCGAGCAGGGTGAAGACGGGGGTCGGCACGGGATGAGAGAAGCGGGCGGTTGCGCCGGGGTGATGGGGGCGAGGCTAGCGGGAACGAATCCGGGCCGTAAAGGCCGGCGGTGGCAGCGGGGTTTCCGTCTTCCGCCCGGCACTGGCGACCCTTCCTGCATGGGCTTCGGAAGCCGGGCGGTGAGCTCCGTCCCGGGCGCGATTTCCCCCGAGCGAAAATCCGGCATGCCGACGCCGGACGCCGTTTGAGTACCGGGCGGGAGAGCGTTCACTTCCCATATGCCCCGTGGCCATGTGTAACGACGGTCACCCTTCGAGGGCTCGTCCACCGCCCGAGCGCTCGCGGCAGTCGGCCGCCGACGATCTCGCGCGGTACGTCTTCGCCGCGCGTTACGCCCAGCCCGTGGGCGTCGGCGGCCGGCTCGAGACCTTCGAGGAGGCGGTGGCACGCGTGCGCGGCATGCACCGGAGGTTTTTCCACGCGCGGATCGGACGCGCGTTTCCCGCCCGTCTGCCGCGGCCCGTGGCCGCCCTGGCGGGTGCTGACGCCGCGTTGCTCGCGGGCCTGGTGGCGCGCCTAACGCTCGGCGATGTGATCGACATCGCCTTTGCAGCCGCGGCGGAGCGTCGGGTGCTGCCGAGTCTGCGTTCGTTGCAGTGCGCGGGTGAACGGGTCCTGCGCAACCACGCCCGGCTGTTCAATTGCGCCTTCTCCAACGTCGACCGATTGGGGTTCTTCGGTGGCTACCTCTTCCTGCTGCTCTGCGGCTGCGGCGTGGGCTTTTCGGTGCAGCGCCACCATGTCGCGCGCTTGCCAGCCTTGCCCGACCGCACCCGCGGGCGGGCGATCCCGCATCGGATCGCCGACACCCCGGAAGGCTGGGGGGACGCGCTGGATGCCCTGCTGTCGGCCGCCTTCGCTGGCCGGCGGATCGTGTTCGCCGGCGGCGCAGGCCAGCCCGCGCTGCGATCGGCGCTCCCGCGGGTGGCGCGTGTCCTGCGCGGAGCCGCGGGCCGACAGCTGCGACCCGTTGAAGTATACGATATCGCCATGCTGGTCGCGGCGGCGGCGCGCGCGCCCGGCGGCCGGCGGGCGGCCACGATCTGCCTCTTCTCACCCGATGACGCAGAAATGCTGAAAGCGAAGTCCGGCCGCTGGCTGTTGGCGCATCCGGAGCGCGCCGCTTCGAACAATTCCGCGGTGATCCCGCGGCGAAGGAAGGGCGCAGCGTTGCTCGAAAAGGTCCTCGCGACGTGCCGCATCCTCGGCGAACCGGGAATCTTCTTCTGCGATCATCCCGATGCCGGCTGCAATCCCTGCGGTGAGATCAGTCTCCTGCCGATCATCAATTGGCGTCCCTCCGCCTCCGAGCGGGTGATCCTGAGCAAGGACGGGGTCGGCGGCGGACGTCGGTCCGGTTTCCAGCTCTGCAACCTCACCACGATCAACGGGGCGGCGGCGCGCACAGCGGAGGATTTCCTGCGCGCGTGCGTGGCGGCGACGGTGATCGGCACGCTGCAGGCGGCGTTCACCCGCATTCCTTACCTGGGGCCGGTGACAAGGGTGCTCAACGAACGCGACGCGCTGCTCGGGGTGTCGATCTGCGGATTCATGGACAACCCCGCGCTTCTCCTCACGTCGCGGTTGTTGCGGCGCGGGGCGCGTCTCTGCCGTGCCACCAACTTCCTGGTTTCGGCGCTGATTGGTATCCGGCCGGCGGCGAGGATCACCACCTGCAAGCCCGAGGGAACGGCGTCGCTCCTGCTCGGCACGGCGCCGGGGATCCACCCTTACCATGGGCACCGCTTCCTCCGTCGCCTCGTGGTCGACCGCCGAGAGCGGGCGTACGCCTGCTTCCGCGCCTCCAATCCGCACCTCACCGCGCCTTCGGCGTATCATCCCGAGACGGATGATGTGATCACCTTTCCCGGCGAAGCCCCGCCCGGCGCGGTGGTGCGTTCGGACCTTTCCGCCTTGGATTTTCTGCGCGCGGTGCTCCTCGTGCGGCGTCATTGGGTCGTGCCGGGAGCGGATCCCGCCGCGCGCTGCCCGGGCCTGCATCACAACGTGTCCCACACGTGCACCGTGCGGCCGGGTGAATGGGAGGCGGTCCGCGCGTTCCTCTGGCGCCACCGGCGTTCGTTCTCCGGCGTGGCGCTCCTGCCGGAGGCGGGCGATCGCGCTTACCCGCAGGCTCCGTTCGAGGCGGTGCTTTCCCGCTCTGAACTCGCACGCTGGCGGCGGCTGTTCCCGCGTCCGGTCGATTATTCACCGGCGCGTGCGGGGAAACCTCTCACCCCGTGGATCGCGGTGTGCGGGCCTTGGGATTGCGCTGCAATCTGAGGACGGGGTCCGCGCCGGATCTTGGGACATCCTGGGAGATGTCTCGCCCACCGCGCCGATCCTTGCTGCGTTGCGGAAGCTTTCTTTCCCGTGCGCGCGCCCTGCCTTCTGCTGTCCGTCCTCACCGTCGCCATTTCCTGCTCAGCGGCTGAGCCAGCCTCGTTTGAGCGGGCCATCGCGCAGGGTCGCTTCTCCGTCAATGCGCGGCTGCGGCATGAGGGGGTGGAGCAGACCGGGCTGCGCGACGCCGCCGCCTTCACGCTGCGCACGCGGCTCGGTTACGCGACCGCCCCGTTCCAGGGTTGGCGTCTCATGGTCGAGGCCGAGAACGTGGTCGCGGCCGACGGCGACGCCTACAGCCAATCGGGACTCAACGCCGGCGGCGCCGGCCGCGCGGTGATCGCCGACCCCGAGACGACGGAGCTCAACCAGGCCTTCTTCGCCTACGATGCCGGCGGCACGACCGCCACCGTCGGGCGACAGCGGATCGTGATCGATAACGCGCGCTTCGTCGGGGAGGGAGCCTGGCGGCAGAACCAGCAGACATTTGATGCGCTGCTCGTGCAGGACCGGCGGTTCAAGGAAACCATGCTCACCTACGGGTACATCAACCGGGTCCACCGATCCGTGGGCGACCGCCATCCGTCGGGCAACTGGGCCTCGTCCTCCCACCTGTTCAACGCTTCTTGGGTCGGGGCCAAGGCCGGGACGCTCGCGGGTTACGGTTACCTGCTAGACCTGCCGGGATCCCGCGCCAATTCCTGTGCGACCTTCGGGGCGAGCTTCAGCGGTTCGCCGGCGCTTTCGCGTGACCTGCGCCTTCTCCACCGCGTGGAATTCGCCCGGCAGTCCGATCACGGCTCCAGTCCGCTCGCCTACGCCGCCCACTACCATGCGCTGGAGCTCGGTCTCGGTGTTCCGGCCGGGAGCTTGGTCCTTGGACACGAGCGCCTTGGCGCGGACCGCACGGCCGCCTTCCGCACCCCGATCGCCACGCTGCATCCGTTCAACGGCTGGGCCGACGTCTTTTCGACGACTCCCGCGGCCGGGCTCCGGGACGGCTACGTGCGGTTGTCCGTCAACCTTCCCGCCGCGGTCACGTGCAACGTGAGGTACCATCGGTTCGCGCTGGACCGCGGCGGTGCGCCCGCCGGCGACGAGTGGGACCTTCAGTTGATGCGCCGATTCGGCACGGCTTGGACCGTGATGGCGAAGCACGCCGATTTCCGCCGTGCCTCGCCGGCCTTCCCGGACGTCCGCAAGTTCTGGCTGCAGGTCGAGTTCGCGCGCTGATGCCCGGCCTCATCGGATTCGGCGCGCAGGATGTTCGGACGGTACTGGTACGAGGGACCTTTGATCAGGCCGGAGCCGCGAGCAGTGTTTCCCCCGGGCACTCCCGCCCGCGGAGCTGGCAGAGGGCGCAGAAGGCGCCGATCTCGCGGCGTGCGATGTGGCGGAGGGCGAGATTGAGCTCGGCCAGTTCGGTGTCGCGCTCAAGGGCGCTGAGCCCGGCCCGGGCGGATTGGGCGAGGATGAGGGATTCCTGCAGCGCTTGTTCACCCGCGGCGAAGTAGATGAGGAGGGGGTTGTGCCCGCAGGGGCAGTCGAGTTCGCCGCGCCCGAGTGGGCGCAGCGGGCGCCGGCGCGTCGGCAGGCCGCGCAGCGTTCTTTGCAACTCCGATAGGGTCCAGTCGATGAGGTGGACGAGGGCCTCGGGGGAGGCGAGGGGGCTGCGCGCCTTATCCGCGCGCAGCAGCACCTCCCAGCGCTCCCGGATGTCGCGGTGCCTGTTGGCGAGGGTGGCGATCAGTTCGGCCTGCACACGCCGATGCTGCCATGCGCCGGCCGCGGGGGCTCCGCGGCGGTTGGCTTACCCTGCGCTTTCGTTGGCAGGTCTCACCTCACCAGCTCATGGCGGCGCTAAGCGCGGCGCGGTCGGCGGCGTAGGTGATCTCGTTCCACTCGCCCACCCGGAAGGGATTGCCGCTGGAGAAGTTCGCCAGCGACTCGTCGTAGTGGAAGTTGGCGTTGCCGGTCACGGTGATGTCGTTGGCGACCACCGAGCCCATGACGTCACCGTTGCCGTTGACGCGCACGGAGGCGTTGGGGGCATAGACGAGGCCTGAGAGCACGCCGTTGCCGGCGATGCCGATGCTTTGCCTCGTCGAGCTGGTGCTGGTGCCCCAGAGCTGGAACTTGGTGGGGTTGTTGGCCGCCGCGGTGGTGGAGCCGCCGGAGAGCACGCCGTTGCCGGCGATGCTCACGTCGCCGGCGGTGTAGATGATGAGCGAACTTCCAGCGGTGATCTCGATGCTGGCGTTGCCGGTGACGCTGATCGCCGAGCTGCCGGCGGCGGCCGTCAGATAGAGGGTCACGTCGCCGTTGATGATGAGCTTGTTGGTCGCGGCTCCGCTGAGGGAGATTGCGGTTCCGCTGAAGGTCGTGGCGGCACCCGCCGTGCCGAGCGTGGTGGAGCCGATCGGCCCCACGTAGGTCCCGCCGGTCGGTTGCGCGACCGGGTCGAAGTTGGCCGAAAAGTCGGTCGAGACTCGCGACATGTCCATCGTGCCCAGCGCCGTCGTGAAGGTGCCCACGCGACCGTTGGGGCCGACGGTGGGCAGGGCGCCGCCGGTGGCGGCGTAGCCGAAGATGTCGGCGTTCTGCACGGCGACGGCGCTCACCGAAACCGAGACGCTGCCGACGCTGCCCCTGTCGCGCCGCACGCCCGCTGAGTATTTCACGTCGGAGGTCGGGTAGCCCGACTCCCAGCTGTCGACGGTGGCGTTGGAGCCGGAAAAGCGGATCGTGTCCTTGGCAACGAGCCCGTTGGCGAACTTGGAGGTGCGCACGAGCGTGACCTTGATCCATTTTTCCACGGCGGGCCCGGCCGAAGCACCGCCTCCGAGGGTCACGAGCGATCGGGCGTAGATCACGGGGCTGCTGGCGCCGGCGTAGTTCTCGACGCGCACGCGCACCTCGCCGGTGGCGTTCTGGTCGAAGCGGGTGCCGGTCCACTTGCGCTTGGCCTCGGTCCCGCTGGTGGTCCAGCCATCGCCGGACCAGGAATAGCTCGAGGCGGTGGCATCCTGGTTGATCGCGTACATCGCCTCCTCGAGCCCGTTTTCGGCGAGGTTCATCGCCGCGTTGTTGTAGAGGGCGCGGTTCGCGACGGTGAGGCTCGTGCGGCCCAATTGGATGTAGCTCGTGATGGAGATGCCGATGATGGCGCAAATCAGCAGCGCGGCGATCAGCAGCGCGCCGCGCGTGCGGCGGGAGCGCTTGGCGGGGCCGCGGTTCATGCGGTGACGCGCTTGTTGCGCAGGATGAAGCGCGCCGAGAGCACGGTGTTCGTCGCGGTCGCGACGGTCGTGGTGGAGCGGGAGGCCTCGAGGGAGATCTGGAGCTGCTTCGTGTTGAGGTTGGCCGAGGCGAGCGAGGTCGTGGTGCCGATGCCCGCGAGTTCGGCCCCCGTGATGCTGTAGGCCTTGAACGCGAACGTCGTGATGCCGCTGAGCAAGGTCATCGTGCTGGAACCCGTCGTTCGCGTGAATGACCCCGAGGTGTAGGCATAGGTCACGCTCGCGCTGTCCACCGTGAGCACGATGGTGTTGGCATCGGTCCAGCTGATGGCGCTCGCCTGCCGTACGTCCTGCGCGAACTGCTCCAGCGCACGCCGCGCCTGCGACTCCATGTCGCTGTAGTTCCGGATGTTCGCACCCGTCCGCCCCATGAACAGAAAAGTCGAGAGCACGCCTGCCAGGATGAAGCCGGAGAGCCCGGCCCCGACCATCATCTCGACGAGCGTGAACGCCCGGCTACGACGAGCGCGCGACCGTGTAGAAGTAGTCATAGAGGCCG
>JACCDP010844056.1_pt1 | contig 43242 bp, 53 predicted proteins | sample 7445841 | NCBI WGS metagenome assembly JACCDP01 (sample SAMN15323441, study PRJNA562643) | freshwater metagenome | isolation source: river surface water | place: USA:Blue River Watershed | collected 2017-08-17
CAGGTCCGATGGTTGGGTCGCCGGGCCCGTGGGTTGCGTAGTCCTCGACCGCGATCGCCAGCTTGTGGAGTCCATCGCCGTTCTTGTGGACCTCGGCAATCGTGGTCTGAACCTCCTTTGCCACCTTGGCGAAGTAGCAGATCCGCTGGTGAACCGTGGCGCAGCTGTCCTTCCATCCGATCCGCTTGCGCAGAACTACGTCGCCGTTCTCATCGAGAACGACAAGGCCGGTTGCGCGCATCGACAGGTCCAAACCCACAAACCGCATGGCGTCTCCCTACTTCCGGCGGTTGGCCACCATGACTTCTTCGGTGATCTGCACGCCGGGAATCTCCCGCGCGCCGTCGTCGACCGCCCGCTGGATCAGCGCCAAGTCGGGGCGCCAGTACACGTCGGGCACCTTGCTGGGATCGGTGATCGTCGCCGTCCACTTGGTCTTGTAGCCGCCCACCGCGTTGCCCGTGGCCACCACCACGGGGCGCGACACCTCGATCACCGCCGTCGCCGCCTGCACCACCTTCTCGTGCGCCTGGGCCAGCTTGGTTTCTTCGACCGCGGCGCCGGCCCGCTCAGCCTCGGCAGCCTCGCGCTCGATCCTGCGCTGCTCAGCCTGCGCCTGATCCAGCTTGCGCCGTTCCTCGGCCTCTTTCTCGCGCTGCTTGCGCAGTTGCTCCGCGGCGTAGATCCGCAAGCTGTTCTCGACGCGCGCCTTGACCGTCTCCAGCGGCCGGGTGATCTGGTCGCGGAACATCGCGTCGACCTCGCTCGTCACCTTCTTGAGCGGTTCGACCAGCTTCTTGCGCTCCAGGTCGGCCGCGTTCAGCAGACTCTTGACTGCGCCCAGGGCTTCGTGGCCGGCAGCTTCGTCCTCGTCGCCGCTGCAGGTGTAGACCGCCGCGAACTGTTCGAACTGCTTGACCTCAGCCGCCTTGGCCTTGACCACTTCTCCCGCGTTGTACTTCGCCAAATCCATGACTTCCGCTCCTTGTGCAAGATCGGCCCGTAACGTGGGCCAGCCGGGCAAATCGCAGGCTTGCCGGACCCCGCCGACTTGGCGGATTCGCTACCGCTTGGCGCAGGCCGGGCAGTTGCCCAGCTTCATCACCTCGTCGGCAATCGCAGCTTCGACACCGGCGCCGCAGCGCGGGCAAGAGTGACCAGCGGTGGCCGCCCGACGCGCGCCTTGGGGGGTAGAAGCCACGGGAACGGGCTCGCCCTGGGGGTTGCCGCCCTGAGCCAGCTTGCTCACGTCCTGGACGGTTTCTTGGGCCAGCGCAGGTGCGGGCTGTTGCTCCCGCGCCGCCAAGTCGCGCAGCCCCGACAGCCCCGCCTTGGGCGGCGCCACAGGTTCGGACTGGCGAAGCTCGGGCAGACCGAAGGCCGCGTCCTCATCCTTCTGCACCGTGACCAGGGTGCCCATCATGTCGTCGTCGGACCACGGCAGCCGCTTCATGATCCGGCGCAGCACCGTCTTGCGGCCCATCTCCGCCGGGTCAGTGACCCAGGGCCCGTTGTTGGCGCTGCGGCTGCGGGCGCGAATCGCCGCCACCTCATCCCAGCCGATCACCTCGTAGACCTTCTCCCCGGTCGGCAAGGTGGCGATCGCCCACACCGCGATCAACTCGCCGCGGTCGCGCAGCGCCGGCTTGTGGCGGACGTAGGCGTTCGACCCAAGCTCGTAGTCGAACAAGTCATTCTCGCAAACCGCGTTGTGTTCGATCGCCTTGGCCGCGCCGGAACGGATCGCCAGCACAACGTAGCCGCGCGCCATGATCATCGGCGTGGCCACCCCCTTGAACGGGACGATCGCCGCCTCGCCGTTGTTGCCGCTGGGGTCCAGGCCGAGGGCCGCGATGTTGAGCGACGCCAGCCAGAACGACCTCGGGCTGCAGTCCAGCAGCGCCGGGTTCTTGTCGATCGCAGTCATCAGTTGCCGCTGGAACTTGGCCAGGGCGTCGTTGCGCTCCTTGGTGTCGCCGTTGGCACCGGGCAGAAGTTGCCGAAGCTCGCCGCCGCGGGTCGACACCATAGCGGCGAACTCGCTGCGAATGTCCCGCGCTGCCGGCGCCGGTTGAATGTTGTTGGTCGCCATCGTCTTTCTTCTCCTTGTCTTTGTCCCTACTTGACGGCCAGACGCAACACGCGCTGGTCATCCCCCTGCCGAATCACCTTGGCGTGAACTTCCGGGTACACCGACTCCAGCAGGCCGGTATCGACGCGCTTGGGCCCGGCTTGCCAGCGGTAGGTCACCTTGCCGCCGGGAACGAACAGCCCCTCGGCCGCACCGATCTGCGCCCGCAGCAGGTTGCCTAGGCGATCAACCTCGGCCTCGGCCGACTTGTGGGCGGCCTTGGCCTGCACCAAATCCGACACAAGCTGCGCCTCATCGGCCGTCGCCTGCCGCATCGGCTCCGTCTGCACCGGGAACTGGCGGCGCAGGTAGGCGCGGCACGCTTCGGTGTCGTCGACCGCCGGCCGCTTGCCGAGAACGATGTGCTGGTGAAACCACTCGCCAATCTTGTCGATCAGCCAGCGAATCAGGGCCTCATCCCGCTCCACCACCATCACGCGCAATTCGTCAGCGATCGGCAGGTAGGCGCCCACGCGGGTGCGCTGAATGCCGGGACACGCCGCCATCTGGAACAGAACCTGCACGGCGTAGTGCTGTGGCAACAGGTCGGTGCCACTGGCGCCCCACTCATGCGCGTCGCGGCTGGTCTTGATCTCGGCCAACTCGATCGACCCATCGGCCATGTGCAGCGCGCCATCCGGCCGCGGCGCCATCCAAGACTCAGGCCCCTGGATGCCCGGCTCGCTGAGCTTGGGCCCGCGCTCGTAGCCAACCGCCCCCACCTTGGCGCTGGTCCACTCCAGCAGTCCAGCTTCCAGGTAGCGACCGCGCTCCATCACCGCGGTGTCGACGCTGGGTTGCGGGTCCATCTTGCTTGCCCACACCGAGAACGGGGTTGCCCAGGGCGACAGGCCGAGGATCGCCGCGGCTTCGCTGGCGCCGATCAGCTTGGTCCGATCGGCAGTCGGGGCCTTGGGGAGAGCTTCGAAGTAGCTGGTCAAGTGCATCTGAAACTCGCGGTCGGCGTCGGTGCCGTGATTAGAAGATACCATGCGTCGCACCATTGTCAACGCCCATTAGCAAAACCCATGCGCGATTCTTAGCCGTCAATATCCTTGCGCTTCCGCTTGTCGTGTCCGCTCACCTCAACCGCGTACCCTGCCGCGATGCGGCTCGCCGTGCGCGGGTCAATCCCAGCCTCGGTCAGCAGCATGGGCGAGACGTTGCTGGTCCAGATCGTCGACAGGCAGGCGTTGTAGCGGGTGTCGGCAATCCGGTACAGAAGCTCGGCCACGTCCTTGCCGGCAATCTCCGAGCCCAGGTCATCGACCACCAGGAATGGCGCCGTCAACCACCGCTGCATCTGAGCGTCGTACAAGTCGCGCTCGCCGTTGTAGCTGCGCCGCAACTCCTGCGCGCCGGTGGCGACGTGCATCCACTCCCCGGCGATCCCCTGCTCAGCCAGGATCATCCCGGCCCACACGGCGGCTTGGCTCTTGCCGGTTCCAGGGGGCCCCCACAAGCACAGCGCCGCGGTGCCGCGGTGCGGGTCTGCGCACCACCGCTCGATCGCATCCTTGAGCGCCCGCTTCCCGGCGGCGCGGCTGCCGTCCGCAAGGTGCCACGGGGCCCTGGCGCGCAGGCGCACTGGAACCCGATCGAGCCAGCGGGTGAGGCAACTTGTCGACGTGACCTCGGACCATGCGCCCTTGTCGCCGTCGCGCGTCCACTTGCGCGTTGTCCCCGCATGGTCGGTCGACTCAGCCACCTCGGTCTTGCCGTCGCGGTAGGACTTGTGGCCAACCGCGTACTCGTAGCCCTTGTCGTCGACGGCCATGAAGTACCCGCGCAGCTTTGCGCGCTCGATTGACCACAGAAGGCGATGCCCATCGGGCAAGATTGGAAGCTCCATGATTCACCTCAGAAAAGCTCGTCGTCCTCGTCGTTGCGGTACTGCGGCGCAGATACCATCTGATTGCCCACACGCATCGTCGCGCCGGGCTTGGGCTTGTGGTTGTCGTACTGCCCGGAGTCCAGCTTGACCACGTTCTTCGGGCCGAAGATCCACACGGCGCTTGCCCGCCATTCCGTCTTGCGCCCAGCCAAAAAGTCGCTGGCCTCGGCGCGGCGCATGCGCGTCCGCCAAAGCTCAAGGTCCGGCTCGCGCTTGTAGGCTGCGAGGATCGCCGCGCGGGCCGATGCCGGCGGCTTGGGCAAGCTCGGGCAGAGTACGGCGAAGTCCTCCATGAGCAGATCGGCGCGAAGCTCAGCGATGGTTTTCTTCGACCGCTTGCTTCGTTCCTCCTGCCCAAACAGGTCAGGGGTAGCGACCGAAGGGAGCGGGGTACTTTGATCCTTGGTCTTGTTCTCTTGGTCTTGTTCAATGGTATTGTTAGGGGGCACCGTGGCGCCCCACCTGGGGCACGGCGGCGCCCCACCTGGGGCACCGTGGCGCCCCACCCCCCCGGCAGGATTTGCCGACACCCCCTCGTCGGGTGATCCCCACTTGGCGAAGTTCAGGCTGTAGAGATTGCTGGCTGGAGCGCCGGTTTCAGTGACGCGGCGGTGAACGGTCAACAGCCCGCGCTCGGCACCAGTCGACAGCCACTCGCGGACTGCCCGCTCAGACAAGCCGGTGCAGTCGCACAAGGTCTTGTTGCTCGGGTAGCAGGTCTGCTCGGCGCCGGCAAAAGACGACAGCGCCAGCAGCAGGGTCTTGAGGATCGGTTCGATTGAGGGATCGCGGGCAATGAAGCTCGGCAGAACCGCGAACCCGTTATCGTTTGCCATCGTGGGCCTCGACGGCAAAGCCCCGCCTTCCAGCAAGTCGAACCCCAATCGGCGCGGGAGTGAAGCGCGGCGTCGGGCAGACTGGAAAGCAGGGCTTTGCGGTAGAGGTCACGTTCACTCCTGGGTGCCCAAGGCCGGTTCGACGCGGCGGGAAGGGCAACGCAGCGGAGACTATCGCGGGGTCCAAGGAACGTCAAGCGCGGGGTCCAGTCGCCGCGAGCAAAGCCCCACACGCCAGAAAGTGACACCCGATCCCGTTGCGAACCAAAAAACAACGGCCGGCAGTCTGACGTGTGGGGCTTTGCCCACGGCGCGGGGTCCAGTCTACTTTGCCGACACCCGCTGCAGATAGCAGTCGCGGCAGCACGGCAAAACCCCCGGCCGGTTTGTGCAGGGTTTGCGGCAGAACCTGCAGGCGACACGCGGCATGCCATTCTTCGACCGGCCGAGGTCTGGCGGTGGCAGATTGTCCAGGCGATTGCGCAGATCTTCAACCTCGGCCTGCAGCATCTTGGTCTGCACCTGGAGCCGCGCTACCTCGGCCATCTTGGACTCGCTGGTCGACGCGATAACCAAGGCGTCGGCGTAGGTCAAAAGCACGGCAGACGGGCAGCGCCGGGCCGCGGAAATGCGCTTTTCTTGAGGGGTCATGGCATTCGCTCCGATCGGGGTCCGCTCCCCGTCCGGCCTCGCTACCTGTAGGCGATTGCCCACAAGTAACGGGGTCGGGCAGGTCTGGACTGCTAGACGGCGTTGCCAATGATCACATTGCGGCCGTTGATCACAAGACCGTCGCCGGGCTTGTCGCCGGCTTGCTCGCGGGCCTGGGCAGCTGCCACGGCTTGACCGATGCTCGTGAAGCGTTCGGGTTCCTTGGCGCGGACAGGGCCCGCGATGCACTCCCAGGCGTCAAGCGCATCATCGAGGGCGTTGCGCAGGTCCAGGGCCTGCTTTGGCGTGACGTACACGCGCACACCCCCCTCGGGGTCGCTCAAACCCCCGTTGTCGACCGTCACGATCACGTTGTTGCGCTCCAGTTCCACACGGTTTGCCATTGGTTCCTCGCTGTCTGCAGAATCCGCTGCAGCGGGTAAAGCTATGGCAGATTCGCCACGGCGTAGGCGAGCAACCACGCTACCGCCAAACCGGACGGCAGCAGGATCGCCAGCTTGATCGAGTCGGCGCGTTGCTCACCTGGGGCGCAGGTGTCGCACCACGCCGCATAGGTGTAGTCGCCGGGCCGCCCTTGGTAGAAGCGCCGGCACTTGGCGCATTGCATCAGCATCACAACCCCCCTTTGCGGTAAATCAGCCACAAGGCAGCGACCATCGCCGCGCAGTAGACAATCGAGTACAGCATCGCACAACCCCAAGGCGCACAAGCGCGGTCCCGCTGCCGGTATCGAGCCGGCGTGCATCCTCTGCAGCGGGGGAATGGGAAGTCTCAGGCGCGCTTGTAGTCCCGCAAGGTCACTCGCCAGTCCGCGCGAACCTTGCGAGCCAGCGCCGCCATGTCGCGGCACCTCCAGGTCGACCCGTCCGCGTCGGTCGGTTGCCGTCCCAGGGATCCCGGCCGGTCGCCGTTGCGGCTGTCATCGAGCCAGACGTACCCGCCAACCAGCGGCAACCAGTACCGCCGGCAGAACCGCTCCCCGGTCCAGGGGTCGACACCGCGGTGGATCAACTCGCGCCCATCGATCGTAAAGCTGCTGCGCATTTGGAGCCTCCTAGCCCTTGCGGACTGGCATGATCATTGCGAAGTCCCGGCCGAAGTACATATCGGACGCCGATGCTTCGTCGTCGTACATCCAGCCGCCTTGCCACGCGCCAGACTTGGCGAGCCGGCGCAGGTACTTGAGGCTGTACAGCTTCCAGGCGCCTTTCTTGTCGCCGGGGTTGCCGATCGTGATCGTCGACGCCTCGCGGACAGGAACCCCGTCTTTGTCCAGGGTCCACTTCTGCAGGTCGGCCTGGATCGACCATCGCACCGCGGGATCGTCGTCGACCGCCCACACCGCCAGGAACGCTCCGGTCGGGATGCTGCAGCCGTGGGGGATCTTGATCCCGTTCTTTGCCGCGGCAAGCTGCACCGCAGTCGACGGCTTGGCCTCTGCAGTCTGCCGCGCCACCTCGGCGTCGACCGCCGCGAGGATCGCGGTCATGTCGGGCATGCGCCGCCGGGGCGCGGGGTGTCCATCTTCGCAGACCATCGACAGAACGCGGTCAATCTGCGGGAACTTCGATTCGTTCTGCCGCACAGTGCCGATCTTGCCCTCGGACCATTCCGGCAGATCGCCACCAGCCGCGAGGATCGCAAGCTCGGCCAATGGCCAGCCGTGGTTGGGGTCGGCCGGGATCGTCCGATCCCAACCCTCAAGCCCAGCCGGGGGGGCCGACAGCACCGCATAGTTCCCGTTGGTGATTGCCCAAACACCATCGGACAGCTTTGCCGCGGTGCGGTAGATCCCCAGCCGCGATGCGTCGTCCTGGCACAGCTTGGCCAGCCGATCGAACCACGCGCTTGCCGCTTTGCAGGTTGCCGCATTCATGCCACACCCCCACGCGCCTTGGCGACATACGCCGCGATCTCCTCAGACGTACCCTCGGCCGGCTTGTCAGCTTTGCGGGGCTTGGCGGGGCTGCTGTGGCCCTTGGCGGGGCTTTGCTGCGGCACCGCGGCCGGCGGGGTCGGCGCAGGGTCGGCCGGGTCGGGCAAGAGGGCTTCCATCCGGGCCACGATCGCCGTCAGCCGGGCAATCTCGGCGTCTTTGGCCTCAAGGGCCTTGCGCACTTGCTCCCGATCGTCGGCACGCTCGGCGCACAGGTCGCTGTACTCACGCGAGACTGCGGCAACCTCTGCCGTTGTCGGCGCGGCAATGCCGATCAGGTCCAGGGCCGCGCCGATCGTGTCAGCCGTCCCCTTGCGCGGCTCGCCGTCAAACGGCCAAGCCTGCCACCAGATCGCACCTTTGGCCGTGTGGCCTACACTAAAGCTCTTGAGGTTTTTCATGGTTCTTTCTCCGCGCCGTGTCAAGGCGCCGTTGGTTGTTCAGTAGTCCTCGGCCCGGCCGGCTTGGCGCCACGCGCTGCCGTTGTTGCGCATCTCGACCGTCACCAGGATCTGGTTGCCGCGGTCCCAATGCTGGCGCTGCACCTTCTTGGCAGCAGCGATCGCCCGTGGGTAGATCCAGTGTTCGCTTTCGACCGTTGCGCGGCCCGCAATGTCAGTCGAAACTACGCGGTATTCATACATGGTTCACCTTTGGCGCCGTGTCAAAGCGCACACTTGGGGCTGATTCCCCGCCAGACCCCGCGAGTTGTAGACGATTGCCCACAACTCGCGGAGCCTATCGGGTGGCCAGCCTACAAGCTGAGGTAAACCCGCAGGTGATTCTCCGCCTCTTGCACGAGGTCGCCCAGGCCGTTCCACAGCAGGGATTCGAGCCGCGCCGCGTCGGCGTCCGCGCCCTTGACCGGCGCAGACCAGTTGGCGAATTCGGTCACGCCGTTGTACAGATCCCACACGCTGCGGCCGGAGTTGCCCATGCCCGAATCGAAGGCGCCCATGATCGCGTCCCGCTTCGCTTGCGCCTTGCCGGGACGCGCGCCCTCGGGGAGCGGGATCAACGTCTCGACGATCCCCGCGGCCGTGTCCCGCGTGATCGGGGTCGACACCGCAGCCCGCGCGAACGTCTCGAACCGGCCGAGGGCCTTGATCGCGTCTTCGATCGCGTGTTCCCATTGCGCGAGCTTGCCCGCCACGTCGCCCGTGTGGCGGATCGGCCGGCCAAACAGCGACTTGGCCGAGTCCGACATGGCGTGAGCCGCCGTGTTCTCGCAGACCGCGCGGGTCGACGAGCAGCCGGCCGTCGCGGTGCGCTTCCCCGTGTAGTTGTCCGCGATGGTCAGGAACCCTTGCACAATGTCGCGCCCCCCCGTGTCCCGCTTGGCGCCGCGGCGGGACTGCAGCGGCCCCAAGTCGATCGTGCGCAGGTTGGCCTGGGTCAAGAACGTGGCGCCGTCTTCCAACAGCATCGCGGTCTGAAACTGCAGACCGAAATTCGCGTGCAGGGTCGACAGCATCGCCGCGATATCCTTGGGCTGCAGGGCGCGGTAGCGGTCCCCCACAACCCCCAGCGGGTGATCGTCCGCTTGGCGGACCATGTACTTGTCGGTCACGTCAGCGAACCCGCCCGGCGCCTTGAAGGACGCGCGCATGAGCGGCACGGCGACAATGGGACTCGAAAGGATCGGATCGGACATGATCACCGCGCCGGGGTCGGCGCCCTCGGGGATCAAGATCCCCGTGAAGCGGTCCATCGGGCGGGTTGTGCCGTGGTAGCGTTGAATTGCATCAGCCATTGGTTCCTCTTGTCTGCGCCGTGTCAGGGCGCGTTGTGGGCTCATCGGTGCAGCCACCTAGCTGCAGACCATCGGGGAGCCGCGGGCACTCCCCTAGGTTTCGCCCTGCTAGTCGATCTCCAGCCCCTTGCCAGCCTGAGCCGCGAGAAAGGCCCGCATCTTCGGGGGGAGCCCCGCATAGGGGTCGACAGCGGCCAGGGTCGGGGTCGGGGCCGCAGCGGGAGCGGGAGCCGCAGGGGTCGGGCGAACCGGGGCCGGCTGCGGCTTGCTGGCGCTATCGCTGGCGATCGCAGCCCGCAGCTTGAACCCGTCCAACTCCGCCTTGTAGGCGTCGCGCTTGCTCTCTGCAGTCAAGGCCCGATCTTGCCAATCGGTCAGATCGTCGCGCAGCTTGCTCGCCGCAGCTTGAGCGACGGCAAGATCGGTCTGCAGCTGGGCAACGCGCGGATCCTCGGCCGCGGGCTTGGGGTCGGGCTTGTGGCTGGGGTCGACGGTCTGGAGCCACGCCAAAGCCTCTGCGACGCTGCGGCGAGCTTGGCTCAGGTCGCCCTTGCACTGAACAACGATGGTGGACGCCAGTGCGATGCTTTCAGGGGTTGCGCTCATGGTTCTGTATCCTTTGCCGTGTCAACGGCTGCTCAGGTCCCGGCCGGGCTTGCTTGCCGGCCTGAATCGAATCCTAGGACGGTCACACAGGGCTGTCAACACTACCCGCAGATAGTCCCATGAGCCGACACCATGCCGCAGAGACAACCCCGCAGAAACAAAGAAACCGCCCGCAGACCATCCCCGCCGCAGACCGATGATCATGCTGGACTGCCCACAAAGGGGTGAGGCTGGCAACCTAAAGCAATCGCTACAGAATCTCGCCCAAAAACGCCAAAACAGGGCCCGTGATCATCCTCGGGCCCTCGACCTCTGCAGACAATCCCCCGCACTGCGGACCGCAGACCATCCCGCCGGGAACCTCGACAAAGAATACCCCAGCAATCTCGCATACATCGAAAGGTCGACCCCAAACAACCCCCGCCGCAGATCATCCCCATCCCCTTGCTCTAGCTCATCTTTTTCGCCCCCAAAAACGATCAAGAGAATCGCCCAAAGATCGCCACAATCGCCAAAGATCACGCACACCTTCGCTCCACAACTCCCCCTTGACACGCCCCCAAAACCGGGCACCTTTCTCCTACCTCAAGTCCGGCTTACAGCCGGCAGCCCGAAAGGGCCGCCAGAGATCCACGCCAGCCAATCCCAGCCAAACCAGCGCAACCACGCTCAAGCCAAGCGAACCGGCATCGGCCCTCGCAAGACTCCAACGCACCGCGCCACAAGCCCGCAGGGACGGAGAAAACGGCAGCGGACGGGGTGAGGGTAGGGGGGATGGGGTAAGCGGTACAGAAGCGCCACAGCGGTGCGCTGGCAAGCACGGGCCCGGCCGGTGTATGGCTCGCATCGGAGTATCTGCCTCATCTGCAGGCGATCCCCTGCAGACCTGGACCGCACCGCAGGGCCCTCGGGCTGCCTCTGCAGGCAATCCGCTGCAATCCCTGCAGCATGATCACACGCCGAACGGTCTGCGATCACCTAACCCGGCAGAATCATTGCCGGCAATGGTGGAACGGTCTGCGGGCAATCCCCTGCAGGCAGCGGACCCCTGGCGCCGCTGGCCCTGGACTGCAGCCGGCCGGGCGCAGCCTCGACGCTGGCAGGGGCCGGGCACGGGTGGCAAGGGGGGTATGTCCGGGCGCGCTCGCCAAAAAAAATTATGAGACCCCCACACGCCGTTTTTCGGTTCCAGGATTTGCCCTACCTCGGTTCTAGCGGTGGTCGGCATATTCCGCATGCTGTTTGCCGTTGCAGGAATTGCCCTCTACCGCCACGCCTGTTGACAGTACGCTCCACGTCGCTACACTCCGCGCCAGGAGGTGACAGAATGCTAACGATCAACGAGGCGGCGAAACAGGCCGGTGTCTGCCGCGGCACCATTTACCGCTGGCTGCGTGCTGGGTTGTTGACCAAGCACCGGCAGCGCACGCGGATTCGCATTGACCCGGTGCAGCTGGAGACGCTTTGCGCGGTGGTGCCAGGATGAGCGCGCCGCTGTTGGTTGCATACGGCGGCGGCATCAACTCAACCGCGATGCTCGTCGGCATGGCAGAGCGCGGCATCCGGCCCGACGCGATTCTGTTTGCGGACACGGGAGGGGAACGCCCAGAAACCTACGCCTATGTCGCCGCCGTGTCGGCATGGTGTGAGGCGCAGGGGTTCCCGGCGATTGTGACGGTGGACGGCGGGCGCAAATACCCGTCGCTTGAAGCCGAATGCCTGGGCTCCGAGACGCTTCCAAGCATCGCCTATGGCTTCAAGCGGTGCTCGCTCAAGTGGAAGGTAGAGCCGCAAGAGCAATGGGCACGGCGCTGGCAGCCGGCCATTGACTGCTGGACGGCTGGAGGCGCGGTGATCAAGGCGATTGGCTACCATGCCGGCGAGACTCACCGCAGCGTCAAGGCGTCCGACAAAGCCTACGCCTACCGCTACTTTCTGCGCGAATGGCAGTGGTCGCAAGAGGATTGCGTTGCCGCCGTGCAGCGCGCCGGGTTGCCAAAAGCCGGAAAGAGCGCCTGCTTCTTTTGCCCCAGCACCAAGCCGCGCGAGATCCTCGACCTGCAGCGCGACCACCCCGACCTGTTCAACCGGGCGCTGACCATTGAGCGCAAGGCCCGCGACGCCGGGACATTGCAGACCGTCAAGGGACTTGGGCGCAACTGGGCTTGGGAGACGTTTGTGGACTTCCAGAACCGGCAATGCGCGCTGCCGCTGGGCGATACAGACTTGCCGTGCGGCTGCTACGACGGCGAGGACGACTAGCGCACCGCGCTGACATCACCCGGCAGCGCCAGCACCGCCAGCTCGCCGCAGTAGAGCCGCCCGCCGAGGACCAGCGGCGACGACCTTAGTGCTGCAGCGGGGAGTTGTCGGAGATGAAGTCGACGATGGCCTGGAGGTGGGTTGGGTTGAGGGCTGGGAAGGCATCGTTGAAGACGATGGAGGCGATATGGGTTGGGGAGGCGCCTTCGATACGGGGTTTGGCGAGAATCTTGAATACGGTGCAGTCCTTGGACCGGATGAGGTGGATGGAGTCACCGTTTTGGAAGTGGATGATCTGGACACCTTGCTCGGTGGATGCGGCGAGAAGGAGGTTGGGGTTGAGTGGGAGTTTGTGAGGCATTTGGGGTAGTTCCTTGGTTTGAGTAGGAGGACAGGAGAGGGATTGTAGGCTGCTGCTGCAGGGCTTGGTAGCGGGGAGTTTGCAATGGTAGTTGACAACGGTCTGAGACGGGGTTAGGTTGTCCTTGGTCCTGGCGATGAGACGGCTGGTAGACCTGAGAAGGACGGCAAGGGGATGGCGAAGATCAAGAGCGTGAAGCAGCCTGCGGACCCTCGGAAGGTGGTTGGGTACATTCGGGTGAGTACGGATGACCAGAGTTTGAGCGTTGCTGCGCAGCGGGAGACTTTGGCGGGGTGGTGCAAGGCCAAGGGGTGTTCTTTGGTCGCGGTTCACGTCGATGAGGGGGTGAGCGGTGCTTGCCCGGTCCAGGGGCGCAATGGTTTGCTGGCGGCGATGGCGGACCTGAGCGGGCATGGTGCTGGGGTCTTGCTGGCGGTGCGGCGGGATCGGTTGGCTCGCAGCACGTTTTTGGCTGCGGGGATCGACCGGATGGTCAAGAGTTGCGGGGCGACGACGCGGACGGTTCACGGGGACTTTGAGGCTGACACCCCGGAGACTCAGTTGATGCGGTCGATGGTGGACGCCTTTGCCGAGTACGAGTTGGCGATGATCAGCCTGCGGACTCGGATGGCGATGCGCCAGAAGAAGCTGCGCGGTGAAGTGGTCGGCGCGGTGGAGTACGGGTACACGGCGGTTGGCGAGGGCAAGGTCCGCAAGGTGGTTCCCGACGAGAAAGAGCAGGCGTGCCTGCAGGCGATTCGGGAGTACACGGCCCAGGGCCTTCCCTACGGGCTGATGGCGGCCAAGCTGTTTGCGAACGGCCACACGCCGCGCAACGGTGGGGTTTGGACCCCCGAATTGCTCAAGCGGCGCAAGATGCAGTTGGGGATCCACCCGACGCAGTTGCGGGCCAAGCAGGAGTTGGAGCGGGAGACGGGCAAGCCGGATGGCGAGTCCTGACCTGCAGAGAGACGACGCCAGCACCGGGACTGGCGCGTAGGCGGGGATGACCCCGCTTGGTAAGAGAAAGGTCTGGAAAGCATAGCGAGTTCAATCCTCATGGGACACGCATGAACGGCTGGCTGCGCGCTGGCTGACGGCAGAACATGACCTTTGCCCCGCCGTCGGATGGTCTGGCGGTGGGGCGCGATGCAACGGATGGTCGCAGGCGGGTTCGACTCCCGCCCGTTGCCCCAAAGAGGTGCAAAGTGGAAGCAATTATTGACGAATGGGTCAAGCTCAAGGTGTCGCTGGCGCGCGACCGCTCAAACGAGGGCAACTACTGCGGCGCCGAGACGCGGACGCCGATCGAGATCAAAGACGACTGGCGGACGATTGAAGCCGTTGAGGTCAAAATCTGCGGCGTCAAATTCTGGCATTGCCCCGCTTGCCTCGACAAGATGATCGAGCGCGAAGCTGAACGGCGGCGCAAGACCGCCAAGGCCAATCGGCTGTGGAAGAAGATCCTCAAGGATTACCCGCGGAGTTGACATGCAGATCACGCTGAACATGGCCATCGAGGCCGGGCCGCCCAAGGACGCCAGCAGTGACGAGTGGTTCACGCCGCGGTACATCGTCGATTGGCTGCCGCCGATTGCACTGGACCCGTGCGCGAACAGGCGCAGCCACGTCAAGGCCGACCAAATGGTCTGCTTGGAGGACGGCCAAGACGGGTTGGCTGCCGACTGGCAAGCGGCTGCCGGCTACGGCAACGTGATCTTCTGCAACCCGCCCTACTCGGACTGCAGCGCCTGGGTCGAGAAGTGCGCCGCCGAGGCCGCGCGCGGCTGCTGGCCCGTGGTGGCCCTGGTTCCTGCCTACGCCGGCGACGCCTATTGGCACCGTGCGGTGTGGGGCAAAGCAAGCTGGGTCGCCTTCCACCGCGGCCGGGTGCGCTTCGACACCGGGCACGGCCCGGCCAAAGACGCCGCCAGCTTCACCTCGGCGCTGGTGTGCTGGGGCGACTTGGACCTGTCGGTGTGGGCCCACGTCAAGGCGCGTGCGGGCAATCGGCTGTTCGGAGTCATGGCCGACAAGGAGTTGGAGGTTCCCAATGTCTGAACACCCGACAATCACCGCGCTGCGGGAGACGGCGCCGCACCGCATGAGCCCGCTGCCGTGGCGATACAACGGCTTTGACGTGGTAGACGCGGCTGGCGGCGTCGTGGTCAGAGGGCCTACCAAAGAGGATGGCCTGCACATCGCAGCCGCCGTCAACGCCGCCCCGCACCTGCTGGCGGAGGTGGACCAGCTGCGAGAGCGGCTTGCCGCGGCGCGGGAGGCGGTGGCGAAGCGCCGGGGTCACGACAGGAGCTGCCCGACGTGGTGGGACAGTGACGAGGACTGCAACTGCGGGCACACCCAGGCCCGCCTCGCGCTGGGCTTGGAGGTGAAGCCGTGAATTGGACGTGCGAAGGCCCTGGAAGTTGGGTGGGCCGCAAAGACGGCGCCGTGGTGGCCGAAGTCGAACGGTATCGTGCTGGGTGGGAGGCGTACATTCTCAACCCGCGAGCAATGAAGATGTTTGCGAGCCTGCGCGACGCCAAAGCATGGTGTGAGGAGGTGTGCGGTGACTGACCTGTTGGCAGCCGCCCGGCAGGCTTTGCCGGGGTTGGAGTGGACCGAGATCGGCCCCGAGGTGCGCGCATACATCGGCCAGCAGTTGGTCTACCTGACCGGCCGCGGCAGCGACGGCGTGTTCGTGTACGCTGGACCGGACAGCCACCGCTGGATGCCGACGATCGACGAAGCCGCCCAATGGCTGCGCGCCCAGGTTGAGGCCCGCCGAAATGCCCTTGATGCGGCGCTGGGGCAGGGTGACGCCGCAGAGGCCAAGCGCAAGGCGCTGGCGCCGCTGGTGGAGCGGTGGCCCGTGTGCCCGCACTGGCATGACTGCGCAGTGTGGACTCGCGGCGGCGACTGCACCTGCGGGGCCGCTGAGGCCGATCTTGCCCGCGCCGAGGCGCGCAGGCTGTTGGGGGTGAACAATGGCTAGGTGGGAGATTGACAGTCACAGAGTGGGAACGAAGCAGGCAGCTGAGGCGCTTGCATCCGGCTGGGAGCCGATAGCGCTGGACGGTGGGTACCTCACTGTCCGTCGCCGCATCCCCGAACCACTGCGATCGTGCGAGGGGTGCAAGTACCGCGTTGATACCGGACGCCGCATTTGCCAAAAAACGAATCGGACAGTGCTCGTCGATAACCCAGACACGCGCGACCATCCGTGCAGATACGAGTGCCACAGGTACCCAGCGACGATGCTGCATACCGAGGATGGCTACGGCGATGAGCACCGCCCCAGCGCCAACGGCATGGGCTGCGGAGAGTGGGAGGCTGCCAATGGCTAGGTGTGAGTGGTGCGACCGAGATGAGTGCAAAAAGGTTGAAACCTGGGCGGCTTTTGTAGCGTGCAACTGCACGATCGACATATCGAACCCATGCGCACACCAGGCAGCAGCGCACGATGCCAACGTCGCCTGCGAGCTGCACCGCGTCAACTGGCGCGAGCGGGCGCTGGCGGCGGAGTCGCGGGAGCGGTGGACCTCGATCGTCGATCGGATTCCGGACAACGGCGAAATTGTTGAAGGGTTCACGGCAGACAATACGGTAGTGACGGTGTGGGTCGAGCGTGGGCGTCTAGAGCAGGAGGATGGTAGTTTGTATCCTGACGGCTTCATTACGCATTACCGCCCGCTGCCCGCGCCGCCGGAGCAATAGACAACCGAATCGCTGGACCCGGCGTTACTGGGCGAAGGAGGGTAGTATGTTCATGATCAAGAAACCGAAGCCGGTCGAGTGCCGGCAATGGACCGGCGACAACTTCGACGAGATCCAGGCGTTTGCCAACGGGTTTGCGTCGAGGCCGCCGTTCCTTCCTGGCGCGACGTACCTGCTGGTCAAGACCCCGCACGGCGACGCGGTGTGCGAGGTGGGCGATTATGTGTTCAAGGGCAGTGACAACGACTTCTACCCAGTGACGGCGGCCTACGTCTCGGAGAACTACGACCCGGCCTAGCCAACAACAACGCGAGCCGACAGCCCGGCGGCTGGTCCGGGCGAGGCTTGAGGCGCCGCAGTGCGCGGGTGTGGAGGTAGAAGATGGGAGAAACGACGGGAATTTCATGGACAGATCACACGTTCAACCCTTGGACGGGCTGCGCCAAGGTGTCGCCCGGCTGCACCAACTGCTACGCCGAGGGACTGGCCACGAGGTTCGCCGGGAGCTTCGGCGGCTGGGGTGTCGGGCAGCCCCGGAAGCGCACGAGCGCAGCCAACTGGCGGCAACCGCTGCGCTGGAACAAGGCCGCGGCGCAGGCCGGCGTGCGGCGCCGCGTGTTCTGCGCGTCGCTGGGCGACTGGCTCGACCCGGAGGTGCCGGTCGAGTGGCTGGCGGACCTGCTGGAACTGATCGCGTCAACACCTCGGCTAGACTGGCAATTGCTTTCTAAGCGCCCGGAACTGTGGCGGGAACGGCTAGAGGCTGCCGCTGCGTTTGAACGCTCCAAGCCGCTGCCGCTGCACTTTGGCCCTGCGTCCAACTGGCTCGCCGGCAACGCTCCCGCAAACGTCTGGATCGGCACCACGGTCGAGGACCAGCGCCGCGCAGACGAGCGGATCCCGGCGCTGCTGAGCATCCCGGCGCGCGTCCGGTTCCTGTCGATGGAGCCGTTGCTGGAAGCTGTTGACCTGCAAACGCAGCTTGGCGGAGCGGAGGAGGAGTGCAGAGTTCCCAATGGTTGGCACGGCATCGATTGGGTCATCGTCGGAGGCGAGAGCGGCCCCAACGCCCGCCCGTTTGACGTCGCGTGGGCACGGAGCATCGTCCGTCAATGCCGCGATGCCGGCGTGGCCGTGTTCGTCAAGCAGGTGGGCGACCGCAGCAACGTGCCCGTCACGGCCCACCACGGTGCCGACCTCGCGGAGTGGCCAGAGGATCTGCGCGTACAGGAGTTCCCATGCTGACCTTTCTCGCCGGCACCGGAGCCGGCATCATCCTCGCCCTGCTGCTCGGCCACCTGGAGCGCCGCCGGGTGTCGCGCCGGCAGCGGGAGCTTGCGCGGCTGCAGCGGGCCATGACGCACCGCGCTTGGGACGTGCAAGACGCGGTGGCGCTGGGTTGCTCATACAACAACTGCCAGCAACTGCGGGGTGACCGCGACCGCGCCGCAGAAGCCTACTTCAACGCCCTGCGAGGTGAGTGATGGGCCGCAGAGAAGATGAAGCGCAAGAAGTCAAGCTACCGGCAGAGGTGGCCGATGCGCTGGACGATTTGCTGCTGGCGTTCGACGAGTGCAAGTTCCCCAACCGCGCGATGGTTGTGCTGGCGGATTTGGCGCTGACCGAGTACCGTTTGGCCACGCGGTCGATCGACCGCAAGCACTGGCACGGGCAGTTGGTAGCTGTCGCCAAGGTCTGCCAGGAATACGGCCAGGGCAGCAACGACGACAGCGCAGGTCGCGGCGACGAGTTGGAAGTCGTGACGCACGAGGGCGGCAATGAGCGAGACGCCGAACGGGGAAGCGGACAAGCCGGCGATTGACCTGGAGAGCTTGCCGCTGTGGAAGCGCAGGCACATCGAGCGAGCCCAAAAGCTCGACGCCGCGCTGTACGAGCGCCGCAAGAAGAAGGCAACGAGCCGGCGCTTGGTCAAGCTGCTGATGGCCGAGGACGCCAGCGACATTACCCAGGCCAAGCGCGACCTCAAGTTCAAGGCCGAGTTGTTGAAGCAAGTGGAGATGGCCGAGGCCGCGCGCATTCAGCGCGAGCAGGCGATCGCCGCTGGGGAGACGCCACCTCCAAAGGGCGGGTACAAGCAGAAGCGCAGCCTCAAGGCGGTTCTTGAGGCCCGCGGCCTGAGCGAAAAGGCGATGAACGCCGGCACGGAAATGACCCGCGCAACCGACCGCTGGACGGGTCCCGCAGACACGCATTGGGACAAGCTGACCCGCGAGGAACAACGGCGGCTGCTGCTGGTCGACTTCCGCGTGTTCTGCCGGCACGCCAAGATCCTGACCAAGAAGCGCGAACGTGTCCCGTTTGTGTGGAATGGGCCGCAAAGGCGAATGAACAACATCGTCCTGTCGATGCTGGCAGACCGCAGGCCCGTGCGCCTTCGCGTCGCCAAGGCCCGGCAATGGGGCTGCACGACCGACACCGTGTACCTGATCCTCTGGATGCTTCACCGCCACGGCGACATGGCGGCGATGGTTGTCGTTCACGCTAAGGTTCCGTACATAAAGGCAATGGTCGAAAAGTACCTGTTCGCTTGGCGCAGCTTGCCCGAGTGGTTTCGCCTGCCGATGAGGGCGACGGCCAACCGCATCGAATTCGACAATGGCAGCTTCATCGACTTCTTCTCTGCCGGCACCAAGGCGACCGCAGACCAAGTTGGCCGATCAAATACCTATCAGATTCAACACTTGACCGAGGTGCCGTTCTGGTTTGCAGCCAAGCAGACGCTGACGGCGTGCATGCAGGCGCAGGTCGACGGCCCCAACACGATCCAGATCATCGAGTCGACCCCAAAGGGCGCTGGCGAGTTCAAGGACCTCTACTTCGAGGCCAAGAACGGAGACAGCGACGCGGTGGCCATGTTCGTCGCGTGGCACCAGATCGACGACAACCGCATCAAGCCGACCGCGGAGCAGCTTTCCGCGTGGGTGGAGTGGCGCGAAACGGGGCTGGACTCGGCGCGTCGCCGCGGTGGATTCGGCGTCGACACCGAAAACCGAATTCCACGATTCGGCCTGGGCCCCGACCAGTGGCTTTGGTGGTGGTACACCCTGCGCGAGAAGTGCGGCAATGACCTGGACCGCATGACCCAGGAACACGCCGACGACGACGTGACGTGCTTTGCCGTCAGCGGCGACACCTACTTCAAGCGCGACCTGCTGACCAAAATGGCGTTGCAATGCAACTCCTTACGCCATCAATGGCGGTCTGCTGGCATCGTCGCAGGTGAGTTTGACGAGTCGCTTCGCGGGTACTACTACCGGCGCAGGCCGACCGCGCGCGGCGAGTACCTTGCGGTGCTTGACCCGGCAGACGGCGGTGCCAGCACCAGCGACCCATCCGTGCTTTACATTTGCAGGCGATTGCCTGGACAGCTTGAGGTCGTTGCCTGGATGAGCAGCCAGGGCTACGCCGAAGAAGTCATGGCGCTGTCGTGGCCGCTACTGGCCATGTACGGGAATCCGTTGCTGGTCATCGAGGCCAACAAGGGAACCGCCCACCTGCTGGAAGCGCGAAAGCGGCTGTACCCGCGGATCTACCGCCGATCTCGGCTCAACGAGGTGACGGGCCAGCCGATGCTCGATCAGCTGGGCTGGTACTCGACTGGCAGCACGCGCAACGCCGCGCTGCAGGCCCTGGCCAAGTACGTCGGTTCCGGCCGGCTGATCGTCGGCATCGACACCCTGCACGCGCAGATGAGCAACTTCGTCAAGCAGGGAGAAACCGAGAAGTACGCCGCGAAGGGGAAGACCAACGACGATCATGTGCTGTGCGCTGCGATGGCCTGCCACATCGACGACACCCTGAGCAACCCGCAACTCGACGACGAGCCGGTTGCGCAGGACACTGGCAACCCATGGGGCGTGCCGCAGACGATCTACTCGACGCCGGCCCCTGAGCCCCAGCGCGTGATTCAGCACCGAGTCGTCTACTACGACAATGATTGACGGGCACCCGGTCGCCGCGCACAATGATGCGCGGAGGTGCCCTGTGTCGGATTCGCTGGCGGTCGTGATCCTGCTGACCGTAGCCCTGTTGTTTTACCTGCTTGGCCGCATGAGCCAGCGGATCGACGACTTGACCGCCATGGTGGAGCAGCAGCGCACCAGGGCCGAGCGCGCCGAGCAGCGTTTGGCCGACGTGCTGGCGATTCCTCTGCCGGCCGGATACGGCGAGGCGATCGGTGCGCGCCCGCGTGCCGTCGACACCTACACGCAAACGCAAGACGCCCTGTTGCGGGCCAACTTCGATTCCGACTAGCAAGAGGTGTCGCAATGGCGCAAAAGGATTACACGTTCGCCGGAAAGGATTACGCGATTGTCGGATACGGAAACAACGGCGAGCCGGTTGTTTTCGCGCCGTCCGTCAGCCCCGGCAAGCCGATCAGCCTGAGCGAGTACCAGCGGATCACGGCCGAGCAGGCGCAGATGAGCGCGCCGCAGCGGTTCTTGAAGCAAGCTGCGTCTGCCGCCGAAATGTTCGCTGGCGCTGGCGGGATGGGTGCGGTTCAGGGTGCGATGCTTCCGCCGCCAGGAGGGCCGCTCGCCGGACGTGCCAGCGCGCCAATGAGCCAGACGCAGCAGACTGCAGTTGGGCCGGCGCGGATTCCCCCCGCCCAGGCTCAGCTTCCCGGTTCAAACCCGCAGCCGGCGCGCGTGATTCCGCCGGCGCAGGCGAGCGGCCCGCCATCGATCCCGACCTACACCCCCGAAGTGGTGCCTGGACCTACCGACCTGCGGGCGTTCAGCGGCAAGGTCACGCAAAGCACGCCGATTCCTCCCAGCGGTGCGCCTCAGATGCCCCCGGCTATGGGTGGTCAGTCGCCGCTGCGGTTGCCGACCGCCAATGCCGCGCCGACCTCGCGCAGCTACCAGGGCCCAGGCGGCCTTGACCCCGTGCAAATGTCGCAGATGGACACGGCCGCGGCCAACATTGCTGGCGGGTTCACCAAGGCGCCGATTGTGCCGACCTGGGCCAAGGCTGCCGGTGGTGCCGCGGTTGGCCTGGGCGCCGCCGCGCTCGCTGGGCGCAATGCCGGCAAGGAAAGCCAGACTGGCGCCATGCCGTGGAACCCCAGCGACCTCGGCGCGCCGATTGCGGACGCCTTCGCCAAACTACGCAGCTACGCGCAGCCCGGCGCTGAGCAAGCCCCGGACGCAACGCCAAGCCCGACCACGCCTCAGCGCGGCCCGACTCGACCCCTTGGCGGGTACAAGGTTGCCGGCGGCGCTACCGGCGGCGCTGGTGGTGCTGGTGGCGGTGGCGCCATCGGCGCGCAGCAGGCAGGCTACGGCGGCCAGGGTGGCCCGCGGTCGCCTGCGGCCAACTACTACAGCGATATGCTTGGCGCGGCAGACAGCGGCGATGCCTACGCCCGCGATCTGGTCAACCTGACCAGCCAAGCGCGCGAGGTCGCGTTCAAGGCGCAGCAAGAAGGCAAGCACCTGCAGTTCGTTCCTCTGCATGACATGCGCAACAACCGTCTGTTCTTGGTCAACGCCAACGGCCAGGACGTGGTTCTCGACCTCAACGACGAGGGCGACAAGGCTGCGTTTGGTCGCATGACCGCCAAGATCGGCGTCGACCCGGCGAGCATCATGGCGTGGGCCCAGGGGTCGAGCCGGCCGTTGCATCGGTACATGGTTCCGCCGGGGTCTCAGGGCGATTGGGCTCCCAAGTTCAACGAGCCCGGCCAGCAGCAGCCGCAGGTTGGCGCGCCGTCTGTTGCGCCGGCCGAGCCCACGGCCAGCGCGCCGCCGTTCGAGTTGCCGCAGGTTTCGAAGTTTTCGCCGGGAGCGCCGCTGCCGACCATGCGCGGGCTAAACGTCACGGCGGATCGGCCTGTCGACGAGCGGTTTGCCGAGATCAACGCGCTGCGCGAACAGGGACTCGGCGGCCCGCAACTCGACGAGCGCGAACGCAAGCTGCGCGAAGCCCGCGCGAACAACCCCGCCGCCTATGCCCGCGGACTCGGAGGCTGAAATGTTCAAGGCGTACCAACCGCCCAAGCAAGATCAAGAGGATTGGATTGACGCGCTGGTCAACAAAGGCGTCCCGCTGGCTGCCGCTACCGGCGCCGCAATCGCGTCGATTCCAACTGGCGGACTGACGCTTGCGGCAATCCCCGCAATCATGGGCGGAGCAGCTACCGGGTATGGCCTGGGCAAAGTCGCCACCAGCGCGCTGTCGACCAAGCCGGGCAGCGGCGCGGAAATGGAGCGCGGCCTTGGTTTGGCGGCTCAGGGCGCCGCGACGATGAACCAGATCGACCCGGAAACCGGCGCCTTTCGCACCAAGACCTACGGTGCGCCGCAGACCGGGGCCATGCAGGTCGGTGCCGGGCAATCCGCCCTGGACGCCGCCAAGGAGAAGGCCAAGCAGGCGCCGTGGTACTCCAGCCCCTACGCCAGCCGGCGGCAAGGACCAGCGCAATGAAGAAGGGCAAGATTGACGGGGCCGAAATCCTGGACATGATCGGGCGATGCGAAACCGGCATGCTGCCCGATGCGCTGGATTGGGTGAGCAACAAGCTGTTCGCCGCTGGTGAGCAGTTTTTCAACTCCGCTCCAGGCTTCGGCATCACCAAGATCCCGGCGCCAGACGACATTCGCCGCATTGCCATCAACGTCTACAACGACGACAAGCGGACGCTGGTTGCCAAGCTCACAAGCCAGCAGCCGCAGCCGGTTGTCACGCCGGCCACGTCGAGCAGCGACGATCGCGCCATCGCCCGCGAGTCCGAACACCTGATCCGCTACACCTGGAGGGTGAAGCAATTGCACCGCGAGCTTGTGTATTCCGCAAGCGATGCGCTGGATTGCGGCGGTGCGTGGTGGTATTTGGCCTGGGACGATCAAGCCGGCGAAGCGGTTGAAGTACCGGACCAGACCGCGGCGATGGACCTGGAGACGGGCGAGACGCCGACCAAGACTGTGCGCACCGGCGACATTGTGGTGCGCTACGTCCCCAACATGGAAATGCGCGTCGACCCGGCGGCGACCCGTCTTGAGGACGCCAACTGGCTCGCCAGGGTCTACCCGCTCACCGTCGAAGAAGTCTTGGACAAATGGGGTTTCGAGGCGACGCCGGATGCCAGGGAAACCATGGGCACCCTGCCAAATCTCGACTTCGTGCTGAACCCCGAGCGCAATTGGGCAGAGAATGTTGTGCGGGTGGTCGAGTTCTGGCAGCGGCCCACCAAGCGAACCCCCAACGGGTTCTATGCTGTGGTGGTCAACGGCGAGATCATCGAGAGCGAAAAGTCCATTCCGCTCGGTCAGTTCCCCTTTGAGTATTGGGAGCTTGACCCGAACCCTGATGCCTTCTACGGCAAAACGCCCATGACCTGGGCCCGCCGACCGCAGCGCGAGTTGTCCATGTGCTTGTCGCAAATGGTCGATGGGCGCACCCGTGGCGCGTTCGGCGCATGGCTGCAGCAGCGCGGCGCCAACATGGACGTGCCGACCGGCAAGCCGCACGAGGTCCTTGGGTACAACGACACGTTCAATGAGCCGAAGTTCATCGAGCCCCGGCCGGTCGCTCCGCAAGTGTTCCAGATTGCGGACGTGTTTGAGGCGCTGATCCACAAGACCAGCGGCATCACCGACACCGGGCAGGCGACCTCTGGCAAGGATCGGCTGTACGCAGCCGAGCAGGACAACACCAAGCTCGGGCCGGCGATCAGCAACCTGCACAACTTTCTCAAGCGCACCGCGATCAAAATGCTCAACTTGTGGCGCGAGTACGCCACCTTCGAGTTGAGCTATGCCGTTGGCGACCCCAACAGTGCCAGCGACGTGCGCAGCTTCAAGGCCGAGGCCATCCGGTTCAAGGACGTGGACATGAGCATCGACTCGGCGCTGCCGCTGAATCGGGAGGCTCGCCGCGAAATGATCCTCAACCTGTTCCAAGCCGGGCTGGTCCAGCAGGACAAGGCGCTCAAGCTCTTGGAGTTTGGCGACGTGGACGACGCCCTCGGCACGCGCAACCTGGACCGCGAACGCGCCCGCGAGGAAAACACGCTGCTGTACCTCGGCCCGGTCGGCGTCGAGGAACACGAGGATCACCAAGCCCACCTGGAGGAACACCTGCCCGAAATGAAGCAGGCCAAGTGGTACGTCGCTGACGAGGGCGTCAAGCAGCAGTTCCGCGACCACATCGCGCTGCACAAGCAATTCATCCTGGCGTCGCTCGGCCAGGGCCCAGCGCCAGAATCCGCGCAAAGTGAATCGGCCTTGACTTCTGAGGATTCGCAAACCGATACTGGTACGCAATCGGCCACCAACGCGATCGTGCCGATTGGGGCGCCGGTGAGCGCCAAGGACAACGCGGCCCTCGGGGTCATCAACGGAAGGGAGATGCCTGGATGAGCGACCAAGCAACTGCCCCGCAGACTGCGGGAAGCGAACCAACACTCGACTCGATTTACTCCAAGGCCGTCAGCTTCGAGCAAGTGGCCGAGGACGCCGACTGGAACGAAGACGGCCAGCCGGTGCAAGTCGACGGCGATGGTCAGCAGACCTCCGACGACGGTCAGGACGTGCAGGCCACCGAGCCAGCGCCGCAGGCGACCGAGCAGAAGCAGCAGCCCTCCAGCGGCATGACCCAGGAGCAGATTCTGCAGCTGTTCGCGCAGCAGCAGCAATGGAACCAGCAGGCGCTCCCGCAGGTGATCGCCGCCGCGGTGCAGCAGACGATCCAGGCCATGGGGCTCCAGCAGCAGGCGCAAGCCGCGCCGGCCGCGCCGGCCGATCCCTACGCTGGGATTGACCCCAACTCGCCCGACGCCGAGTGGCAGCGCATGCAGGTCGACAACCAGATCATGCGCCAGGAGTTGGCGGCCCTCAAGAACAAGTGGCAGCAGACCGAGCAGACGTGGCAGCAGCAGCAGCAGCAGGCCCAGGAGCAGGCGCAGCAGCAGCAGTTCACCGGCTGGGTGAACGAGAACGTCAGCAAGGCCACCGACTTCTTCTTCTCGGGCTGGAATGACAGCCCGCAGACCCAGGCGCTCAAGCAGATGGCCGCGACGCAGATCGATGCGGAATGGGCTCGCCGCGGGTACACGCAGGCCGGGTTCACTCAGGCTGTCCAGGCCGTTCGCCCGCACATCGAGTCGATCAAGCAGTTCAAGCCGGCCCCGCAGACCGCGCCCAATCGCGCGCCCGGCGCCGGCCAGCGCCCCGGTCAGGCCCCCAGCCCGGCCGCGCAGCAGCAGAGGACGTGGAGCAATCCCAATGAGTTTTGGGAGAATGGGCCCATGTCGCAAGCCGCGATCATGAACAGGATCCGCGGTCAGCAGTAAAGTTCGCGGCCGGTGCGCCGCATTGTAGGAGTACCCAATGCCTGTCGGCGCGTTCACCAGCAGCAACAACTTCACCGGGTTCCTCAAGCCGGTATTCATGGACGGGGTGATCCCCCAGGCCATCCCGGTTCACTCCAAGCTGTACGACAACTTCTCCAAGACCAAGAGCTTGGCCAAGTTCCAGGCGGACGGCAGCAGCTTCGAGTTCCCGGTGATCACCGGCATCGGCGGCTCGGGCGGCTTCATCGGTGAGGGCGGCACCCTGTACGACGCCCAGGCCCCGATCACCATCCGGCCGACCCTGCGCACCAAGACGATCCAGGAGACGGTCAGCTTCACCCGCCAGATGCTGGAGATGGGCAAGCGCGACCAGTCCGGCTTCGCCAAGAACACCGAGATGATCATGAAGTTGCAGGTCAGCAACTTCGCCCGCAAGATCAACCTCGCCCACTACGGCTCGCAGGTCCGCACGATCTCTGGCGGTGGCGCCCCCGCGACCCTGAGCCTCAACGGCGTGCTGGGCCGCGTCAGCGCGTTCGCGGCCGGCGTGGCCACCATGGACGCCACCGGCGTCGGCGCCTACCTGGGCTACAACAACACGCAGATCGGCTCCACGCGCGTGACCAAGCAGTACCGCGCCGGCGACATTCTCTGCCACGGCACCATCGCGGGCGCGACCTTCACCGCCACCGGCGTCAGCCGCGTCGACAGCATCAACCAGGGCGCCAACCAGCTGACCCTGACCAACCTGCTCGGCGTCGTCGCTGCCCCCGGCGACTTCGTGGTGTGGGGCTCGGCCGCGTCGCTCAGCGTCAACAGCTACGGCAAGGCGGCCCAGGGCTTCGGCATGCTGTTCAACCAGACGGACGGCGCCGGCACCCTGCAGATCGAGGGCGCCAACGTCCAGGCCGGCAACCAGATGGGCTGGTCGACCGCGACCATCGCCAGCGCGGGCGTGTTCCTGGAGAGCGACTTGCACAAGGCTGTCCGCCTCGTGACCACGCAGGGCCAGGGCCAGCCGAAGCTCATGGTGGCCGACCCGACCATCATGGACCTGTGGTACGCCTTCAACGCCGGCAACGTGCGGCAGGTCCCGCAGACCCTCAAGGGCGGCTACAAGGGCGACATTCCGTTCTCGACCCTCAACGGCGAGAGCATCGACTGGCTGTTCGACAACGACTGCCCCTACGGCGTGATCCACTTCATCGACCCCAGCCAGTGGTTCTACGCCTGCCCCGGCAACCAGAAGCCCGATTGGGCGACCATGGGCGCGGGCAACGGCGGCTGGGTCCAGGTGGCCAACACCGACGCCGTGTACAAGTACATGGTGTGGGACTACGAGTTCTGCCTCAAGACCCTGAACAGCCAGACGGCCATCACCGGCATCCAGATCCCCGACGCCTCGCTGTAGTCGTCGACAAGACGGGGAGGGCGCCGCGGTTCCGCTCGCCGTGGCGCCCTCCCCAACCCGCTTCACGCTCGATTGCGCAACCAACCCGACACGGGGGACAACATGCCCATCCAAGCCAACAACTGCGACCCGGCACACCGGCTCGGCGCCCACTCGGCTCACTTCCGCCTGTTCTCGGGCGGCGCCCTCGACGGCGACTTCGCGTTCCCGCTCGCCGGGCCCAAGTCGATCCGCCGCATCGTGGTGATCACCGGCGTCAACGACAACGTGCTGAACGCCGGCATGACCCTGGCCGTGACGCAGAGCCCCGGTGGCGACGTGATCGCCGCGGCCAAGGCCGGCGACTTGGCCAACAACTCGCTGCTGACCTGGGAGGAATCGGAGCTTGACCCCGACTACACCAGCATGGGCACGGCGCTCGATGGCCTGTCGTTTGAGGTGTCGGGTTCCGGCGCCGCCTACGACTTCAAGATTGAGGTGATCTACGACTCGCAACTGCTGGCCGGCCTGCCGGTCTGCAAGAACCAGGACGTGGACGGCCTGTGACATGAGCAGCAACTACTCGAAAACCTTGCTCATGTCGCAAGAGGGCGTGTTTCGCGGGACCGACTACGGGTTCCCGGCCGACACGGCGGCAGAGATCGCAGACGAGTTCCCCGACGTTGTGGTGGTGTGGCGGGCCACTCACAACCGGATGGAGCTTTGGGCCTGCGGCGATCAAGGCGCGCTCATGTGCATGGACAACGACCTGCAGCCGTGGCAGAACGCTCAGCTTGTGCAGCAGATCCGCGAGAATCGCCGGGCTGCGGAGCGGTACAAGCAGGGCGACATTGGCCGGCAGATCAGGGCTCGCATCGAGCGCGAGCGCGCCGAAGCAGTTGACGCCCAGGTCGCTGCGATGGACCCTGAGAAAGAGGCGCGGCAACTCATGCAGCAGTTTGGGAGCCGCGTTGCTCCCGTCGCGGTGCCAGAGAGCTTGCCCGCGATGTAGACGGGGGGCTGAATGAATCTCGGGCAGGCGCGGGCGCTGGTCCGCAAGTACATCAACGAGCCGGTTGAAGCGACTTGGTTGGACTCGGATCTCAACAGCCTGATCCAAGAGGCCAACCGCGCGATTTACCTGGAAGTCTGCAACACGTCGCCCGGCTGGTTCAGCAACGTCTTTGGTGTGACCTTCCCTGCTGGGTCGCCAGACGTGTACCTGTGGGGCCTTGTTCCCGAGGGGCAGGCAACGGCGATTGGCGAGACGGTTCGCATCCTCGGGATTTACCGCCGGCAGACCACGGGGCCGTTTGGGCCGAACAACCCGCCCACTCCGCTCAAGCCGTACCTGCGGATCTCGGATCTGCTGCACCAGGACGCCGACGTTGCGACCTACAGCGGCGGGTACGCCAACACTCTGCAGCCGACCGTTCACGGCTACGTTGTGATGGGCAGCCAACTATTCGTGTGGCCAGTTCCGCAGCAACCGCTGTACTTGGCGATCTTCGCCACGCCGAACGTCGCCACTCCCACCGTCGATGCCGATGGCCTGCTGTGCCCGTGGAAACTTAGCGTTGGATCTCAACTGACTATGCACCATGAGCTAATCCCGATGCTCGCCGCGATCAAGGCCAAGTCGTGGACCGGCGCGCCTGACAACGGGCTGTCGGTGATTTACGCCAACCGGCTCAAGGCGATGAAAGAGGCGCTGGCGATTCAGCAGCAACTGCAGGACCCGGCGCAGGTGCGCGGCGTCGGGAGGTAGTTCATGCCCAGGCTGGTCAACGCGGTTCCCAAGGTCGGCAACTTCGTGGCGTCGGTTGGCGAGCAAACCGAGGTCGACTTCGCGCTAATGCTGAACATGCTCATGCGCGGCGGCGTGCTTGAGCCGCGGCCGGCTTGGAACGTGCTGACCCGCAATCTTGGCTACACGGCGCAGGTTGACCCCGACACCCCGGATGGGTTCGCGTGGGTCGACACCGGCATCGAGACGGCCGTGTGGGAGGACAATCGGCCACTCGGCGCGTTCTGCTTCGACAGCCCCGATGGCGAGTCCTGGATCCTTTCGCTGTGGTACGAAACCGGCGACTACAACACCTTCCGCGTGACGACGACGGCAGGCCAGACTGTTGCCAGCGGCAACCTGGACCCGATTCTGTTCGACGGGTACTCGCGCGTCGGCCTTGAGCCGTTGGAGTCGTCGACCGAGATCTACGTCTTTGCGCGGTATTACGACACCGTGTTCTTCTCCAATGGCGGTTTGCTGTGGCGATGGCAGCCGCGAGGGGCGTTGCGGCCCTACGTCTGCCAAGCATTCCACAACATCCAGGCGACGGGCATCGGGATCTACGCCACCGGCACGATTCGCGGCGTCAAGGCGCTTGCGGTCCACCAGGGCAGCTTGGTTCTCGCTGGGTTTGAGCGCGATTCTCTGCTGTCGCTTGACGCCCCCGTCGACCTGACCGGCGACGGCATGGTCACGTCGGCTGACGCCACCCAGGTTGGCGGGTTCTACCTCGCGCCCGATCGCCAAAGCGTGCTGCTCGATCCCTACACGGTAATGGTGTCTGACACCGACCAGCCGTTGTGCTTCTCGACCGACAACATCACGCAGATTGGCAGCCACCTGGGCATCACGGCGCTGGCGTCGGCAAACGAAAGGTTGGTGATCTGGACTTCCGGCGAGACGTTCCAGGTGCTGGGCCCGGTGGCCGATGCGCTGTCCAGCACGGTGCAGATCGTCAGCCGTGGGATTGGCTGCGTGGGCCCGCGCGCCCATGCGCAGACCGACGCCGGCTGGCTCATGTGGTTGTCCGACACCGGCGTCTTTGCCTGGGGCGACGGCGGACCCAAGAAGGTGAGCGACCAGATCAACGAGCTTTTTGACAAGGGGATCTCGGCGTTTTGGCGCTGGCAGACGGCGACCGACAGCACGGTCGACTTCCCGGAAATGAGCCAACTGCCGACGATGGCGCTGACCACGGCCAGCCCGATTGCCTCGGCGGTGTGGGTCGACCGGATGGACATGCTGGTGATTGCGTTGTCGGGCGCTTGCACGGCGGAGCCCAACAACCTGATCTTGTGCTGGATGCCCAAGGACAACCGATTCGCCCTGTGGACAAGTCGCGGCGCGGTGGCCAACTGGCAACTTGTGACCCGCGGCGGCGGCAGCTATTGGGACCCGCTTCCGCCGACTGGCAAGGCGCTCATGGTTGGCGCGGTGACTTTGCTGGTGTCGGCCAACGAGCCGGGGCTTTTGCTGGCTCAGGGGCAGGCCAACGACTCGGCCAATCCGACCGTGACGCCCTGGGGAAGCCTGTGCGCGCTTGTCGGCAGCGGCGGCGACACCGCGATCGACACCGCAGAAACCGTCGAGTATTTGGCGATGGCGATCTCGGCGCCGCTGTTCCTTGGCGACGACGACACCAAGCTGAACACGCGGATCTTCTTGCGCATGAAGGCGTGGCGCATCAACAACTTCCTGACCAAGTTTGGCGAGCCGGCCGACACAAACCCGTGCTGGCTGTTTGTGCTGCCGGAAAGCGGCCACTTCGACGTGGCGACCGGCGACCAGACCACGACGGTGTGCAGCGCGAGGTCCTTCTCGCCATGGCCAGATGCGTTTCTGACGCGCAACTACTTCTGGCAATGGGATCAGGCGCCCAACGTCAACCTCGGCGCATGGGGCCACGTCGCCGCCATGGACAACCGCGAGCGCAAATGGCTGCCGCTGTCGGTCGTCGACAAACGCTTCGACGTTCCGGCTCAGGTCGGGCGCTGGTTCCGATTCGCCATTGCCAAGGTGGTCGACGGTGTGAGCGACCCGGCGTTGTCGCTGGTGTCTGCCGGGCTGGAGATTGACGCCGGCTACGGCTTGCGGAGGTAGCGATGCCAATGCGCCGACCGCGGCCGACGACGGCAGGCTTGCCAGCGATCAGCCATCCGATGCGCGCCGACGCGGCGATGATGGGGTTGGTCGATCAGCTGAACGCATGGCGCAATGCCGGCGGCAAGATGGTTCGCCCCGGTGACAACCTGCAGGCGGTGATCGCTCAGGCCATCGACGGAGAAACGATCGTGCTGCTGCCTGGGACTCACCAGCGCGACGTTGCCGCTGTCGTCGACAAGGCCGTGCGCGTGATCGGGCTGTCGGCAACCATTGAGGGCCCTGGGACCGTGCTGGACGTGACTGCAAACGACGCCGAGATCATCGGCCTGCGGGTGGTGCGCACCGGCCGCGTCGCCGCCGAAGGCGCTATCCGTTTGGCAGGGATTGGCTGCAGGGCCTGGGGCTGCACTGTCCAGTCGGCGGCGCCGGCCGGCATCCGGGTTGAGGGCGACTACTGCGCAGTACAGGACTGCAAGTTTGCGGCAGACGCAGCAGCAACTGCCGGCGACGCCGACGTGTATTGGGCAGATGGGGCGACCTTCGGGATCTGCTGTGGTACGCTGTGGAGCAGAACCGGCGGCACGTTTGCCCTGGACTACCGGGCGATCGACCAGATGACAGAGGCGGCAAACGGCGTGGTGGCAATCATCAACGTGAGGTAGCGCAATGGGTTACGGGCCAAAACTGACTGCCATCACGGCCGGGCAAGCGTTGATCGCTGACGTGGTGGCGCAAAACTTCCAGGCGATCGCCAACTTCTTGCGGGCGATTCCGCGGCAAAACCTGCTGCAGTACAGCTACACGGCCAGCTACAACACGACGTTCGACGCCGGCAGCTTGGCGGCCACGACGAAGTATTGGGGCTTTCAGCGCATCAACAGCGGCAGCCCAGTCGTCAACCTGGACATTGCCGCAGCGATTTACCCAATCGTTTCGCCGCTTCCCGACACCATTGTCGTCGGAGTGGAGAAGTGTTCGCCGGCCGGCGCCGCGCCGATCTCGACTGACGGCTGGGTCAACCTCGGCAGCGTCACGTTCAACGCCGGCAACACGACGGCCCTGGAGAACATCGGTACCGGCCTGTTCCCGCGGTTCGCTTTGCGTGCAACGCTCGGCGCGGCGACGGTCAACGACGGCGACTGGATTCGCTTTTACACCGTCACCGGCGCGGCGTCGCAGCTTGGCAGCGGCGAGGGGCAGGCGATCTTCAAGCATGAGTTGCGCTCGTAAGAGGGGGGGCACGATGATCGGTCAGAAGAAGCAAGAGTTGCCCGGCCTGAGCAACAACGGCCCGGCCCAGGCTGGCGGGTATCCCAGCAGCGGCGCAATGCAGCCCGGCGGCGCGAGCCCCAAGGCGTTGCCTGCGCAGCGCGCTGGTGAGCCGTTCCAGGCTACGCCACCCCCCAACGCCGGCAGCGCCCGCGGCACCCTGAACGGCAGCGCGGTCGCCGGTGCGCAGTTCAAGACGACGCCGCAGCCGATGAGCCCCGGCGTGGCGAGCTTTGTGTCCATCCCGTCGAACCCGGCCAAGTTCACGCCGCCCGGCGGCCCGCTGCCTCCTGGCGCCAACGTGTTTCAGGGCGGTGGCGGCCCGAGCTACTTCGCGGGGAACCAGCCGCAGCAGCAGCCTCAGCAGAACGCCGGCAGGGCCCCTGGAGCCACGATTCCACCCCAGGCCGCACCAGCGCCTACCCAGCCGCAGAACGCGGCTCCTGCGGGCGCCCAGGCCCCTTTGCCGCAAGCCACCACGCCGCCGTGGATGCCGAACAACACGGCGACCTTTGGCCAGGGTTCGCCGTGGCAACAGGCACAAGCGGCTCAGTTCGCTCTGCAGCAGCGGCAGAACCTGCAGCAACAGGAGACGGCGGCTGCGCTGCGTGGTCGCGGCGGCACCGTGCAAACCTTGGGCGCTGGCTACCAGAACCTGCTTGGCGACGTGGCCTTTGCCGGTCAGATGGCCGAGGTTCAGCAGCAGGCGGCGCAGCAGGACTTCCAGAACCAAATGCAGTACGCCGATGCGCTGGCCAAGACCAAACTGAGTCTTGCGGCTGCAGCCCGAGACTTGGGCATGACCCTAGACGACGCGCAGTTCAACCAGCTTGCAGCCGAATCGCTGCAGCAGTATGGCGAAAACGCGTCGCCGGGCTCCATGCTGTCGATGCTGCAGCAAACCTCAGCCGGCTCCAGCGCCAGCGAGGAAAAGCGAAAGGTCCTGTCGGCCGCGATCAATGATGGCGACGGCGCGACCATCGCCGCCGCGGTCAAGAGACTGTCCAAGGCCGAGGCGCAAAGCATTCCCGCCGACTGGTGGGACAAGGCGCTGTCCGAGGCGTGGGGCAGCGACGACGATGAGATCCGCAGCTTCATGGTTGCGAACGGGATCCCGATCCCCAACTGAGGTGAGCAATGGCGACGGCGAAACCGTACCAAGTTTGGGCCCAAGAGCGCGCTGCTGCTGAGGCCGCCGCAGAACGCAAGCTGCGCGAGGGCGCGATGGGCTCGCAAGCGATGAGCCAAGGGCTCGCCGCGTTGGCGCCGCAACCCCCGCCGACCATCCACAAGCCGACCCACGATTGGGACCGCAGCGCCATGTTCGCTGCTGAACGCGCCGCCGGCTTGGAGAAGATGGACAAGCAGGCCGCAATCGACCGCGAAAACGAGACGTTCAAGCTGCAGTTGCGTGCGCGATTCGCTCCGAAGAAGGGCGGTGGCGCCGGCCCGGTCAGCAAGCTGGCCGAGAAGTACCTCAAGACATTCGACGAGACGCCGCAGGATGAGACGCACGCGGAGCGCCGCCGCGCTGAGTTGCGCTACCTGCGAGAACAGATGGCGCGCTACGGCGGAGGCAAGGTGCTGGCGGACCTCGACAAGGCCGGCATGGCGCCTGAGCAGTACAAGGCTGTCGGCAAGCACGGCATGACCAAGGAGTTGAAGGCCGTTGACACCGCGGCTCGCCAGAAGTCGGCCGAGGAACAGGCTGCCGAACGCCGCGACATTGAGCAGGCCCGCATTCTGGCTGGCGCAGCCAAACCGCCGCAAAGCGGGTTTGAGCGGCCAGAGGACAAGGCGGCGCGTGAGCAGCGGCTGGCTGAGGCTCAGCGCCTGCTGAACAAGAAGCTCAAGGTCACGGCCCCCGGCGGCGAGGTATACACCGTCGAGGATGAGTAACCGTAGAGGTAGACCATGGCCAAGATCGTGCGGGATTCTGCGGGGAACATCGTCACCGACCCGGCGATCCTTGAGAAAATTCTCGGCGTCGATTCGGCTGCGAGTGCGGTTCTGCCCAAGTCGGTCAAGGTGCCGGCGACGGTTGACCTCACGCCAAAGCGCAGCGTTTCGGAAGAAGATGAGGCGACCACGGCCGCGGCTGCCGGCGGTGGCGTGTTTGGGTTTGCGCGGGACGTGCTGAGCGGTGAGGCGCTTGCGCGGGCTCCCAAGGCCATCGACAAGCTGTTGACCGGCGACACCCCGGACGGTGCCGACAAGATGCGCGGGATGGAGGATGCCCGGCGATTCCGCGGCATGACCCCTGAGTACCGCGAGCTTGGCACCGGGCCGATGCAGAAGTCGGTGCAGTTCGCCAGCAACGTCGCCGCCGATGCCATCGGCACCGTGGCCAGCAAGGTCGCGCTTCCTGTCGAGGTTGGCGTGCAGGCGTGGCGCTCGGCCGCTGAGGTCGGCGCCGGGGCCGTGACGGATCTGGCGGTCAAGGCGCGAGAGCTTGGCATTGAGCAGCCGAGCGATTGGCTGTTTGGGCCCCTGGCGGCGAAGGCTTTGGCCAAGGAGCAGCAGCGCGGCAAGTACCGCACTGTCGACGCGCTTGAGCGCCGCGCCGAAGGTGTGCAGGAGTTCTTGAAAGGGGCGGCGTTCGGGATCAGCCCGGCCGTGTACGCTGGCGCTGAGGCTGCGGCCCGAGGCGAGGACTGGAAAGACGCCGCCTGGGAGACGTTCTTGGCGTACCCGCTGGCGAGCATCATCCCGTTTGCGCACATGGGCCGCGCGGCGCTGACTGGCGAACGGCCGGCGATGAGTGGCGGGGAGCAACTGCACACGCCGCGGGGGCAGCCAATCACCGTCAACGCGCTGGGGCAGAAGCTGATCGACAAGAGCGGGCCTTTGGTGCAGCGGTTGGCTTTCGATGCCGTGCCGACGCAGCGGGTCAAGGAGATCCGCACGACCGGCGAGGCCAACCGCGCCATTGCCACGCCGAGCCCGGCGGCGCAGAACCTTGCGAACGCCGTGACCCAGCACAACGTTCTGCGTGACCTGGAGGCCGAGCTTGCCGACCCGAAGTTTGCCGGCGCCACGGAATGGCAGAAGTTCCAAGCTGTCGAGGGAACGCTTGGCGACGTGCGCGTGCAGCAGGCGCCGGTGCTGGACTTCACTTCTCGCGCCAAGGCGCAGCTTCTTGGTGAGGCCCTTGTCAACGACGGAATGGACGCCGCTGTTGCCCAACAGGCTGTTCCCTACGTTCTATTTGAAGGAGTGCGGGCCGCAAGTGCTGGTTTGCTTGCCGACCCGATGGTGGCGCTCGATCAGTTCCAGGCTCAACTTGCAGCGATGGCGCCACCGCAGCGCGTTCAGTTTGTCAAGTCGTTTGAGCAGGTTGTCAAGCAGAGGCTGAACGACCCGACCTTTCTCGCCGCTGCGGATCAAGCATGGTCGAGCCCGAGTGGCGACGTGCAATGGATTCCGCGCAGCGAGGTTCGGCAGCGCGCCGGGTTCGTCGAGGCGTACAACAAGATCAAGGCCGCCGAGCAAGCCGCTGGTCGCCAAGTGTTCGACCTGCACATTCCAGACCTTGGCGAGCTTCGCAAAGACTACGCCTATGCGGCCTACTCCAATCTTGTCGACGACTTGCGCAGTTCTCCAGAGGGGCGCGAGCGCGTGCTGAACCTGCTGCGGTCGAGCCCGATGGCCCGCATTGCAGCGAATCCGACAGCAAGCGTCGCGGAGAAGGCGTTGGCGGTGTGGGCCAATCAGCCGGGTGGCACGCGGCGCAAGTTTGTCGATGCCGTCAACCGCGCCAGTCTTGAGGTCGCAGAGAACCTTGGCGTCGATCCGCTTGTGGTCGCCAAGAATTTCGACCGCTACCTGTCGCGCAGCTTCCGCGATGCGCTGGATGGCAACGGCCAACTGCTGGAAATGCTCAACGCCATGGAGGGCAATCCCGCACAAGCGGCGGTGCGCGGCTTCGACAAGCAGAGTGGGCGCTTCAAGCGCAGGCTCACCGACACCGCGGCTGGTACCGGGTTCATGGCCCGCGTCGCCAATGGCGAGATCAACCTGCAGTCGGCCATGGCAACGACCACGGCGACGATGATCGCTTTGAGCCAGAACCTGCACGCGATGAGCGAGCTTGAGCAGGTGCTGCGGCGCAACGGAGCGCTGTTTGACCCGGACCCGGTGACGGGCAAAGCCCCGATGCCGGGCTTGGTGTGGACCGGATCGACCAAGGCCGCGCCGGCCAAGCAGCGGGCCAGCAATGACCCCTACAACTTCTTGCTCGGCAAGATGGCGGACAAGTGGGTCGACCCCAACATCGCCACCGCGCTGAACCTGCAGATCGAGGCGATGCCCAAGGCCCATTCTGCCCTGCAGCTGTGGCGCTGGGTCAAGACGGTTGCCAACGTGCCGAAGTACCAGCTGACGCAGTTGGTCAACGACAACATGATGATGTGGGGGCTGGCGGGCGAAAGTAGGTTCACGCCGCGCGGTCGGCCGGTGGCGCTTGAGGCCCAGGCGGCGATTGACCGCTACGTCGCCGGGATGGCGCAGCCGGCCCCGCAGCAGCGGCTGGTGCTGTCGCCAGAAATGAAGGCTATGCAGGACTACGGCGTAGCCAACTACGATGGGCTGGCGCGAGAAATGGAGGCGTTGCCGCCGAGCGTGCGCGGCTGGGTGGCGAAGCAGGCAATGACCCTTGGCAACCAGACCGTTCGCGCCGCTGACCCGGCAGAGGCAATGGGCGTGGTCGCGCAGACGTACATGCACTGGCGCACGGCCAAGCAAATGCCGCGCGCCGTGGTCGAGTCGTTCGCCGCGTTCAAGCGCGGGCTGCAGGATGCCGACGTGTCCGACGCCACCGGGCCGTACAGCGCAGGCAACATTCGGCTCAAGGAGGCGTTTGCCGCGTCGCATGAGGTCTTGGCCAACAGCGCCCTGTCGCTGGCAACGTCGATGGCCGAGAACCAGCGCAAGCTGCAGGCGTTCATGTTCGGCAAGCGACTGCTAGGGCTCAGCGATGAGCAGGCTGCGGTGCTTGCCAGCGAATCCGTCTATGGCATCGAGCCGGCGCCGATGGGAATGCGGCGGTTCATGTCGCATCCGGTGTCGCAATTCATCGCGCCGCCGTTCCTCAACTTTGGCGTGTGGCAACTCAAGAAAACCACGCAGCGGGCCCTGAACGACAAGGCGCTGTGGATCGGCCACGCGCTCGAACAGGGTGTGCGTGCCTACGAAGAAGAAATGCAGGACGACGCCACCGACGACTACTGGCAGACGCGCTTGCACGACGCGATGCTGCGCAACTCGACGGCGCCAGACGTGGGCCTGACCAGCGCGGAGGATCTTGCCGACACCATGAAGGCGCTCGGGATCCCCGATACCTTGGTCGGCATGGTTCGCGGCAACAAGGGCGGCAATCCCTACATCACAATGACCTTGCGCGACCTGGGCGGCTACCAGTCGGCGTTTACCAATCTGAACCTGGACTCGCGCGGCGAGGGCGGCGGCTTGAAATTCATCGGCAGCTTGAACCCGTCCATTCAGACGCTGATCACCTTGGCCGACCCGACCATGACCAACCCCTACGAGTTTGGTTCTGGCGTGCCGCAGGGCTCCATGGACCCGGTTGCCACCATGGCGCGGTTTCTTGAGATCGGCTTGAGCGCGTTGGGCCCGTCGACGGTGAGCAAGCATGCGCAGTTTGTTGGCGACGCCGCCATGATCGCCAGTGGCCAGCAGCCGACCAAGTTCGGCGGGGTCAAGCGCAACCCGGTCGAGGTGGCCACGTCGCTTTGGGGCCCGTTTGCCCTCAACGTGGTTGACAAGCTGGACACCCAAGAGCGGGTGTCGCGCCGGCTGTCGTACTACCTGGGAGTCATGAAAGCGAACGCGCGCCGCGAGGCGAAGGCAATGGCCAAGACCGAGATTCCCGACAACGTGAAGTGGGCGCTGATCGACAAGACGCTGGTGAACGCCGCGGCGTTGCAGCGGCAGGTCGAGTTGGGCATGTCGTGGGCGTTTCTCGGCCTGGGCGAACAGGAGTACCACCGGCTGGCCAAGCAGATCGACGACGACCGCCGGGCTGCCGTCGAGCGCGCCGAGAAGGGGTCGCCCAACGGGTTCCTATTGGCGAAATGGGCGCAGACTGGTAGCCTTTCTAAGTGGATTCGCTACGGCCAGCAGTTGCTGGGCCTGATCGTCCAGGACGAAGAAGCACAAGGAGCGGAAGAATGAAGCCTTATCTCGGACCCGCCGGCAGGCCGGACTACCAGCGCAACCTGTACCGCGCCAACATGCAGGGCGCCGACTACGCCGGATTCATCGGCTACCTGCTGGGCGAGTTGCAGGAGTTGTCGGCCCGCGTGACCGAGGCCGAGGCCAAACTGGCGGTGCTGAGTCGCGGCGAATTGCCGACGCAGGCCAGCTTGGAGCCCATCAAGCCGACGCCGATCGCCGTGTCGACCGTGGTTGCGCCGATGCCATTGCCCGCACCCGTGGCCGCGCCTGAGCCCCAGCGGCCGGCCAAGCCTGTCGAGCCGCAGTTCAAGATCGAGCCGCGGCACTACGCCGACCTGGACGACGACGCCTTGCGGCACATCGTTGTCGAGGTCGAGGAACCGCAACCCACCAAGAAGCGAGGGAAATGAAATGGCGATCGGCTACACCCAATGGCATCCGTGCGTGACCAAGGGCCCCCCGCAAGCGGAGTCGCAGCGGTTCACCGGCGCCAACGGCCCTCCGACTGACGGCAATCTGCTGCAGGGTGTCTACGTTGGCGACTGCTCAGCCGTGGGCGTGTTCGTCCGCAACGCCACCAGCCCGATCGCCGGCACGGTCGACATCCGCGTCTGGCTGCAGTTCGACAACAGCACCGGCGTCTGGCATCTGGTCGACTGGCTTGGCACCGGCGGCACGATCAGCCTGACCGCGGCGACGCCGGGCAAGTCCGGTTTGTTCCGCGTCGACACCTACGGGGCCCAGCGCCTGTACGTCGAAGCGTTCAACTTCGCGGCCGGCGCGACCGACGTGGTTGCCATCGTCCGCGGCGGCACCGGCAACGGCGGCGTGTAAGAGGTAGGCGATGGCGCTTCACCGCGGCGACACGGGGCCATTGGTACTCGCGGCCCAGGTTTTGCTGCGCGTGAAGCGCACGGGCGTGTTTGACGCCATCACCGAGCTTGCCGTTGTGCAACTGCAGCAGCGGTTTGGCTTGAGCGTCAACGGCGTGCTGGACACCGCTGAGTACGACGCCGCGCGCCATGCCAGCAGCCACGCCAGCGCAGGCGCGGATCCCGTTGCGCTCGATCAGTCCCAAGTCTCCAACCTCACGTCTGATCTCGCGTCCAAGGTGGCCAAAGCCGGCGACACCATGACCGGCGACCTCAAGGTCGTGAAAGCCAATGCCCGCATCGGCATCGGCACGGCGACGCCCCAGGCTCCGCTGGAGATCGCCTGGGACCAAAACAACGCCTACAACACCGCTGGCTTTTTCAGCGTGCCGCTGCTCAACACCGGCAACCGCGTCTTGTTCGGCGTCGGCAAGAGCTTGGTTGCTGACGGCTACGGCTGGATGGGTTACTACTACGCCGCCGCTGCCGCAGACCGGGCGCTTGAGTGGGGCCATTCCGGAACCGCCGCGCTCATGTCGCTGACCAAGGCCGGGCTGCTGTGGGTCACGTCGCTCAAGGTCGGCGCCAGCGGCACCGCGCTGACGCAGGTCCGCGTGTACACGCCGAGCTTGACGCCGACCGTTGTGTCCTCTGGCGACTTTGTTGAGGAATCCTTCACGGTACCTGGACTGTCGACCGCCGACACCATTGTGGTGAATCCTCCAGCACATAGCGGCGCCTACCATTGCGAGTTGATCAGCTGCAGGGTCAGCGCCGCCGACACCTTGACCTTGACGTTTCTCGCGCTGTCGGGCGCACATTCCCCGCCGGCCGGCGTGTACCGCATCCTTGCGGTCAGGAGCTAGGTATGTCTGCAACCGACAAACAGCAAGAGGTGTCTGGAAGCGTCAAGGCGCCGGGCTGGTTGCTCAGCGGCTTGGTCATGGGCGCGCTTGGCACGGCCACCACCTGGGGGGTTCTCGGGAGCAAAGACGCGCCCGACCCCAAGCCAGCGCCGGCCATCGATCAAGACGCCGTGCGCCGCGAGGCGACGTTGGTGGCGCGTGCCGCGGTCGACGAAAGCGAGCGCAAGGCCGAGGCGATCCGTGTGCAGCATCGGCAAGAACTGCTGCAGACCTTGAGCGTAATCAACAGCAAGTTGGACGACGCCGCGCGCCGTGACGCCGAGGTGTCCGCGTCCCTTGCGGAGATTCGCGGACGGCTCAAGCTGCCTGTTCGATAGACTGCAAGCCGCAGGTGCCAATACACTGACGCCATGCGGGCAAGAGCTTTCATGTTGGGCGCGTTCCTGGGTATCCTGCTGCTACTGTTCTGGCCGCTGGTTCGGCTGGTTTGGGGGTAGGGGTGAGCGCGATCCTGAAAAACGCATTGGAGCTTTTGGAGAAATGGGGACCAACCGTGTCGTCGCCGCCGCGGTGCGTGTACCGCATGGGGGCCGACCTCAACGGCAGCCCGATCGGATGCGACTGCTCGGCCTTCGTGGCGCGGTGCTGCGGGCAGCGCAAGTTTGACGGCGCGGTGTGGTGGAACACCGACCGGATCTACGACGACGCGACGGGTGCAAACAAGCGGTGGCGGCAGATCCCCGCGCCAGTCCCCGGCTGCATCGGCGTGTACCCTGGCCGCAGCGTGAGCGGCCGGCGGCGTGCTGGGCACGTTTGGGTTGTGGAAAACCCGGCGACCTTCACGACCATCGAATGCAGCAGCAGCGGCAAGGGCATCAACCGCATGAAGCGGCCCGGCTGGTTTGTCCCGGCAGCCAAGGGCAACGGCAAGCTGATCGTGTGGGCAGAGTTTGTTGGAGGTGAGGCATGAAGCGTGGACTCGACTCGCGCTTGAACCGCGCGCTGGTGCTGGTGCTGGTCGCTGGCATCCTGATCTTGGCAGATCGGTTTGCTTTCAAGTGGGTTACGCCAGAGGTGGCCGTGGTGCTGGCCGGCGCGATCATGGCGATTGGCAGCGGCCGTGGGCTGGTGCTGCGCCGCGACGACGAAAAGCAGGCCGCCGCACTGAATCCTCCGCTGACGGCTGGCGAGCTTGCCGTTCTGCAGGAGATTCGCCACAAGGCCAAGCGCGGCGCTGCGGTCATCGGCGGCAGCCTGCTGGCGCTGTGCCTGCTGACCGGGTGCCCTTCGCCAACCGTGCAGACTTGCCCTGGCGTTGTGGTCGGTGAGGCTTCCCGCGACGTTGCGACCGGGGCCCCACTGTACTCTCTGCGCTGCGGGTCTGCGCTGCTGTGGCGCGGCGTGTGCGGATCGCCTCAACGCAAGGGCCAGTACCTGTACTGCGACGGCAAGCCGGCCTACAAGCTGGACGGCGCCATCGAGGTGATCCCATGACCAAGCTGGCCGCAGAGAACCCCAACCCGACGTTCGGCAGCATGGACGCGCACGTCGAGATCGGCCGCCGGGCGTTCATATCGGCCGCCTCACTGGCTGGCGTGCCGGATGAACTGGCCACGGCGGTTGCTGATCAGCTGGTTGTCGAGTTTCAGAAGGCCGTCGCGCCGCACGTCAAGGCGCCGAAGTTTGAGCTTCACGACCTGGGCTGACGACTACTTGCGGCGCTTGGCCTTGCTGGCGCGCTCGATCATCGATTCCGCTTCTTCGGGCAGGATGGCCGGCGGCGTCGGGTTCTCGTCGGCCGCGTCCAGCAGATCCTGCGCAGCGTCGGGAGTCTCGACGGGCCGCGCGTCCAACTCGGCCTTTACCGCAGCCATGTAGTCGGGCGTGCCGGCCCCACCTTCCAGCACCCGCAGCAGCTTGGCCGTGCTGAACGTGGAGAAGTCCCAGGTCGGCGGGACTTCGCCGGGCTCTTGCGGCTCCTGCTCGGGGAACTCGATCGCCATGCCTTCCGAGCCCAGCGTCAGAACCGCCGTCGTGGTCGCGTGCGGTTTGGGCTCCGCGGCGCTGAACAGGTTGGCCTGCCCGTCGCTGTGGTCCTTCTTGGCCCGGCGCTTGGGCTTGGGGTTGGGCTCGGGCATGTCGTCGAACTCGGGCTGCGTCTCCAGCACGGCGAGGGTCATCGCCGCGGAATGGCGCGACAGAACGCCCAGGCCCTGGTCATAGATCGGCGTGTGGAACTTGGTGGACAACTCCACACTGAACCGGCGCTCCACCGACTCGCCGCCCTCGCTGTCGCCCTTGCGCACCGACCACTCCTTGAGCAAGTAGCCGTTGGCGATCACCTGCAGGGTGCCGTCCGCGATGGCGTTGGCCGTGTCGATGAGCCCCCAAGAGGTCAGCGGGTCGGCCTCGTCAGCGGCGCCGGTGCCACCGGGGCAGAGGTACAGCGTGACGTGCGTGGGCGGGCTGTGTTCGGCGCTGTTGTTGCCGAGGGTGCCTTCTTCGGGATCTTCGACCTTGGTGCCGACCGGCCGCTTCTGCGTCGAGAACACGACCAGGGTGTTGCCGGTGTCCAGGTCCATCTTGATGTTGCTGCGCACCTTGGCGCGACCGTAAAAGAACTGCTTTGCCATAGCGTTATCCTCCGCTCTACTTGTTGCGCTCCAGCCAAGCAGCCAACTTCGGCCGCTTGTCTTTGACCCAACGCTCGTACTTGGCGAGGTTGGCGTCCCACTCTGCCCGATTGCTCAGAAACGAACTCTCGGGGATCCCCATCGCGTGGGCAATCCTGCCCAAGACGTTCCTGCCGACCGGCGTGTGGTACGTCTCCCAGCGCGACACTTCCAATGCTGCCCTGCCGCTGAGCCCGCATGCGTCCGCCACGTTCTGGCAGGTCATGCCCTTGGCTTCGCGCCAGAGGCGCAGCTTCCAGGGGTCGAAACGGAGGCGCGCAGCCTCGGCCTCGATCAAGGCTTCTTCGGCGTTCATGTCCAAATGGCTCCCAGCCCGGCTTTGTCCAGGGCTTCGCGCTGTGGCGCGGTCAGGTCGGCGTCTCCGATGTACGCGGCCCGGACCATCCGAGCCAGCACATAGGCGTCTGCGAGGTTGTTGTCGTCGTTGCAGTCGAAGGCCCACCGCTTGAAAACGTGCAGCATCACAACGTCTTTGGTCGCGTTGCCTTTGCCGGTGGCGAACTTCTTGAGCGACGTGGCGCTGACCTCGTGCAGGCAAGGGTTGCTCACAAGCCCAAGCCGAACGATGGCCCCCAACTCAG
>JACCDP010211310.1_pt1 | contig 43226 bp, 41 predicted proteins | sample 7445841 | NCBI WGS metagenome assembly JACCDP01 (sample SAMN15323441, study PRJNA562643) | freshwater metagenome | isolation source: river surface water | place: USA:Blue River Watershed | collected 2017-08-17
GGAGGGCATCCCCAAAGTAACGCTACAGGAGTTGAAGCCTCTACTCTACTTGGTGCAAACCTGGTTGAGCAAGTTTTGACGATGAATGTAGAATCCCCGTGTCTTTAGACCGGGGAGTGTCAAGCAATGCAAGAATGGGCAATTAATCATTTACAGCACAAGCACTAAATGTAAATTTAGGAATTAGTTTGTAAATAATCAATTGCGGCTGCTAATTTATCAGGATAACCTTCAGCAAATCTTTCAAACCATAATCCTTCTGATGATAACGGATCTAATTTAGCTAACCATTCTTTCGCAGGTTTTTCTAAAGCTTTTCTTTGTTCATTTTTAATTTTCTCTTGGCGAATTTTCTCCTGTACTAATTCTTCTTGTTTTCGTCGCTGTTCGGCTGCTTCTTGTTCAGCTATATCAGCTTTAACATCTGCTAATAAGTTATCCATAAATACATCTGACTTATTAGCAGGTGAATGTATAAATTCAATCGGCGGTAAATGATAGTATGATGTGGGCTGATATTGAATATCTGGAATTTTATTTTCTGCAACTTCCGCTTGTACTTCTGATAACAAGTTATCTATTAATACATCTGCTTTAGTTACAGGTAAATCTAATTTAACAGGAGTTAAATTATTTGGTTTTGGTGTAGCTTGCGGTTCTGTATATTCAGTTTTAATTTCAGCTAATAACTTATCAATGGAATCCATATTTGTAATTCCTTATCAATGAGAGAATATCCATGATTTCTGACATCAATTTATAATTTGTGGACACAATCTGGATATGAACGAGTGCTATAGATGAATACTTACTTAATTTTTAATTCATCCCTGGGGTAAGCTGATGTGCAGCTAAACCGTACAATCAAAAAACCTGAAGTTACGGTAGCACAAGCATCTTGCTTGTACTAATTTTTCAAGTTAAAGGCACAACAGCTTACTAATCATTAATGGCATTCAGAAGAACTTCAGATAAACTCATATCTTCCATATCATCCATTGTGATTGTATCGCAAATATCAAATTTAGCACCTGCACCTTGCAACTCATCATCCAAAATTTTCAAAAAGCGGGTAGCTTGAGGATCACTACCGACTTGAATAAAAGAAATAGCTAATTCTTCATCTCTATCTAGACGACGAGAAGCTTCAATAATTACCTTCATTACAGCTTTACGATCATCTGGTTCACCATCAGTAACTACTAAAATTGTTTCCCCATTGGGTTTAGCTGTACCAGAGTCTTTACGTTGAAAATAATCATCAATAGCGTGTTTTAAAACATTAGCTAAATCTGTACTTCCAGATGGATCATTTTCCTGAAATATTTGGACAACTTTGCTAGAGGTGACATTATCATAACGTTTGAATCTGCCAGAAAAAACGTAAACTGTAATCCCATCAGGATCAAACTGTTCACATTTCCCAGCTAAAGCTAAAGTTGATTCTTGTGCTGCTGACCATCTAGTTCTACCACCTTTTTGATCTGGGGTAGCCATGCTACCGCTTTTGTCAATAATTAAGGTGTAATCACGGTTTTCTAGCATGGCTAAACTCTCCAGATTTTAGTAATTTTTCTTAATTAATCAGTGATGGCATTCATTAAAACATCTGCCAAACTCATGTCTTCTAAATCATCTAAAGTGATGGTATCACAAATATCAAATTTAGCACCAACACTTTGTAATTGATCATCTAAGGCTTTGAGAAATTTGGTAGCTTGAGGATCATTACCAACTTGAATCATAGAAATGCCTAATTCTTCATCTTTCTCCATTTGTTGGGTAGCACGAATGATAATCTCAAATACGGCTTTGCGATCATCGGGTTCACCATCAGTAATGACTAAAATTGTTTCTCCATTTGGTTTAGTTTTTCCTGCGGCTTTACGCTGAAAGTAATTATTAATGGCATCTTGTAGTACACCACCTAAATTAGTTGTACCTGCGGGATCATTCTCCTGAAATATTTGGGCTACTTTGGCAGATGTTACATCATCGTAACGTTTAAATTTACCAGAAAAAACGTAAACTGTAATCCCATCAGGATCAAACTGTTCGCATTTTCTAGCCAAAGCAATGGTAGATTCTTGGGCTATATCCCATCTACTTCTCCCACCAGCTTGGTCTGGTGTGGACATACTACCGCTTTTATCAATAATTAAAGTATAGTCACGATCACTCATCATAATCTTCCTTTTGTGATTTTTCTATCTCTAGTGTAACCATTAAGGAATAAAGTGGCCATGATTTTCATCACATTGCTACCCCCCTTAGTCCTTCCTCGTAAAGCTACCGTGTAAACAGAAGTTTAATCAAGTGAGCTAATATAGCAGGTGACAGTTGACAGGTGCTACGCCACGGTGACAAAGTTGAAAGATATGATGGTGTATAGTTTTTTAGGTAAATTCTGTATCTCATTCAAGTGCATACCGCTATAGGGCTTTGATGCCCCTAACTCCCAATTCTGGGGGAATAAGAATTTCAAAGTCCCCCATTTTACCCCCAAACTTGGGTGTCACGGGGGCGGAGGATTTTGGCGATGGTTGGTTTTCCTCCAGATTCGGGAGCGATCGCTTTAGTCTATGAGAGTTATAGTTTTTTATTCTCTACTCAAAGTTTGTAGTGAGGAATTAATTCCTCACTAGGAAATTATCTCAATATTTTTTACATTTGTAGCTGCATGGATAGCCGTGATAATTGCATTATTTATCGCCATATCTTTACTTTTAGAAATGACATCTTCGGATACAGTCCGTTGAGCAACTACACCACAAACGGCAGCAGCAGCAAAACCATAAACTCCTGCCATTTTAAATAGTGTACCCGCTTCCATTTCATAATTCAAAATATTTAATTGGCGATATTCTTCAGTAATTCCCTCTAGTTTACGTATTAAATTAGAATTAGCTGAATTTGTCCGTTCTTGTCCTTCATAAAAAGTGTCAACGGAAGCGGTAATTCCTAAATAATGTGCAATTTTTAATTCTTGTGCAGCGTTGACTAAAGCTACAGTTAAAAACGGATCTGCTGCTGCTGGATATTCTACCGGTGCAATATCATTTGCAGCACCTTGACGACATAAAGCTGCACTACTAATAACAATACTCCCAACAGGTATATGAGGTTGAATTGAACCACAAGTACCAATGCGAATGATTTTTTGTATCCCTACTTGCACCAATTCATTAACTACAATACTTAAAGAAGGCGCACCCATACCGCTAGTAGCAGATAAAACTGGTTTACCATTGGGTAAATATCCTAAATAGCTATGGAGTCCACGATTTTCTGATAATATCCGTACATCATGTAAATAGGTTTGGGCGATGAAATTAGCCCGTTGCGGATCACCTGATAATAATGCAATTGTGGGAGATAGTGAACCTAAATCTTCCCGTCCAAAATCAATATGATATAAGTGTTTATTCGTCATAATTAGTACCAACTTAGATAATCCTAAATATAGACGTAAATATTTTTTTACAATCACCAATTACCAATCACTGCATTCTATCAATTGTGCGATATTGAATTGCTTCTGCTACGTGCTGGGGTTTGAGATTTTCATCTCCAGCTAAATCTGCTATGGTTCGTGCTACTTTGAGAATGCGATCGCTCGCTCTTGCGGATAACCCTAATTTTCTAATTGCTGATTCTAATAAATTGCGACTTGGATCATCTAAATTACACCATTTTTGTAAATGACGACTTTGCATTTGAGCATTACAACGCAGATTATTTTCTGATTGAAACCGATTTGTGGCAATATCCCGCGCTTTTTGCACCCTTTCCCGTACAAATTTTGATGGTTCTCCTGTTGTGGATGTTTGAGTAATTTCCTCTGGTTTTAAGCGATTTACCGCCACTTGTAAATCAATTCTATCCATCAATGGTCCTGATAATTTTGCCCAGTATTGCTCTCTTTGTCTAGGTGAACAGGTACATCCTTGAATTGTATCACCATAATAACCACAAGGACAGGGATTTGTAGAAGCTACTAATGTAAATTGTGCGGGAAAAACGACAGATTGACGGGTACGAGAAATTGTCACATAACCATCTTCTAAAGGTTGACGTAAAAACTCTAAAACATCTCTTTTAAATTCCGTTAATTCATCCAGAAATAAAATTCCTCGATGAGATAAGGAAATTTCACCAGGACGGGGAAAACTACCTCCACCAACTAAAGAAGGACCTGATGCGGAATGATGGGGACTACGAAAAGGTCTTTCTCTAACTAATGAACCGCGATTTTTTAATAAACCAGCAACGGAATGAATACGAGTAACTTCTAAAGATTCTGAAAATTCCAAAGGTGGTAAAATACCCGGTAAACGTCTTGCTAACATTGTTTTACCACTACCAGGGGGACCGACAAAAATTAAATTGTGTCCTCCAGCAGCAGCGATTTCCAAAGCTCGACGTGCATGAGATTGTCCTTTAACATCTTGCAAATCTGCTAAATGTAAAGATTTTCCTGATAAAGTTTCTGCGGTTTTATTTAATTTAACAGGTTTATATTTGCCAGGATTATTTAATAAGTCTACTACGTCAGAAATATTATTACAACTATAAACATCTAATCCTTCAACAACCGCAGCTTCTTGAGCATTATCAATAGGAACAACTAAACCAGAAATTCCCATTTTTTGAGCAGTTGCAGCAATGGGTAAAACACCCGCAACAGGACGCAAACTACCATCTAAAGAAACTTCACCTAAAAATAAAAAATCGCCTAATAAATCAGGATTGACCTGTTCAGAAGCGGCTAAAATTCCTACACTAATTGGTAAATCAAAAGCGGGTCCTTCTTTCCTTAAATCTGCGGGGGTGAGGTTAATTACGATCTTTCGCATAGGAAAAGCAAAACCGGCATTTTTCAATGTTGCTTTTACCCGTTCTTTAGATTCTTGAATTGCGGAATCTGGTAAACCTAAAATTACAATTCCCGGTAAACCACCGGAAACATCAACTTCCACACCGACTTTAACCGCGTCGATCCCGATAATAGATGCACTCCAGACTCTAGCCAGCATTTTTCATATATTAATAAACCCTGAGAATATCAAAGCAGATCAGGCGGTGTATTAACAATGAGTGAAATCACTGAATACAAAGTTTCTAAACTTCAAAATAATACTCCTATTCTTAGATAGTTAATGGTGTTTTAAATATAAAAGTTATTTAATTTCTAGATAAGAATTAAACTATGGTTCAAATGTATTACAATACATGGGTTAAGATTTTGGACTCGCTGGAAATATTGAAATTGCCAACTGAAGCAATAACTGCTCTCATCCCAGTTTCAATAAATACCTTATTATCAGTAATAATACTGTATGTAAAAATCAAAACTTTATGAATTCTGCACAAAAAGTTGATATCAAGTCAGAGATTATGAATATGCCTAGCTGGTTGCGTCGCCCCATTGGCAAAGCCAGTGAAATTTCTACTGTCCAACGTATCATTAAGCAACGGCAAATTCACACAATTTGCGAAGAAGGGCGTTGTCCTAATCGGGGTGAATGCTATGCCCAAAAAACTGCCACTTTTTTATTAATGGGTTCAATTTGTACCCGTGCTTGTGCTTTTTGTCAAGTAGATAAAGGTCATGCGCCTATGATTTTGGATGAGGCAGAACCTCAAAAGGTGGCAGAATCAGTTCAGCTTTTGGGACTGCGCTATGTGGTATTAACTTCTGTTGCCCGTGATGACTTAGCTGATGGAGGTGCGAGTCATTTTGTCAAAACTATGGAAACTATTCGCTACCTTAACCCAGAAACGGAAATTGAAGTGCTGACACCGGATTTTTGGGGGGCTGGGGGTGTAGAAAGTCAACGTCACAGTATAGAGTTGATTATTAAGGCGCAACCAGCTTGTTTTAATCATAATGTGGAAACCGTACGTAGGTTAACTCCACCTGTGCGCCGTGGTGCGAAATACGACCGATCTTTAGCTGTCTTAGCGGCAGTGAAAGAATTTAATGATCAGATTCCTACTAAGTCAGGTGTGATGGTGGGACATGGGGAAACGACGGAGGAATTAATAGAGACAATGGCGGATTTACGATCTGTAAAATGCGATCGCCTCACCATTGGTCAATATATGCGCCCTTCTTTAGATCATCTCCCCGTCCAAAAATATTGGACACCGGAGGAATTTACAGAACTTGGTAACATAGCCAAGGATATGGGATTTAATCATGTCCGTTCTGGTCCCCTGGTTCGCAGTTCCTATCATGCAGGGGTTGACTGTTGACTATTGCCTATTGCCTATTGCCTCGCCCACTTGATATATAATGCTACGATATCAAGTATTGAATTAAGACTATTGCCGACGCGAAAACCAAGCAATGATAGCGGTAGTCTTTCTTGTAAATCTTAACTTTAGAAAGAGCGCGTTGGGCTACAGCGTGTAAGTCTACGGAGGGATAACTGCTTCCATGCTCCCGTTGAAGTAGAAAGTAAAGTCTAGCTTTGTCTAGGTTTTATATAGCAGTTTGCTATTTCTTAAAAAGTCACGTAATTAGGAGAACGACTTATGACTGCTAAAAGCAAACCCGAAGTTAAACCTTCCTACGCTTTCCGTACTGGTTGGGCATTGCTACTTTTGGCTGTGAACTTTTTGGTAGCAGCTTACTACTTCCACATCATTGAATAGTTAGAAGTAGACTGGTGCTGCTTAAATCGTGCCTTTGAATAAACCCTTGGGGCGAATAAGCAGCACCAAAATCATGATTAATAGGGCTACACCCTGTTTATATTGTGAACCCAGCCAAGGGGTACTAATTTCCTGGGCAATACCAATAATAAAGGCGGCAGCGATCGCTCCGTAGGGATTACCAATACCCCCCAAAATCACTGAAGCAAATAAGGGTAAAATCAAAAACCAGCCCATATTCGGACGCACTGCGGTAATTAGCCCGTACATACTGCCACCTAATGAAGTGAATACTCCGGCAATTATCCAAGTCCAGAGAATTATTCTGTCAACATTAATACCAGAAACTCGCGCTAAATCTAAATCATCAGCTACTGCCCGCATACCTTTGCCAATTTTAGTATTTTGCAGCAGGTAGTGAAGGGATAAAATAGCTAAAATAGCTAATCCTAATACCAATAATTGATTTTGGGGTATTTTTAATGTTTCAAATTCTAAAGCGGGTATCACAGGCAGATTATAGTTTTGGTTTTTACCTCCCCAGATAAAAATAATCCCATTGCGAAGGAATAACGCTAACCCGATAGAGATAATGATCAGTGTGGTTGAAGTAGCACGGATAGAACGCATTTTCGACCATAGCAGTTTTTCAGCCAGTAACATTACCCCTACTGTTCCGACAGCAGCCACGATCATTGATAGCCAAATATTAACACCCATACCATTAATCATGAGGGTGAGATAAGCTCCCAATGTGAGAAAATCACCGTGAGCAAAATTAGATAACCGCAAAATTCCATAGGTTAAAGTCAGTCCAACTGCTGCTAGGGCAATAATGCTACCTACAGCAATACCATTGATAATTAATTGAGCAAAAAGTTGTATATCCATAAATTATGAAGTTGCTGTGAATTTATTGTAAAGTTAGGTAGTCGCTATTGACAAAATGGATAATCAGTGATTGTATTCCATCATTCTTGGGATCTTCGTCACATTCAGCACTATTAGTAATGGGTTATATATAAATTGCATTTGTAGGTTAATATACATAAATACTGTTTACATTTTTATTTGTGAGCAGAATGTTTTTTTCATCGGTCTAGTTGACCATGCAGCAGTCTTCCAGTTTACCAGAACGAAACTTACAAATAGACGGAAAGCCACTTTTGACAACAATTGAACATATGCGGTATCAATTGTGGTTAGAAAGTAGCCTAAATCAATTACAGATTCGCCTTAAAGATTATCTAATTTCCCTGGCTACTACAACTTCCTTAGCAATAGCCACGGAATCTGATATTCTGCAAATAGTAGTTAACGAACTTCATAAAGCTTTAAGTGATAGTCTGATTGGGTTTACCCAGTGTATGGTAGCTGTTGCCATATTTGAACCAGAACAAACCATTGGTCAAATTTCTCATGTCTCAAATTTATCATTCACTCTTAATATTGAGAGTATACCCTCCACGGGAAAGAAGCTAATTCTCAGATTGGATAAATCTATTCAGCTTAAAGATTTACAGCAAATGGAGACTCAGCAAAGTGCTTGGCATTTATTTAAGAATGCTCAGGAGGAAAAAGGATGGTTGATGATCAATACTAGCAGTTTTCCAGCCGATTCTAAATTATTTAAAGATGCCTTTGCCCCTCTGAAACTGCAATTAATCACAAAAACTATAGAACATTGTCGTGCTGCATTGGCAGAATTGGCAAAAATACAATCTTGTCAACAATATTATCAACAATTAGCTCAATTTAATCAGGATTTAGAACAAACTAATCAGCTTAAAAATCAGTTTTTAGCTAATACCAGTCACGAAATTCGCACACCGCTAAGTTCAATAATTGGTTTTACCCATTTACTTTTAGCACAGGGTTATGAACCAGATAAAGCCCGTCATCAAGAGTATTTAAATATTATTCAATCTAGCGGTAAGCATTTACTAGGATTAATTAATGATATTTTGGATCTGTCAAAAATTGAAGCTAATCAACTAGAAGTACAATGGGAAATTGTGGAAATTTCTACCTTGTGTCGGAATATTTTAGCTTTGGTGAAAGAGAAAGCCGCCAATAAAGGTTTAATACTAAGTTTAGAAATAGAACCAGATATTAAAAATGTGATCGCTGACCCTTTGCGGCTCAAACAAATGTTATTGAATTTGCTTTTTAATGCTATTAAATTTACCACTAAAGGTACTGTAGGATTAAAGGTTTCTAGTGAAGATGAATTTTTGCGCTTTACAATTTGGGATACTGGTACTGGTATCTCTGCTGAAGATCAGGCTCTCCTATTTCAACCTTATAGTCAAGTAGTTAACCCGGCAGTTAATCCTAATGAAGGTACGGGTTTGGGATTAGTAGTAACTCAAAAACTCGCAGAAATTCATGGTGGTTATTTAGAGTTAGAATCCTTAGTTAATCAAGGTTCTCGTTTTAGTATTCTATTACCTCTCAAACCGACAGGAAAAGTTTTAACAGCTATAGAAGCAACAGCAGAAAACGATTTAGAAGCAGTCGGTCATCCTTGTCATCATGACAGTCTGATGTCCTCATCTTTAATTTTGCTAGTGGAAGATGATTTTGCCAATGGGGAATTAATCAGCATTTATTTAAGGAAATTGGGATATCAGGTAATCTGGGTAAAAAATGAAAGAGAAATGTGGACTAATCTTCAGGAAACTAATCCAGCAATCATTCTCATGGATGTGAGTTTACCTGATGCCAATGGGCTGAATTTAGTGCAAGAATTACGAGAAAAGGAGAAATATCAACACATACCGATTATTGCCCAAACGGCAATGGCAATGAAAGGAGATCGAGAAACTTGTTTAGCGGCTGGTTTCAATGACTATATTTCTAAACCGATTAATTTACAACTTTTAGGTAGTATGCTGGGTAAGTATTGTTAATTTGTCAGAATTTCAGATGAGGAGATAAGATCCTCGACTTCACCAGATCAATTGATCATTTATGGACATTAGGACTTACGCATTGACAGGAACAACCAAATATGAGGTATGGGTTTCAGGCTTTTTAACGTAATTTTTCGTTGATTTTTAGGCGATAGCGAAGCGCTGCTGCAAGCAGTTCGCTATTTGTATAAACTTCATCCCCAAAAGCCTGAAACAACCAAATATCGTTCATGCACATGATGGTTAATTTGTACAGTGCGTAAGTCCTAAAATTATATTCAGAAATAAATGAGCGATCGCTTTCTACACAATTGTTACAGAATTTAGAAATTGTAGGACTTTACGGAAAGTGACAGAAGAGGGATACTGTAAAAAAATTAAGATGTTTAATATGCACGTTCTTGTTTAGGAGGTGTGTGTTCTTCCCCTGTGGGGTTATCCAAAACAAAACCTCGAAAAAATAGACCAGCACAGACAACAACACTCATGGTCATCACAGCAACTACGACAGTAATTATTCTTAAAGGAAAGGTCTTTTGCTGAGGAATAACTTGTTGTGAAAGATGTAAAGTGGTATTTTGCTGAGGTGTAACTTGTTGTGAAAAATGTAAGGTTGTATTTTGTAGAGGTGTAACCTGTTGTGAAAAATGTAAGGTTGTATTTTGCTGAGTTGTCTGGTTGAGAGAAGAAAGTGCTTGCAGTGCCTCAACCGCAGAGGAATAGCGTTCTGAAACATGGTAGCGCACCATTTTATTCAAAACAGCAGCAAAATCTGGACTGATATTAACAAAGCTTTGCCAGAGAACTTCTCCTGTATCCGGGTCTTCGGGTAATTGATGGGGAAAAATACCAGTCAGTGCTTGCAGAGCAATCATACCCACCGCATAAACATCGCTGGACAGACGGGGTCTACCAGAAGCCTGTTCGTGGGGCATATAGCCAGGAGTCCCAATAGAGACGGTAGGAGTTGTTTGCCCCTGGGCATTAATTTGTAAAGTTGTGATTTGTTTAACAGCCCCAAAATCAATTAAAACCAATTTGCCATCAGAAGCTCGACGAATGATATTCTCTGGCTTGATGTCACGGTGGATAGTCGGGGGTTGGTGTTGATGGATGTGAGAGATGAGGGTGAGAATTTCCATAACAAGTGTGATCACATCAGCTTCTTGCCAAGGTCTACCGGGCAGTAGTTCATGGCTGAGGTCTTGACCCTCAATCAAGTCTTGCACCAGGAAGAATTGACCACCTAACTCGAAATAAGCATGAAGTTTCGGGATGCGATCGTGATTATTCCCCAGATCCAACAAGACCTTAGCTTCTTGTTCAAACAGGCGGATAACCTCTGAGTTGACAACTTGGGGTTTGAGCCGTTTGACGACACACTTAGGTTTGGGTGTGCTGGGAATATCATTATCCTCAGCAATGTAGGTTTCGCCGAAGCCACCACTACCGATTTGCTTAATTATGCTGTATCGGCCTTTGAGAACAGTTCCAATCATCAGCACTCATCCTCCTGGGTTCTGCCGATGAAAATTATATTACTCCCACGCAAATCCAGCACTGCATTAGTTACTAAATAATTTACTCTTTGCATCCCCTAGAAATTCTAATTTGCCACTAAAATTACAAACGCTACGTGTAGACACCATCATCCCAATATTAAAAGAACCGTCTTGGTTAATTTTAACTGGCTCTTTAGAATCGTTATAGGCAACTAAATTCCAATAACCACCATCTGTACTGGCAGATTGCACAACAAGGTTATTGTCAAGCTCTAATAAATGTTCTGTTCCTAACTCTATAATACGTAGGTTAAAGCCCTGAGCGGTTGATTCCAAGGTTGCTTTTTTCATAGGTCTCCCGCTACTGAGAGAATCAGCAATTATCCCGGAACATAACACCTGTCCGACTATTTGCGTTTTTTGGGAGGAAGCTAAGGTTGATGGTGGCTGTTGTGCAAGACCAATGAGTGAAAATCCAGCCCATGAAACTGGGTCAGGATGTTGTTTCATGGTGGCAATCATGGCTTGTCGTAAAGCCCATGCCTTATCAGGATTACCTTTGAGATTTTCGTAAAACTGAATCATCAAATCTTTTGTAGGAGCATCAGGAACTGACCACAGAGAAGCGACGACACTAGGAATTCCGGCAATGAGAAAAGGACGAGCTAATCCTAGAACTCCTTCAGAAGTGATTTCTCCAGCACCAGTATTACAAGCACTAAGCACTGCTAACTCACCAGCTAGGGGAACTTGATAAAGTTCTTCAGTTGTCAACAGCCCATCATTGTCTCTAGAAGGAGTTAAAGTTAATACAGAAGTAGGATCAAAGTCATCCTTAATGATAACATCGAGGTAACCATGAGTAGCAAGATGAATATACTTAGCATTACCAAGTTGCTTTAATACAGTTGATTCAGTTGCTTGTTCCCCAATCAGGGGTGAAGTATTGAAGAAATTAGCAATTGCTTGTGCTTCCGTTGCCGTAGCTGGTAGTGATTCTGGGGTAATGGATTCAGATAATAAACCGTCCAAGGTTAGTTTTGGCATTACAGGATTGCCTACCACCAAATTCCCAGATGCTAAGAAAGGATTTTTCTCGGCTCTAACTTTTAAAAGATTCAGTGCTTCAATTGAAGGCGCAATGTGAATTGTATTCTTTTCTATTAAATACTTACCATCTTTTGCCCTGAGAGCAGCAAAAGGAATTGTATACAACTCTCTATATGGGAAAAAGATAACGTGTGCCTCTGGGTTGTCTGGAAGGTATTGTTCGATAGGCTGAATCAGAGTTTGGTATAACTGCTCCAGACAAGCTTTTTGAGAGGTGCAACTACTATTGTTAATAGGACTATCAGATTTAATTAAAGATGTATAAGTACCACGTACCAAGTCTAAAACACTAGAGCTATTATTTTGTTTCTGAGTTTCTAAACTACCCTGCCGACAACCAACTAAAGCCAACGGCAATAAAACAGTAACAACGCTTACGGTAATATATTTTCCTTTCAGTTGCTTTTGTGATTTGAAAATAGCAAAACATAAACTACTAAGAATAATCGTAGTAATTATCCCCAACCAAAACTGATTATTTGGAGATTGATTCTGAAATGATTGTGAAGTTAAGTTGAGCGATGCAGAAGCAACATCAACGTTATTAAAGTGTATTTCTCCATTGGGTTTAACTACCCAAATGAAAAGCTCCTCTCTAAGTTGTTTGGACTTATTTAATATTGCCACGGGTGGCTCAAATCTAGAATACATGACAAAAGTAGAATTTTGAGCTTTTGCCTCTGCTTGAATTTGAGCAAAGCTAAATGGCTGGAATCCCTCACGAGAAAATCTTGATACCTGCTCTGTGAATACAAAAGAACGCGCTCTTTCTGCAAATTCTAAAGCTTGTGGATACTTACGTTGCTCAATGTGTAGTTTTTGCAGTGTCGAATAAACTGAACTATTACGATCTTGAACAGCAAGTTTGTCAGCATCATTTTTACTTATATCTAAGCCAGCACCTCTGTCTAGCTGTTCTAAGGCAGCTAGTAATTCTTTTTCTGCTTCTGCAAAATTACCTTTACGCAATAAAGCATATCCTAGCTTAGTTAGTAGTCTTACAAATGTCTCGCTATCTTCACCAATCGTATATTCCGTGCTGTATACACTATTTTTACCAAAACCAAAGTCTCGCTCTTCTAATCCTTCATTTTTGTTGCTTTGGTAAGCTTCAATTGCTTTATCAAAAATTCCCATTTCCATGTATGTATCGCCCAAAAGCTCTAAAAGAGCTAACCTAACTTCTACAGCAACAAGTATTTCTGGAAATTGTCTTATAGGCTCTACAATTTTAGTTAATTCATTTATTTGAATACTCTGTAATTGCTCCTGCAAAAAATTGATAGCTTCATTATATTTACCTTGTTCTCTGTATATACTATTAATTACCAAACTAGCTCCAATTAAATGCTTATGAGCTAAAATATAACTAAACTTCATACTTGGAGGATCAAAATCGCTCTTTAGTGTAAAAGAATATTTAATACTATCAGAACAATATTTTAACGTACTGCTTTTATCTATAAATTTAATATCGTACACAAATGAACATCTCAGGGAAACCGCAAACCCTAAATTTCTTTGAGTTTTTGAATAGCTGGAAAGGTTTTTATCAAATTCTTTAAAGTATTGTTCGCAGTAACTAATTGTTTTATTCTGTTCACCAGCATCTGAAGCTAATTTACACAAAGTTGCATAAACTAACTCTTTACAAGATATCGCGGCTTTATTTTCTACATTTTTAGAGGCTGGAATACATTTGTTGTTGTCTCCCCTATAGCCAAGGGATTGTTCAGTAATAACCAGTGATTCTCCCTGTGAAGCTTCCAGATTTGTCAGCATTTCTAGAGTTTTTTCCCCTTCTAGGAGATTCTTTTTAGCAGTATCTAGGCTGGCAGTATTGTAGTTTTTCCACGAATGATCTTTTACATATTCAAGACCTTCAGGACTATAAGTTAAAAGTTTTTGTATTCTGTTAATAGTATCGGTATACTCTGAAGAATCTACGGAAATGACTTGCTTGGGAGTTGTTTGGGATGATGTGTTATCTGTATTTTGCTGTTGAGCTAAAGCTACATAATTCGTAGCTACAATAAAGGCAGTGCTTGTGATAACACTAATAGTTTTGTGAATCAAGTTCAACATAGATGTTCTCAACAAGAAATAATAGTTTTTGGGGCAAAATGGATTATTTTTTAGTTAAATATTCATGAACACAGCTATCAAAATGCTGGTGCTGAAGGTGCTTTTTGTTTTGCTGATGATTTTTGCAATGCCTTCTCTAAATCGTAATAGACTCGCTTTCCTTCCTGAAAAGAAGTAGGTGCTTTTTCTCCTCTCAGTAAAGGTTTATTATTGAGTGGTTCTTCCCGAAATGCTACCATATTTTTTAACACTTCATTGGGGTCGTCTTTTGTTTCAAGGGTAAATAAAAGATCATCTTCTTCACACCTTGCTCCTTGCTCTTTAACACTACACACAACACGAACTTCACGGTCAGAAATCCAGGAAGCAATGTCAGCCGTCATATACTTCAATTGATTGCGCTCGTAAATTGTTTGAAAACGTTTAGAAACTTCTGTACATCTCTTTTGAGGAGACCATTCTTTACCAAAATAATTATTATTTGGATTCCAATAGATAACGGTTAAAGGTTTACCTTGTTTAGAGTTGTCCACAATTGTTGCAGGTAGGGAGCTACCATTGTCGTATATACTCGTACCACAGAAAAACTTCACCTGAGCTTCATTTTGATCTGAAGCATCAGCTTTTTGCTCTTGGTTCTGCTTTGTGCAAGCAGTTGTCAGGGCAACTATAAAACTAAGAAAAAAGGGCAATAGATGTTGAGTATTTTTCGGTTGTAGGTGAGGATTCATAAATTTAGTAATCATTCTTATTATCAAGATAATAAAAGCACTGCTTGTGATGACAGGAATAGTTTTCTCAATCAATTTAAACATGGATTTTCTCAACAGTAAACAATAATTTTGAAGACCAACGCAGATAATTAAACTATCAGTTTTAGCAAAATAGGCTTACTTTATATACGCTCCCTGCTTATCCTGTGTTGCAAATAGGGAAAAAATCTTTTTGACACCTATACCAAACCTGCGAGATAGGGAAAGGAGAGCGATCGCTCTTTTCTCCGTAGGTATTGCACGCTAGTATAACAATTACCAATACATATCATACTACGTAATTTCTGATTTTTATAACTGTGTAGAAATACTCACAACTGTGTATAATACGGACTAATTTATAAATTAAATACAAAAAATAATTACTCAGTATATAGTGGAGATACAGATTCAGCATAGTTAAAAAATTGCGTAGGGTAATTCATGAATTACCTCTACTTTTGTTCTGTTTTGCGTAAGTCCTCAGCTATACTAAACCCACAAGAATAGCGATGTCTAAGCAGAGCGATCGCACTTAAATCAAACCTTACTACAATGGAACAAAGTGATATTGCAATGAGGTAAGCTGTTGTGTGTTTAATTTGTATAACTGTTGAGGGCAGTTTTTTCCTAACCATAACTGTCCATCTTTTATTGATATAAAACCCCAACTTCTGTAAACATTCAAAATTAATGTTACTAATCAAGATAACTTTCCCGCTACTTCTTTATTTTGTAAGTATTCAGCTATAGCACTTGTTTCCAGATCCCCGAATTATAAGATAGATTTATCCTTTCCGAATACAATCAATCAAAGAAGTCGGGGATCTTATCACCTCACCTGAATCCTTACTTTATTTTTTATCCTGGATTTATCTTCATTTTAGCGGGTGATTAAGAGAAAGCGATCTGACGACGTTCATAAATCGTATTTTTATTAGTTTATGGGACACCAACAATTCCTAATCCTGCCATTTGACGAATATGATCATCAAAAGCGAATACCTTAAATATTTGTAAGCGATGAGCCATAACTAAAATAGAACAATCTGTGTAACTCCATTTTTTGTCATTGTACTTACAGAAAGCTTCCCATATTGCCAGATCATCGCTATCTGACACATTAATATAACGATGATCTTCTCTTAGTATTTGACCGACTTGAATTGAGGCTCGACTAGATACCTTGCTCCGAATCCAAGTAACAGTTTCATCGAATACCGATTCGAGGATAATCCAATTATTATGAGGATTTTCTAGGCAATATTTTTGAGCGATTTCGTGATGAGTTTCAGATTTAACGAAAAAGGCAATTAAAGCAGAAGTATCAACAATAATTTCTTTATCCACAATTTTTAATAAATAATTTCATCAATGTTTTCAGCGTAGTTAGTTACAACTTGACCCTGATTATCTTGTCCGATAATATATTTAGGCTCAGGTTGGACAATTTCTAAACTTCCACAAAGTTCCCAAGTACGAGTCTTAGTAATATCTGGTAATTCAGCTTGAACATAATTTTCCAAAGCTTTGATAACAATCTCTTGAACCGACGATTTTTGTTCTTGCAAACGAGATATTAATTCGTCTGGAATTTCTATCAATATTTGAGTCATTGATAAACCTTAGAGATTAATGTTGTTTTACTAACATTATAGCCTGTTTTTGAATTATAACAACTGGACGCAAACGCGATCGCTTGAATCAGTTACCGAAAGGCTAACAACTGTTTACTGATTCAGGTGATTCGCCAGAAGTCCAGAAAACAAGTTTCGTGAAGAAACCAGTTTTCTAGATATTGTCACATAAGGAAATTTTGGCACGCTTACTTTTGTTCTGTTTTGCGCGTAAGTCCTGACCTATATCAAACCTACGAGAATAGCGATCGCACCTAGTAAGGAATGACTAATAATGACACTATATAAATTACCAAACTTGGCATAATTCCATCCCCAAATCATACCTATAATCAATGTAAATACCAGCGTGGGTATATCTCTATAAATCAGATGTACAAAACTGTAAAGTAAGGTGGAAAGTATAATCTGTACCCAAGAGGTAAATTTGGCTCTCTTAAAAATAGCAAATAAAAAGCCCCGATATAGCAACTCTTGGATAGGAGAAGATACACCCACAAAGAAAAGGTAAAATAGCCATTGATATGCTGAGTTATCTAACCGTGATCCATGAGTCAAATAATAAATAAACATTAACCCAGTAAAGATTAATGTTGGTAAGGCGATCGCTTGCAGAGATTTTTTTAAGTTATTATTTGTAAATCCCAATTCTATAGGAGAAAATCGGTATAAATAGGCGATTCCTACTACCATTATAGCCGCCAAAATCAACACATAAAACCGCCAGGAAAAAGGAATTAATTCTAAAAATACAAGTAAAACTGGGAGAATGTATGTCAAAAATACAATGATAATTACTTTTTTTCGTTCTTGATAGAGTTGCTGATTTTCCATATTTAATCATCACATCAGTAAGTATTCAGCTATAGCACTTGTTCATACCCAGATCCCCGACTTCTAATATCAATTTATAATTTGTGGACACAATAAATAAAAGAAGTCGGGTATCTTATATTTAATCATCACCTACTCGCAAATCAATCCAACGCACAAGTAAGCAAAATAAAGGAGCAAAAAACACGATACTTGCAAACCAAGGAGTTAAAGGATTAGTGCTGTTCATTCCAAACAAGTGATCAATAATAGAAACACCAAAAATACTACTTAACACAGTAAAACCTAAACTACCTAATAAGAATGACAACAAAATAGGCTGATATTTTTGGGTAGCACTTTTGTATATACTGCTAATAGTGGTGAAAAATAAGATGGCAATAATCGCATAGGTAATTACATTAATTCCGGCTAGAGTACCTCGGAAATCATAGGAAAATAAGAGACTTTTGGTATGTTGGATGCTGTAGCTTTGAAAAGGCAACCATAGGAGAATACCCAACTCACAAATAATCAGATAAGTGAGGTATTTATTTTTATTGAAGATGGAATCTGGAGCAAAAAGAATATTTGACACCAGTGCTACAAGTTGAACCCCACAAGCAACAATACTGACAAAATTGAGAACGTAAAACCATCTACTTAGGGAGAAATATTGATGATTTTGTTGCCAAACTTGATAGGAGGTAGCAATTCTTAAAAGTCCTTGAAATCCTGTTCTATTATTGCTTTTTTGTAGTCGTTTAATGGCTGGTTCTAATTCAGATTTTTTGATGATTAAATTTCCTTGGTCGTCAAAAGCCTGATCAATATTAAAAATGTCTTGGGGAATACTTTTGATCTGTGATTCTGAAGTTCCCCAATCTAAATACAGTGTTTTTAGGTTTTCAGCCTTAATTGTTGTCATCCCTTGGGAATTAAATTCTAAAAACATCATGCGATCGCCATTAAGCTCAAAAAACAACGCCCCTAAGGTAATAAAAATTGTCACCAATGTTAAAATTAAAAAAGATTGAGTTCGTACCCGAATCATACAATGTGTTCTATAAGCTGCGAATAGAGACATCCAAAGAAACAGGGAGGGATAAACTGTAATATGGGGGTAAAGTTGGGTGTAAAGTGTTAAAGTTTCCCAGCCATTAAACTCGGTCAATATGCCCACAGGTAGACAAATAAGTATAGCGATCGCTATCAATCCTAAAACCATTTCCCATTGCCAAAATAACCTTTTTTCAGAAAATAAACGATTCCAAGTTACCTCCTTAGCTAAAGGGTTAGCAACAATTACAGGTAGCCAACTTTTACCGGGTTCAAATTTTTTTTGTAACTGTTGACGGGCATAATTCATCGCCGCAAATAAAGAGCGATCTTGTACAAATGCCTCCAAAAAATGCCTTAATAATTCTCTAGCTAGGGCAGATTCAACCCTTTCCCGCATGACAATACAATAAGGCAAAGATAACTCTGTTAACTGATTTGCTAATCCTAAACCATCACAAGAATTAAAGATAGCTATTTGTAATTTTTTCTGAATAGCACCTGTTAATAAATCTTTTAATTCGGCAATTTCAATAATTCCTTTTTCCCCATCGGCGGGATTAATTTGAATCCGTCCAATACGTCCATTGTGATCGCTCTCACTATGGCCAGCAAAAAAGAAAATGTGCCAACCTTGACTATCTTGTAAATTCCTTTCTAACTCTTGTCGTGTAGGTTGTCTGAGTATCTGGGGATCTCCACCATGTTGCCGCAAACTTTTAATAAAATTCTCTTCTTCTGCAAAATCAAGTTTTTCATCACCAAATACCACCAATATCCGAGCAGTTGCTTTCAATTGTGCTGTTTGCTTTTGTGTCAACCGTTTAAAATTAGTAGCACTAATGGCAACTTCTACACCACTGCTAGTATACCCTGCTAAAGTATCCCATTCTTGCCAAGGAAGTCCCCGTAATTGTCTATCTTCTGTTTGGACAATAATTTGAACTTCATCTTTTTGAGTTATTTTCTCCCTAAATTTTTCCAAAACCAGACTTACACGGGGATCTGTTTGTCCATTTTCATCAACCCAACCATCCCTACCTAACCATTTGTTTAATTCTGCTTTCAAAGAATTGGCTAATTCTGTGAGATTAATGACCCCGGCAGTCCGATTTTCCTTATTTTTGACAACTTTTCTATCTCCTTGTAAACCAATATAATCTTGCCAATCTTTAAACTTATTTGATAAAGATTTTGGGAGAGGAGAAAGAAAAGAAACCAGTTCTTCTATTTGTCCATGTTGATCATAAATAGCAAGAGTGACAGGTAAAACTTCAGAATTATTTATTTGTACCCTGCCACCAATTTTAAAGGAGATTTTCCAAGTCATAGACCGTCCTTTTTAAGTAATAAAATATTCTCTAATAAAGGTTTCTCCTATCCGCAACTCTACCCAAAATTCCTCATCTGGAGATAATTCTAGTAGTATTTTTATCAAATCTCCAGCTTCATTTACTGTTTCTGTATAAATATCGGATTCATCTGGTACACTCACCTGCATACCCATAGGTAAAACAGTATTTTCACCTTGAATAATCACTGTGACGAAAATTAATTGATCATGATCATCATTATTTTGAGAGACGGAAAGCTGCATTTTAAATATTTGTCCTGTTAGGGAGATATTTTTCTTGCAGCTAGCATTTCTCAGATCCCGCGTTGCAGGTTGCCAATCTCCCTCATAAATATTATTCAACCAATTTCTTAAATAAGTAATTTTTTTTTCTGTAAATTCTAAGGATAAATCATTAATTTCTGCTATTTCTGCTAGTGAAGATGTTTCTTTTTGATATAAATAATCAATTAGATCATCTATAGATTGTAAATCTGTTATTTGTAATTCTTCATGTTTAATATCAAAAGCAGGTAAAAAACCCATCAATACGGCTTCTTTTTCTGAATCAGCAATTTCTATAAATAAATAGCCGATGTTATTACTAACAATATCAGATGGTAAAATTATTTTTTCTTGTTCTTTGACGATGACACAACATTCTAAATTACCTAAACCTAATAATTCTAATTCGTTAGCTTCACTCCATAAACGTTTAATTACATCCCATCTTTCTGGACGATTCAGATTAGTCTCAAAACCCAGCATCTGAAAATAAGCATCAGCAACAAATACAGCTAAGGTATGTAAATAAATTCTTTGTTGTATTTTTGGTGTAAAATATTGTGCTGCATAAGCCCTAGCTTGGTGGCGAAATGATGTAGTAATGGGAAAGGGAATGGCTAGATCCTGTAATACATTTAGTTTATCTGTCATTATTTTCTTCTCCAAATAATTTTTGATTCTCTGCTAACCATTTTTGCAGCAATGGTTTACATTTGTTCTTAAAATGAGGTGTGAGTGAACCACTTGGTGAGCCAACTTCATCAGCTATTTCTTTCCATTCTTTACCAATGATTAGTCTTAACTCAGCAAATAATTGACAATTAGCTTTTGGGTTATCTCTGATGTGACAATCTTTAAGAACATTATCAGGATCTTCTATAATCCATTGCTTAAATGATTCCCAAATTTGCATAAGTAAAGTTGCATCTATGGGAGAAACTATTTGATTTAATGGATCAACAAAAATCTCATCGTTTTCTAAAACAGGCTGTATACGATCTTGATAACCCTTGACTTTTCTGATTTCATCTCTGTACTTATTCATTAGACACCTGTTAAACCAGTGTAGAAATAATCCCCGATCTGGATCATACTTCTCACATAATGTTTTATTGACTAAATCAACCAGAGTGTTTTGTAATGCTTCTTCATAAATATCCTCGTTGTTATCATTCCCTACTGCTGGCCTCCAAATACGTCCTGATTTTAGAAGCGATCGCAGCAAATGGTTAATTGCTTTACGGTGCTGTGGAGTATTTTTGGGGTACTTGCAAGCTTCCATGACGAGGATTTGCAGGTGGAGGTTTAGATCATCCATACACTTATGACGTTTTAGTAAGAACATCATTAAGTATAGAATAATCTCTACTATTATTTATACGAAGAATAATTAACTCCTGTTGCAAATATTTGTTTATATTTATTTATGGTTTTTTGGAGGGCGATCGCAGCGATCGCCCTGATTCAGATATAATAATACCAACACCATTAACAAGTCTTGACTATGCAGATTAGTGAAGAAATTACAATCAAAGTTAGTCCTAACGTTGCTCAAGCCTATCAAAAAGCAACAGAACGGAAAAAGCAATCTTTGGTAACGCTGGTTAGTTTATTTTTACGAGAGGATCTGAATGAGGAAGTTGATTTTCTTGGTAAATTGATGGATGAGATTAGCGATAGAGCAGTTTCCAGAGGCTTAACACCAGAAATTTTGGAGACAATTCTGAATGAATAATCTCCCTAAATATGTCTTAGATACCAATATTATTGTTAGTGCTTTATTATTTAAAAATAGTCAACCGCGTCAAGCCTTAGATAAATTTTTAGAGTTAGCTGTTAATGGCAATGCAGAACTAATCGTGAGTGGAGATGAAGATTTGTTAATTTTAAATCATTTTCAAGAAATTGCTATTGTGACAGTTAGACAATTTTTAGAGATGGAATAATCTCGGTTGATATTGGGTTTTGTTTATTCAACCAACCGAAAAGCGATCGCCTCTTACAAATTACTATCATTACTATACTATCATCGCATTTTCAACACTATCCCAACCAAGCCCACGGACAAGCGATCAGCAAAGATTAAGCCTTCTCTACAGTGATCGCTTGCTTGAGTAAGCTAGGGTAAAATTGGTAGATACTGGAGTAGATGGGATGGGATCGCTCTCAAAAATCTGACCTATTTTCCTGTCAACTCTCTAACTCGCTTTTGAATCAAACTGTGTTTTTCTACCCCTTCAAAAGCATAACGATTATAACCATTGCGAGTAATCAAATCTTCCAAATAGCGAACCCGTTCTTGAGAAGATGGGTGAGTTGAAGCATAACTTTGACCACTAGAACCATAGCGTTCGTGTAGAGTTTGCATAAAACCACGCAAACCATCAGCAGCATAACCATAACTAGCTATAGCGCGAGAACCAATAATATCAGATTGGCGTTCATTACCACGACTATAATCTCTACTCACCAAAGTAGTAAAAAAGTTACCAAAGGGAATAACTTCTCTTAAATTAGCTAATAAGCTATCATTCGTAATACGTTGATAGCCATGAGAAAGAACCGCATGGCCAACTTCATGACCAATTAAACCTGCTAATTCCGCTTCAGATTTGGTATTAAGAATAGACCCAGTGTGGATAAACACTTTACCTCCTGGTAAAGCAAAGGCATTGAGAGAATCATCTTGGACGACATAAAACTCATAATTAAATTCACTTCGTCCCATCAACTTAGCAATATCCTGACCAATGGTATTGATATAACCTTGAACTATTTCATCTTCTACCAAGGTCAATTGCTGTTTATATCCGTTGGCAAATTGCTCTCCCATTGCTGACTCACCGTTAAGCATTAATTTGGCAAGTTGTATAGCTTGAAAAGCACTAGATCGAAAATCACCTGTCAATAATCCACCAAGACCACCCAAAATTGTTGTGGTAATAATTTGATTATTCAAATCACCACGAAAACGCCCAAAATTTTTGTCAGCAATATTTACAAATTCGGCATTTTCTGAATGTTTGGGATTAACAATAGCAAACTGACGAGCAGCAATAGAAGCTTCTAACCATTGTTTATCTGCTTCTAAAGCCTTAACTCTTGCCTTAGCCACATCTGGATTATAGGGAAATAAACTAGAGGCTCTTTCTAAAACTTCTGTTGCTTCTTTTGGCTTATTATATTTTTCCAATGCTTGCGCTAGTAAAATATGACCAGGTACAAATTCAGGATTTTTCTCACTCAACAATTCTAGCGCCACGAATATTTTACTTTCTAATCCCTGTTGAAAACCTTCTTGTGCATTGCGCCAATATACTTTACCTCCAGGTGACAATTGTTCTGGATCAGTTATCGGTTCTGGGAAATTGCTATTTTTGCTATCTTTAGCAAAAGGTTTTTTGACTTGACGATAAAGTTTTTCTGATTCTGTTCTTTTTCCTTGTTGGTAAAGTCTATCAGCTTTAAGTAAAGTTTCAAATTCTTTCTGGGAGTATTGGCTAGATTTGTTAGTATTGGCACTGATCAGATAATCTTTGAGATCATTTTCAGAAAGTTCATCTAAATTATCTTCAACTACCCTCAAATTATACTTACCTTGGCTTTGAGGTTGGTAGCTATTGACAACTACACGATAAGTATTTTGTTTGGGTAAGGTGATATGAAGAAATGAATTAGAACTATCTTCTCCCCGGTCGTCATTTTCAGCTAATTTATTACCTTGGGCATCAAGGAGCAGCAAATAGGTGTCAAAGTCTTGACTTTCTAAGTAAATTTTGATTGATTGATTTTTAGAACCAGAAAAATTGTATTGGTCATACAAACTACCATCATCAGTGATTACTGAATCACCTGGTTTGAGGTTTCCTTGTTTTTGGAGTAAGGTGGCTACAATCGGTGATTTTGATTTAGTGAAATTTGTAGTATTTTCAGATTTATTCCCTACTTTTTCACCTTGAAACAGTTTGTGATGTTGAAAGATTGGTGACTTATGGATATTTTCTGATTTCGTTGTAGGAGTAGCTGCTACCGATGACGATATGAATAGGATTAAGTTGGGTAGTAGTAAGCTGGTGCTGGTGAATAGGATGCACCCGAATAGTGCTAGTAATAATTGGTGTGTTTTTTTCATAGTTGTTTAGAACATGACAGGATAATTTCAGAATCCAAAGCAGTGAAAATTTTCGTTGTAATTTATATTGGCAAAATCAAATTCCTCTCTGGTAATTTTTTCTCTGATTACTTTTTGCGTATAAATGAGTCCTTGGGAAGCCCACAAACTCTATTGGGAGTCCAAACTCTGTGATATTCCTTCCATCCATCTTTGTTCTCCCATCCATCTTCTCGGTTGTTAGTCATAGCATCAAATGGTTTTGTATCCCAGTATGTATGAGTCTCTTCTTTGGGTGAACGGTAAATGGCTAGGTCAGGTGTTACCTCTGGAGCATATGCGTCTGGTGTTCCTGCACCTGGACCATTAGTTATTAATTTACCTCTATTATCGTAAGTACATTGTTGCCCTGGTCTGATCGTTTTTCCAGATCGAAGTTTAAAGTAACCTACTCGACTTGAATGAGAGCGAAAAGAGTAGGATGCGCCAGGGTGATAATCTTTACCAATAAGGCGTAATTTGCGGTCATCACCAGTGGATTCAACAAATATTGGGTCTCTGACAATGTCGAAACCTTTCTGATCTGGTCTTATACGAACCAGGGTTTTAGTCAATTCCCTGGCATCTCCTAAAGTACAAGGACAAGGATCAAGCCCTTCTTTCCAAGCTGGTTCTGCTTGTAGCTCTTGTGCTATGTCACGAGCTTCTTGAAGTTCTTTTGCTATGTCAGGAGCTTCTTGAAGTTCTTTTGCTATGTCAGGAGCTTCAGCAAGCTGAGAACCAGAACAGGATATTACATACCACCATCTGGTATTTACATTGTCATTGCCAATTAATTTCACCCCCACATACTCTGCATTAGCTGGTAAATTAAAAGTTTGATTACCTTGACCAGATTTAGGACCAACTCCAAAGATTTGTTTACCATCAAAATATAATTCTATTCTGTCAGGAATTTCATAAAATTCAAAGTCTAGTTTGACTTTTCTATTTGCACCTTTAGCAACTTGAAATAAATCAGTTCTAATTTCACTACCTCCACTTACACGCTGTTCTTCACACTGTACAGGAGGTCTACAATTTACCTCTTGTAACATCGGGTTTTTGTTACTAATATTACTTTTAATTGCTCCAGAACCAAAGGATATTGCCCAACCAACAGATTTAGTAGTTGGGGATTTACTTGTAGTCAATTTGTTTCCCCATTGACCTAGATTATTTGATATCCCATTGAGTGATGAACTCACCGCAGCTTGACAAGCTGATTCTGAAGTTTTAGCTAATAAGTTAGCATCCTTATTATTTGGATTATTTCCTATATTCTTGTTCATTTTTCCTCTTTCTTGGCTAACAAATATATTTTTATCAATAAATTCATTTTGGGAAATTTGCACTGTTTCCACTGTTTGACCTTGGGGAGATTTAATGATAGCTTGTCCTGGGGAAAAATTAGCTGTTGTCCCATCTGATAAAGTTATTTTAGATAGAGAATTATTAGCAAAAGTAATTTTAAATTTATTGAGTACAGATTTTATTTGTTCTGGATTAACGATTAAACTATCTGTGTTGGTTAAACTGGTAAAATCAATAGCTGATACTTTCTTATATTCAACTTCAAATAGCTGAAAGCTCTTAGAACCTGGAACATTAAAAGTATATAACTGTTCTGCACCTGTAGATGGAGATACTAGGAGAATTTCCTGTTTACCTGAACTATAAGGTATTTGACTACTGATGCGAAAATCTTGAGGTAAAGCATTTTGGATATATAAATTAGTTTCTGCTGGTCTAATAATGGGAGGTATGGCAATTTGTGAGGGTAATTTATGCTGAAAATCATCCTCTTGTTTTGTGGGTAAATCTTGATTGAGTGCCAAAATTTGATTACTACTATTATCAGTTACATTGCTATTGGAAATAGCAGCTTCAACTCGACCATCATGAAAATTGATGTAACAAGCTGCGGAGTTGGAATTTAGCAAAATACAGAGAGAAATAGGGATAATTTTTTTCAGCCAATTTTCTCCTAAGATAGCTATAAAGCTGATGATAGCAATGAAAAATAAACGCCACTTACGCATGATTTGTATTTGGGGATGATTTTGTGACTAAAGTGATTAAACTGTCATTGTCGTTTATATTGCTGAGTGTTCAAATTACACTTTTCATAAATCCTAATCACCTGAGTCAGTGTTTAAACAGATTACCCCTTTGGTACTAATTGCTTCAAACTTCCTTGTTTTACGGTTAGCACGCCAAGCTTTTTGAATTTGTCTAAAATATTCAGTGTCTTGAATTTTAGCAACTGCAATTATATCATGATCAGAAACACCATTACGTCGACATGAACCACCTTGTCCTACCATAGTGTATGATTTGTTTGTTTTAGGAAGCGTGAGTACATCTATAACTAACCACTGACTTGGATTTCCTGTTCTATCTCTATTTACAACTATTTCAAACCACAACATTTCCTGATTTCCTTTTTTTACCTGACTGATTCCATATACAGTAGCTCTGCTGCCAGGTGCTAAACTGGGATAGCCAGGATCGTCAACTATCCAACCACCAAAATATTGAATACCCTTGGGGTGGTCAAGGTAGTTTGGTTTGTATGCATCGAGGAGAGGAGGAGGGTCGTAGCGTAGTCCAATATAACTCTGATTATTATCCTTGTTTGAATTGACTCGATTAGTATTTTTTTGAGCTTGAACTGGCAGTAAATTAACACCAAAAAGTATTAAAAACACGCTCAAATTGAATAGTATGTTGCTTTTCATTTATTACCTTTGTAGTTATAGTTGTTATAATTCTAATTACAAGTTTATTTCATTTGCTACCTGGTAATTTTTCAAAATACCAGAAAACTTTATTAGAGTTTAAACATTGCTCTATCTCTTTACTAGTTTCCCAAGGAATACTGGTTTCTTTACCTCCATGAAGTGCTAGAGTTCCATGAATAATTTCATTTGATCTAACTTGAAATAAATAATAAGGCTCTTTTGTGTAAAAACCTCTTTTCTCCACAGACTCCAATTGATATAAACTGAGGTATCGGGGATGCCGAACAACAGAAGCAACCGTGAAATTACGGCGGTTAAATTCTTCATAACAGATTCGGTTGCCTCTGATGGCAATTCTAATACCATTACTAAGTCCCACAGCATAAAACCCCGGTTTTATTGCTTGGAAAGAAGCAGAATCAAAAAACCGACAAACAATTACATTTCCATTTTCTAATCTATTAGATTGACTATGCTTTAAAATTTTATTAAGTTTTTCAGTCTTCACCAATTTACCGTTTTTATAATAACGATTTTGTAGAATTTGAAGTGATGTTGTATCATTGCAGTTGACAATGACTTCACTTTCTAACGATTTCATTTTTTTGACAAATTGATCATTTATTACATTTATATTGAACTCTGTTATGGCTGTTCCATTAACTCCAGCTTTTACATACTTATATATTCTATCTGAGACTTGAGTAACTGTTCCTAAATCAACGTACCAAGACCTTTGATCATTCATATAACTATCAGAAGTTGCTACATAAGGACTTGCATTAGCTACGGTTATAGAACTGATAAAAGTAAACCCTGTAATTAGTAATTGAAAAAAAGGTGATGTTTTTTTAATTGACTTTTTCATGATTTAATAACTTATGTTGGTAATTAAAAACAAATAAATTTCGATGTTAATGTTACTAAAATTTGCTTTGCTAATTACCAGCAAAATGTTTGTCCCCACTTTAAGGATGTATCTTGATTTGGATCTATCATTACAATGTCGAATAGTTTAACTTTCTTATCTCGCATTAATCCAAAACCGATACTACAAGTTGGATGTAATGCAAAAGCGACTGCACCAATTGAACTACATTTATATATGATATCTTGGCTAATATTCTTCATGAATTGTTTTGAGTTTGCAACCTTTTTAATACCAGTTTCTACAATACGACCTTTACGTATTGGACCTGTGAGATAAAAAATATATTCAATAGGTCGTTCTTTTGGAAAATCGGAATAAAGCTCGTTAAGATTCTTTGTATAAGTATCCTCTATTAACACATTAGGAATTTTTCGTAAACGACTTTTAGCATTAGCAACTGCCTTTTTACACTCTACATTTGAACCTTGCGCTTTTACCGTTGTTGGTAAGGTGGTGATATTGACTAAAGCAAATAATAGAAGTGCTGTTACACTATTAAGACTTCTGATCATAATTTCCAATTCCTTGATGTTGTAATAGCGATTATCTACTAATTTAAAGTTGATCTTTTAATTATTTAAAATCTAGTGGATTTGTCTTATATTCCGCATATTCATACGCATTATAAATACCGTATTTCATCAATTCATCCTTAGCTTCACTACTCAAACCTTCATAGTAACTCATATATCCAGTACATCTCAACTGGTCAACATATTCACGCTGGTCTTTAGTCATTAAACAATATTCAATCACTCTTCCAGCAAAGAAATGATGAACAAATGGATGGATGATCAAAACTGCATTCCATATTCCTATCACATCACTAGGCAAAAAAGATAATGCTGCCGCAGGTTTGAAGAAAAAATATAATCTGGTAAAAAAAAGAAATCCGTAAAAAAACCATCCTAATCCTATACGTTTTATTTCCAGAGTCGAAAAGAAAGAAGATATGGCAAAGATGGCTAATGTACCTGGCCAAGATTTGAAAAGTCCAGTCGTTAAATTTATTGATGATCCATAAATTAGGTTAATTACTAAACTCAAGAATCCAACAATAATTAGGGAGGCTAAAATGTATCCAACGAGGACTTTTAAATAAAGCAGAAAAAAGTTTTGAGAATTAGATAAATTTAACATTTTTGATACTCCTTATGAAAACATTTGGTTAATATTGTCCACAATCTATATATGAACCAGATTCACTCAGTGTTGCAAAAAGGTTCATATCTGATTCCATTCTCTTCTCCAAGGTAACAAAGGACAACCATTACCATTATTCGGAGTCCAAACTTGTTGATATTCCTGCCATGTCATACCATCAGCATCAAAAGGCTTTGTATCCCAAAATGTGTGAGAATCATTACTCGTCCATCCTTTTCCAACCCCAGTAACTTCAGGAGAGTAAGCATCAGGTGTACCTGCTCCTTCTCCACTGGTAATTAAATTACCCGCTTGATCGTAAATGCATTGCTGTCCAGGCATTAATGGTGGTGCTTCTCGATTTATTTGGGAAGCAAATGGTTTAACTCTATTTTTGCTAGAACGAAAATCGAAATTTGCTCCTGGATGATATTTAGGTAGCTTGTATTCTCTATATAATCCTTTGTAGTCATTGGTGGCATCCCTAAAGTTAGGATTTGCTCTTGCCTCAGCTACAGTACAAGGACAGGGATCTAGACTTTCTTTCCAACCAGGATACTCTTCTCTCAAGCGTCTTGCTATTTCACGAGCTTCTTGAAGCTCTCTATTTTCCGGTGCTGGTGTAACAGTAGCAGTAAGCGCCTGTCCATTTTGTTCTGGAATACCTACAGACTGAGATATATTACTCAGCAATGCTTCTGCTGTAACACTTGATGCACTGCGATTATTATTACCAGGTAAACTAGAAATTACCTGCTTAGATTCAACATTACTTTTTATTAAATTAACCTTATTTAATTTCTTGGTTTGACTTCTTCCCACAATTCTCACCTGAGCAACACCATCATTTAACGCGCCTTTAGGAGCAATAAATCGTAGATAAACCTGTTCATTAATCTGACTCCAAGGAGTCGTTTCCATACCACCAGGAAGATTGACATCCTGGGGAATTACAAAAGCATTTGCTAAAGCTCCATAACTAAAATTAGTGTTGATAATTTCTTGTCTCGCTCGTAATAAAGACTGAGCAAATTTACCAATATCTCCTAACTGATTGAGAGTAGCATCAAAAGAAGGTAAGGGAGTTAGTTGTGAAATACTATTCCAATATTTGATAGTTTTATCAGTAAAACTCCCCTCTAATTGTTGTCTATAATCAGGAATTAATTGATTGACTAATTGTTTTGATGAACTAGATAAATTGTCATAGGATACCCCTGATTGAATACTCCAAGATAAAACTTGTACATCTTGAATAGGAACTTTATTTAAACTAGCACGTTGATATAAAGTGCTTAAAACATTAGACAGTCTGCCATTAAGACGAGCTAAACGATAGCGATTTCCTGCACCATTTAAAGTATAGACCTTAGTACAATAATAATGTACAGGAATTTCATAATCTCCCGGTGGAATAACTTGGGAAGAATTTAAAGCATTTAAGTATAAAATTTGGGGTGTAAATTGACCACCTGGAACTTGCAAGGTAGTAGGATATAATTTATGTTCAGTTCCAGTAATCGGAATTTCATCTTTTAAAAATGAACGCAATTGATCCTTAATCAAAGAATTAACAGGTCCTTCAATAGGCCTTTTCAAAGGTTCTGGAATGTTTATACAAAATCCTGCTATACAAATTCCTACTTTATTATCATTAGGGCTTGATAAATTTACCTCAGTCTTATTTGATGAATTAGCTGCTAAAACACGACTATAATTAAATATTGTTCCATGTAAAGTTATACTGCTAATAACAAAAAAACCTACCAAGAAATAATCAATAAACTTTTTAGTCATTTTTTTCTGAAAAAATCTGATACTGAAAATAGAATGTAATTTACTCATTTTTTGATTTCTCCCATCACAAATATCAACAATCAATTAAAAACTTAGAGTGCTATTTGATTAACTTTTACTGGCGAATAGGGCATCGTTGCCATGAAAATTTTTCTACTTCATGATCTCCAATAACTATGTATAGTGTGCCAGATAATTTTTTTGAATTTAATCTTGAAATTTCCAGTAAATCTTCAAAAGTATTGTTATTCGGGGTAGTATGAGTAATAGTTACTGAATTAGTATTTTTACGAGCATAATTACCATTAAAATGTAGCTTCCACTTACCATTTTCTTTGAAAAATGACTGATACTTTCCATTTTTAGTAAATACATAACGACTAAAATTGCATTTTCCCTTTTCACTCCATTCTCCTACTATTAATGACAAGTCAATATTGTGTGATTTTTGTGCATTAACAGTAGTTGGCAAGGCGGTGATATTGACTAAGGTAAATAATAAAATTGCTGTTACACTACTAACACTTTTGATCATAATTTCCAATTCCTTTGAAATAAATGTTTAATGAATGATAAGGCAGATTGCTGAACTAGATGTAAATACTAAATATTATCCATAATCTATATACGAACCAGATTTACCCCGTGTTGCAAAAAGTTGAAAAATTCCTCTACTAAATCTTGAAAAGCAAAATAGAAAGGGGCGATCGCTCCTGAGATTCAGTACCTCAACTTATCAAGAGTAAGTAGTCATCTGCTGTTCAATCTTTAGCTCAACTGTCAAAATGATTTAACATTAAATCTGTTAAAGATTAATTAACCATTCATGGCATCTTTCTAAAAAATATTCTAAATCACAGATCCTTGTGATAACATTCCACCTGATTATCAATCTCCCAATCTTTCTAAAGAAATACATTCCAATTACACTATTAATAAATAGTACATATAATTCGCCAATGAGCAAATTTAAAAAAGAGCCTGGTTGGGTGATAAAATGGTATTTTAAATACCAGAATGTACTCCCTAAGACCAAGAATAAAAAAACACCTGTATACTTTTTGATATCTTCTAGTAGCATCAAAAATGCAGAAGTGACAAACATACAAGATAGCCTAATAAAATTGGGTACATCTGAAGTTGACATATCTAAATATTGGCTAGTTGAAATTGGTTCAATATTAATGTAATAATCACCTTTAGGATCAAAAAAATTTCCTAGCTTAGATATCCCTAATAAAAATAAAGAAAAGCCTTGAGAAAATGCAACAAGACAACTCAAGTTCCCTATAGAATAGGAAATTAAAGTTAGGAAAAATTTTCTACAACTCATAATATTCAATTCAAGATTGTTATTCCAAATTAAACTATTCGTAATCGCGGGACTTAAATATTTATCAGGAAAAAATAAGCCTCAAACCCTTGCAGGATAAGAAAAATAGACCAAATACCAAAAAAGGCCAGTAATCCAAGGTAATTATCTAAAATCGTCCTTGCAGCATTCTACCTTTGATTTTCCGAACATAATTACCTTTAGTATTTATACATTCCTGCATTCGCTTATTTTGCGCCGAAGTAGTACGAGAATCAGATTTATTTCCTGCTATCAATGCCCAAGCACCGCCACTATTATCACCAAATCCAGCTAGAATAGTTGAGTATTGGCTTAAAAATTCATACCCTGGAAAGTTTTTAGGTGGTATAATCTCTATTTCCTGATTTTTGCCATCAATGTAAAGTTTACCTCCTCGATTTGATACGCTACTAATCATAATTTCTTCTCGTCCACGATAGTTATTAGGTGGTCCGTCAACCATTTTGATGCAAATTTTCCCATTACGATTTAAAATTTCCCTCCAAGAATTATTAAACATAGTTCCCATTGCATAATAAGCACCTGAAGGAAGTTTAGATTCTGGTTTTGGTGCTGCAAATGCTAAGGGTGACATAACTGTAATTAATGCAGTTGTTATTGTTAAATTGATAAACAGAGTTTTCATTTTTTCTCCAATAAATCGTTGTTAGCTATTATCTGTTATCTAAATGCAAACGACGTATCCCCAATCAAGTTTTTTTCTTGCCCTTGGATCATCCACACTAATACATTTAAAATGTCCAACGTCGTTATTTTCTAATAAGCCGTAGGTTGCAATATGATCAGTTCCATATTGTCCAAAGTCAACGATACTAATTGATGGACAATTATCTATAATATCTTTGGCAATTCTAGTTAAGAACTTATCAGAATTTAAGATAGATTCTGTAGCAGGTCCTCTCAAACCAAACTGATATGAAAATGGACGATTTTTAGGATAGTTTTTGTCATGTTTATAATGTTGAGCAATATCTTCTTGTTCTGTATCAACAACTTTGACTTTTCTATTTTTTTGAATTTGTTTTTTTGCCCTTTGTAAAGCCGCATTACATTCAACAGATGGTTTTCTATTTTGTGCTTGTGCTGGTGATGAAAACAAGAACATAATATTGGTAATAATTAACCCAGTAGCAATTATTTTATTAAACTGCATATACTAATCCTTGTGTTGACCATTTGGATAATTTGAATGTTTGGCAATTTTTATGGTAGTTTTTTTAGCATTCTACACTTCTGTTACCAAACTAACTTTGTGGTTTTGATTTATTAAGCTGATTACCAGAAACTGCTCCATACTTCTTTAAAATTACAGCGATTTCACTTGAAGCCTCATCCAATACGGTTCTAGGTGTATTGATAAAAAGCGATGAAATTGTATTTGGACTAGCACCATGTTTTAATAAAAGTTCTACTGCTTCAGCATTTTGCCTATATCGTACTACTTCAGACAAAGCCAAAGAGTTGCCATCTTCCTCATTAGGTTTTGCTCCTGCTTCCAAAAGAGCTTTGAGAGTTGGTAGATTCACGTCATATCTTTTGACCACACCGACAAGTAAAGAATGATTCCAAGAACCTTTTTGATTGGGATCAGCCCCTGCATTGACTAATAATTTGATCAGGTCTGGATTAGATCTATATACTGCTTGTTCTAATGACAGAGAGTTACCATCTTTACCATCTTTAACCACTGCTCCCTTATCTAATAACAACTTCACAGTCGCTTCATTTCCTGATAAAACAGCTTGCGATAAAGCTGTGCAGGGATTGTCACCACATCCTACAGAACTAGGGTTTGCCCCTTTATCAAGTAAAATTTTTGTGATTTCTTCGCTCTGATAAGCAGCAGCAACTAAAGCTGAGGAGTTTGTACCATCAATATCTTGAGGATTAGCTCCTTTATTAATTAATAATTCCACTACTTCCAGATTATTTCGCTCTGCTGCAACAGTAAGATAAGATTGTTTATTTTCAATACTAATGTTAGGGTCTACTCCTGCATTCAGTAAAATCTTAATAATTTCTGTGTATTGAGGTTGAGGCTCTTGATCTACAGCAGCATAAAGAGCATGAGCTAAGTAAAATTTATCTTTAGTTTTGCTAACTAACTTCTGAACAATTTGAACACAACCTCCTTCAGATGCTCCCAATAAACCATATCCTGGTTCTATTCCTCCTGTCAGAAAGTCGTCAATTGGTAGGAGATCGCATTTATATGTGACTTGGTGAAAAGTATTTTTATCAAATTGTAAACCCATTGCGAATAGGTCTTTTCTTGCTTGTTCTGGGCTTTTTCCACAACTAGCTAACAATGATAATATCAAGAGGTATCCAGTCAATCTCTTCATTATTTTTTCCTTTTTATAATCTCATGACGACAGGCAATAGCACAAAAATATCAAAATATTTCAAGAATGAATCTGCCTTTTGTTGTTTGTAAATGCCAAAAGTGATATTAAATTATTGCTAGATTAGAATGCGATGGGGTAAATTTGCCATAAATTAACCTTGGCGTTCCCTCTCTTCTTGAATCGCTTTTTTCGCTGCTCGTTCACTCATAAAACCAATGGTAGATGCTAACGCCCAGGCAAAAAGTCCTATATGAATGAACAGACCAAATAAAAGCCAAATTCCTAGAGTTCCTAAAATCAGGATATCGTTAATAATACATAACAACAACTGAATAAATCCTGCAACTCTTTTATTAGTAAATAACAGAGTTCCCAAACCAGGAAACAATAAATTTAAGAAAATGGCAAGACAGCCCATAATTTTTTACCTCATTTTTTTGTTGACCAATTAAATTTAGATAAACTCTAGCAGCAATATTATCTCCAACCCATTTCATCCACAGCTTGTAAATAATAATTAATAGATTCTACCTCCTCTTCTAATCTTTCTACTAAAATTTGAGATTCTATCACTACTTCTACTTCCTGATCGCTTTTATGGTCAATCAGCTTATTTTTTAATTCCAATTCTACATTATCTAACCGTGCAAAGTAATCATTTTTTAGTGTTTCTAGTCTATCAACAGCTTGATAAATTCGATTTTGTAAATTTTGCATTTCATCTACTGTTGTTGAACTGAGATGCTGAATTTTTTGTACATTATTTATCTTTTGATGCACATGGTTTACATATTCCTGATATGTTGTAATAAAATTATTTTTTTGATCAGAAAAGTAGCTTTCTATCTCTACTATATTAATAGGTTCTGTTTTTGATAAATGCCATTGATTTCTATGTTTTTTTGTGTTTTGTACATATTTTCTCCAGGAAACTATTAAAGGTATCAACAATAAACATACTAGAAAAACACCAAAATCATAATATACTTTTGATATCGCTATTAAATTGAGATAAAAACTAATTACAGAAATTACCAACATAGTAAACGATGCTAGGATCATAAATAACCAAATAAAAGCGATTATTGCACGGGGAAAAACTAATTTTAATCGGGGTTCTTGTAATTTTAATTGCTGAACACGCTGATTCATGATAGTTGTTACCACGTCAGATTCTGAGATATAGAGATTAATATTTTGAAGATTCAAATCCATAGTTATCACTCCATATCAATTTCCAGTGGTTGGTACTATATTTAATGCAGTAATTATTGAACTTAATATTTTTTCTAGTTCTTGAAAGTTATGTAGAAAGTTATCTAATTTACAAGATTTTTCTCCTGTTAGCTCAAAAAAAGTTAAATTCTTATTTGTAGTTACAACTGTAAATTTCTGTAATGGTTTATTATTTTGACGAGTAATATTGGTAAATTGCATCCATAAATTAGGAGTATTTTCCTGATTACCTAAAAGTAATTGTACTACTTTTGGTTGAGATGTTTCTTCTTTTTTGGGTGATGTAATTTCTACAATTTTTTCCATAAACCGATAAGATAGTAGTTTTCTGGAAGCGTTTTCATTGTTTGTAAAAACATAGAAGTTATCTTCTATTTCCATATTTTCTACACTGTATTCCTCAAAACCTCGCTGAATAAATCTTTCTGGTTTGCGTTTATCCCTACTCAAAAGTTCTAATCTAGGATAATCTTTACTAACTGTAATTGTTTTACGGTCTTCTCTGATTTTTTTGGTGGGACTAGGTGCAGCTTTTTTAGGAATCATCACTGTTAATAAATCACTATTAAGATTTTCTTTTTCATATTCCATTTGATAAACAATGGCTTTAAAATAAGACACAGTTCTTCTATCATATCTATCAATAAATTTATCAATTTCGATAGATTCTTTCTGAGAATTAAGGATATAAACAGGTTCTACATCTGCCATGTAAAAAGGTCGTTTATTAATTGTAAATGAAAGGGTGTTTTTTTCTGTGTATTTATAAAGTTTGTTGTAAAACATATTGGCTAATATCGGTTGCATCTGATTCTTAGATGAAATCTGAGGTTCAAATATTATCTGTTCTGCATTGGGAAAAATGATTTTTACAAAGCCTTCAATTGCATCTTTACGAAGATAAAACAGTAGATTATTATATTTTCTGACAAAAACATCAATACGACTTTTAGCCCAATCAATACCACGCATCAGTCCATAAATAACACCTGAACCTACTAGAGAAGCCAGAATATAAGAAAATCCTGAATCTACAAAAAATAGGATTATGAAAGTCAAAATACTGCAACCCAAAATACCAATGATAATCCGTGCGGTTAAAATTAATCCCCCAAAAATTAGCTGATTTTTAATCTTTTCCTTTCTAGCTTTTTCAACTTCCATCAGCCTGGTATTGAAACCATTACCAGTAAATAAGCTCTCAACTGCATAATTATAATTATGTTTTTCGTTCATATTCTATCTACCTCAACTTCATTCCCTATAACAACAGCAAACTAAACATTAAAATCTACATCAGAATCTTGTCTTTCGTCAGCGGTTGCTTGAAAATAAGCCTTTTCCTGAAATTGTCTAAACAGAAGTTGGGCAATAAATCCAGTGGGAAAACTCACTAAATAAGTGTTAAATCTTTCAACACTATCGTTGTATGTTCTTCTAGCTGCTGCAATTTCTTCTTCTATTTCAGCAATTTCTTTATTGAAGTCTTGAAACCCGCGTATGCTTTGGAGTTGTGGTAAGTTCAATATTTGATTCCACATTCTAGATATCTGGTTTTCTGTATCCAGAAAAGCCTGTTGATTTCCCCGTTGTAAATTGGCTTTTTCTACCAAATTAGTCAATGCTTCAAACTGATTAATAATGCTTTTTTGTTCTGCATTAACACTACTAACCAATTTTTTAATAACAGCGTGTCTTCTGGATAATTGTGTATCTATTCCAGAAAAGTTTCTTTTAACTCTGGAATTGAGTCTATTGATTTCATTGTAAATTTTCGATACAAAATATCCTAATAATCCCAGCATTGCTAAGAAAAAAACAAATGTCTGACCCATGATAAACTCCTTATAAAAACCTTGATGATAGCCAAGTAAAACAATTTGCTAATGATTCCCGAACTGGTTTCAATATAAAATCTCCAAACCAACTCTAGTGATGAAAAAATCAGCAACCAAAACTATCGGCACAAGTAAGAGTGAATTGCGAGAAGATAAACCCAACACTCCTATTAATGCTGTATTCAAAAATAAAACAAATGTAGTCCAACAAAACACAGAAATTAAAGCCATTAATTCTACAGCATTACTGCCTAATAACCACAACATTAATAGAAAAAAGCTAATAGGAGCAAAACAAAAACCTGTAACAAATGTGAATTGTTGGTAATTTCCCGAACCTTTAAATATTTTGCGGGCGATCCACAAAACTGCTATCATCCCTAACAGGGGAATTATGGCAGCTAAAATAAATCGCAAGTGTTCTGAAAAACTGAGATTTGTATTATAGGTGTTGCCAAATAAACCACCGAAAGAAAACAACGGTGTAAGGGATTCTATTGTTTTTAATACTGCTATCCAAACAGCTAAAATAAATAGAATACACAGGGCAATTCCTGCATAGAAAATTCGACTATCTCCTAAACTATTAATTGCTGTTTGTAGTCCATTATTGGGATCATTCCAAATTAGTTTTAAAGCACTCCAAACATCTAAAACAGCGTTTTTGCTAGTTTCTACTACTAACTGTGGATTTTTGGAGTTGGATATAGGAGAATTAACTACTGAGGGAGAATCAAAATCATCTATTATTTCGTCAGAATTTGGATTTTCCGGTGGTATGGAATTTGACATGGTATTAGTCAGTGGAAACTAATGTTTTATGAGTGAAAAAGTATATTATCGAACTAAGTAGAGATGTTTCATATCGTCCACAATTGATATACGAACTAGATTCACACCTTGTTGCAAAAAGTAAGAAAGTTTTTTTACCTATATCAAACCAAATATGATTTTGAATAAATTAAACGAAGATTGATTGCTTCCCTCGTTATAGGTATCGTCTTTGAGCAAACCCTGACAAGTCCTGTCCACAAGGTAAAAGCCATACAGCAATGAGGTATTACCCTTACTAATACAGATCATACTGAGTAATTTCTGATTTTTTCCAACTGTGTAGAAAAATTCACAACTGTGTATAATGTTGATTAACCTAACAACATACCCAATCAAAACATTACCCAAACAGTACAGTGGATATTGATAAGTTCCATCAAGCACTCGACGGACTAACCCCTAAACAGCGACGAGTATTAGATAAATTCTTGTGTGGTGAAAAAGATCAACAAATTGCGGAGTCTCTTTACATAACTAGAACAACAGTTAGGAAACATATTGAATCTATATGTAAAGCTTTTGGCTTAAAAAACCTTGATGGAGAGCGTTTTTCCAAACGCACAGAACTGATTAGCTTATTTCATACATACAAACCAGAATTAATTTCCCAAAATATACCCGCAAATAAATCAGAACCATCAAATCCCACCAGTTTAATAACTGAATTTTTTGTTTATGATAGTGGGTGGACTGGAAGAAATGATTTAATTATCAATCTCACTCAACTTTTACAAAGTTCTTGTCGTTTACTTTTATTAGTTGGACTAACAGGAATTGGTAAAACAGCATTAGCAGAAAGGTTAAGTCTGGAATTAAGCAGTAAGTTTGATCATAATCCAGAAAAATTGTGTCGAAAAAACTTTGATGACAAAAACACCCCTTCAGACTTCGTAAGTGTCGCGGTAAAGTGGTTAGAAAATGCGGGAGAACAGGTTTCACCAGAAGAACGAAAACAAGCACAGTCTTTACTTCAGCGTTTAGTTACATATTTTTGTCATCATCCACAGTTAATCTTAATTGATTCTTTGGAATTGGTGCTACTGGGAGATGAAAATACTGGATGGAGTGATTTTATTGATGAATGGTGGTGTCAATTTTTTGCAAGCTTGCTATCAACAGAAACCTGTAAAAGTCGTTTCATTATTACTTCTCAAGAGTTACCACATCAACTGCTAGAAGCAGCATCTCGCTATCCCAATTTTTGGTACTGTCAGCGAGTTGATGGACTAACAGAAAGGGAACAATTGACTTTATTTGACAAAGTTGGTTTAGGTGCTAATTTGCCATCGGTGGAAATTAAATTACTGTTGAGAATAGGTAAAGCATACAAAGGACATCCTTTAGCATTAAGAACCATTGCTGGAGAAATTATTAATGATTTTGCCTCTCAAGTTTCTACCTATTGGCAACAATATGGACAGGAAATTGAAGAAGTAGAAAAAGCTTTAGCAGAAGCTAGTCAAGGTATAATAGAATCAACAAATGATCAATGGAAATTAGATCGGTATTCTATCCAGCTACGCATGAAAGTCCAAAGTAGACTAGAGCAAACTTTCAAAAGATTATCAGATAATGCCCATCATGCCTATATTTTACTTTGCACAGGTTCGGTATATCGTGTTCCAGTACAACAACGTTGGTGGTTAAGGCATTTAGAATATAGAGGATATACTAATGAACAGCAACAATTTGCGCTACAAACTTTACAAGATCGTTATTTAGTAGAAATTTCATTTCTTTCAAATAATGAAACGATGCTGATAGGAATGCACAATTTGGTGAGAAGTGTTGCTATAGCTCATTATGAAAAATTATTAACACAAAAGGAATAAAAAAGACATAATATGGAAATCTCCTTACTACCAGGATCTATCGTACTAGAAAATATAGGCATTCAACCATCTAATCTTTTACAACAAGTTCCCCCACAACAATTAGATCATTATATTGCCGTCATCAACTGGTTAACAGATTACCAAACTAATATTAATGCTAGTCATCGGCAAAAATTAGAAGGTTATTTACAAGCACTTTATCATCTTTGTGATGCTCAAGCTTGGAAACGAGCTAGTGATATTTTATCTATGTCTTTAACTCCACCCAGTCAACAACAATTTCATCAACTCTTGGGTATTTGGGGATGTTATTCAGAACTAATTCAATTATATAAACATCTTCTGGGTAATTTAGAACCTGTAACTGAACTAGCTTACTTATGTGGTTTAGGCAATGTTTACTACAGTATTAGTAAATATTTTGAGTGTTTTCAATGTTATCAAAAAGGATTAGAAATAGCTATAGAACTAGATGATAAATCTATGCAATCTCAACTTTTAAATAATTTGGGTAGTGTGTATTTAATGCAGAGTAATTATGATACTGCCATTGATTTTTATGAACAAGGTTTAACTATTGCTCATAAGCTGAAAAATCGCCATTTAGAAAATATTTTAAATACTAGGTTAGGTTTAGCTTATATATATTTAGGACAATATTATAAAGCTTTGGAATGTTATCAGAATGAATTAGTAAATGTGAGAGAAATTGGTGATCCTGAACAAGAATCTATAGTATTAACAAGTTTAGGACTGGTGTATATTTGTATGGAGGATTATGTTAAAGCATTAGATTACAATAAACAAGGTTTAGAAGTTGCCCAAAAAATAGGTTATCGAACTCAAGAAGCATGGGGAACTTGTAATATTGGTAAAACTTTAATGCGGATGAATCAATATCAACAAGCAGAACAACATTTACAATTAGCGTTAAGTATTTTCAGAGAAATGGAATGTCGTCGGGCAGAATCTGAGGTATTAGAAGCATTATCAGAATTATATCAAAATATGAATCTTGATCATTTATCTGCTCAGTGTTATGCACAAGCTTTAGTAATTACTCAAGAATTAGGAGTTACTATTATTAATCCCACCAGTACAAAACTAGCAGTTCCCAAGGTAGATGGTTTGTGATGATCAGCATCTCCATGACTACAATAGAATTAGTCAGGTGTTATGGGGTTTTGAGTAAAAATGACATTAATAGAAAAACTAGAGCAATTACAAGCATTATTTGCCGAAATGGGACAGGCTTTAATAGCCTATTCTGGTGGAGTTGATAGTACATTAGTTGCTAAGATTGCCTATGATGTGTTAGGCGATCGCGCTTTAGCTGTAACTGCGGTTTCTCCTTCTCTATTACCAGAAGAATTGGAAGACGCGAAAATCCAAGCTGCAACTATCGGAATTTCTCATAAAATTGTCCAAACCGAGGAAATGGACAATCCCAATTACACATCTAACCCAGTAAATCGTTGTTATTTTTGCAAAAGTGAATTACACGATACCCTCAAACCCTTGGCTTTAGAGTTCGGTTATCCTTATGTAGTAGATGGTGTAAATGCCGATGATTTACATGATTATCGTCCCGGAATTCAAGCTGCAAAAGAAAGAGGTGCGCGATCGCCCTTAGCAGAAATTGGTGTCACAAAAACCGAAGTCCGGCAAATTTCCCAACAACTAGGTTTAGCTTGGTGGGATAAACCCGCTCAACCCTGTTTAAGTTCGCGCTTTCCCTACGGTGAAGAAATTACCATAGCCAAATTACAGCGCGTAGGTAGAGCCGAAATTTATTTGCGAAATTTAGGTTGGCAAAATTTACGGGTACGTTCAGAAGGTGATACAGCCAGAATTGAATTATCACCAGATAAAATAAAAGATTTTGTAATGACAACAGATTTACCAAGTCTAGTATCGGCATTTCAAAACTGGGGATTTATCTATGTCACCTTAGATTTAGAAGGTTATCGGAGTGGTAAATTAAATCAGGTGTTACCTAAAATTGTCTTGAGTAATTGATAGCCTCTACCTTTCTTGATAAATTTAGTAGGGACGTTCCGGTGGAACGTCCCTACTTATTTTCCCAAACACAAAAAACGCCCTCCGTGAGGAGAGCGTTTTCTATTTAACTAAACCCTAGTTATTAACCGTTGATAGCAGGAGCAGTTAAGGCAACAGGAGCAACATCACCAGCAGCTAAATCTAAGGGGAAGTTATGAGCGTTACGCTCGTGCATTACTTCCATACCTAAGTTAGCGCGGTTGATTACATCAGCCCAAGTACCGATTACACGACCCTGAGAATCAATGATAGATTGGTTGAAGTTGAAACCGTTCAAGTTGAACGCCATGGTGCTTACACCTAAAGCAGTAAACCAGATACCAACTACAGGCCATGCAGCCAAGAAGAAGTGTAAAGAACGGCTGTTGTTGAAAGAAGCGTATTGGAAAATCAAGCGACCGAAGTAACCGTGTGCAGCAACGATGTTGTAGGTTTCTTCTTCTTGACCGAATTTATAACCGTAGTTTTGTGATTCGTTCTCGGTTGTTTCTTTAACCAAGGAAGATGTTACCAAAGAACCGTGCATTGCAGAGAACAAAGAACCGCCGAATACACCAGCTACACCTAACATATGGAAGGGGTGCATCAAGATGTTGTGTTCTGCTTGGAACACGATCATGAAGTTGAATGTACCGGAGATACCCAAAGGCATACCATCAGAGAATGAACCTTGACCGATGGGGTAGATCAAGAATACTGCGGTAGCTGCTGCTACAGGAGCAGAGAAAGCTAGGCAGATCCAAGGACGCATACCTAAGCGGTAAGAAAGTTCCCATTCACGAC